>SDBV01013950.1_pt1 | contig 10176 bp, 5 predicted proteins | sample 2277081 | NCBI WGS metagenome assembly SDBV01 (sample SAMN10402039, study PRJNA504765) | marine sediment metagenome | isolation source: marine sediment core GS10_PC15, 223 cmbsf | place: Arctic Ocean: Southern Knipovich Ridge | collected 2010 | reverse complement strand
ACCGTGCTGGTGCAGAACCGCGTGGCGATTGCCCAACCCAAGTTGCCCGAAGAGGTCATGCGCGAGGGCGTGAAGACCGAAAAACGCTCCACGAACATGGTGCTGATGGTCAACTTGATCTCGGACAAGAGTCCCAGGACGGGCGAGTTCCGTTTCGACGAGATCGCGCTGAGCAACTATATCGGTCAGAACATCAAGGATGAGTTGGCACGCATCCGCGGCGTGGGCAAGGTCCAGGTGATGGGTGCCAAAGACTACGGGATGCGGATCTGGCTGGACCCCAACAAGCTCAAGGCCCGCAGCGTGACCACCGACGAGGTGGTGGCCGCCATTCGCGAGCAGAACGTGCAGGTGGCCGCCGGTCAGATCGGAGCCCCGCCCAGTCCGCCGGGCCAGCAGTTCCAGTACACCGTCAATACCTTGGGCCGGCTGAGTGAAGTCGAGCAGTTTGAGGAGATGATCCTCAAGGTGGGCAGGCAGGGCCGGGTTTTGCGTATTCGCGACGTCGCCCGGGTGGAACTGGGGGCCCAGTCGTACAACTGGAACGTCAGCATGGCCAGCCAGCCGAACCTGGCTGAGCCCCAACCCTCCATCGCCGTGGCCGTCTACCAGTTACCGGGTGCCAACGCGTTGAAGGTGGCCCAGGGGATTCGCAAGAAGATGGAGGAACTGGAAGAGGCGTTTCCCGACGGCATGCAGTACGTGATCGCCTACGACACCACGAAGTTCGTCACGGCGTCGATCCGGGAAGTGGTCGAGACCCTGCTGATCGCCGTGGTGCTGGTGGTGCTGACGGTCTATGTCTTCTTGCAGGACATTCGCACCACGTTGATTCCCGCGGTGACCATCCCCGTCGCCCTGATCGGGACGTTCGCGGTGATGATGGTCCTGGGGCTGTCGATCAACACGCTTTCGTTGTTTGGCCTGGTGCTGGCCATCGGGATCGTGGTGGACGACGCGATCGTGGTGGTCGAGAACACCATGCGGATCATCGACGAAGAGAAGCTGCCGGCCAAGGAGGCCGCGGCCAAGGCGATGATGGAGGTCACCGGACCGGTGGTCGCCACCACGCTGGTGTTGCTGGCCGTGTTTATCCCCTGTGCGATGATGAGCGGGATCACCGGGCGGCTCTACCAGCAGTTTGCCCTCACGATCGCCACGGCCACGGTCTTCTCCTCGATCAACGCCCTGACCCTCAGCCCGGCATTGTGTGGTTTGCTGCTGCGGCCCACGCCCCAGAAGCGAGGTTGGTTCTTCAGCGGCTTCAACCGCGGTTTCGACTGGACCACGGCCGGCTACCGCAGCGTGGTGGGGCTGCTGGTCCGCCGCACCGCGATCACCATGGTCTTGTTCGTGGGCCTGATGGCCGCGATGGTCTTCGGGTTCGTCAAGCTGCCTACCGGTTTCATTCCCGACGAGGACCAGGGCTACCTGATCATCAACGCCCAGCTCCCCGACGGCGCCACCCTGGAACGGACTCAGGAAGTGCTGGACCGGATCAACCGGACGTTGGTCACCACGCCCGGCGTGAAAGACGTGATCGGCGTGACCGGCTACTCGGCCCTGGATGCGCTGATCGGTTCGAACGCCGGCTGCTTCTTCGTGGTTCTCGATCCCTGGGAGGAGCGCTCTGACCGCCAGACCCACGTGATGGGCATCGTCCAATCGTTGCAGCCGAAGCTGGCCGAAATCCAGGAGGCCAACTGTTTCGCCTTCATCCCGCCGCCAATCACGGGGCTGGGAAACGCCGGCGGCTTCGAGTTCCAGTTGCAGGACCGCGGCGGGGGGACCCTGATCGACCTGGAGAACATCGGCAACGACCTGGTCGACTCGGGCAACGCCGATCCGGTGCTGGCGCGGATGAACAGTAACCTGCGGGCAAACGTGCCGCAGCTCTACCTGGACGTCGACCGGATCAAGGCCAAGAAGATGGGGATCCCGCTGGGGAGCATCTTTGGCACGCTGCAGGCGTATCTCGGCAGCGCCTATGTGAACGACTTCAACCTTGCCAGCCGCGTCTACAAGGTCCAGATTCAGGCCGAACAGCAGTTCCGCGGCCGAGTGAAGGACATCGAACGGCTCGACGTCCGCAACATCGGCGGCGACATGGTCCCGCTGAGCACGTTGCTGACGGTCAGCGACACGGCGGGCGCAAAGACCGTCTTTCGCTTCAACAACTACCCCTCGGCCACCATCACCGGCCAGCCTGCCGCCGGCTACAGCTCCGGCCACGCAGTTGCCGCGATAGACGCGCTGGCCAAGAACCGCATTCCGCTTTCGATGGACTACGAGTGGTCGGGCATCACCTACCAGCAACTGGAGGCCGGCGAACAGGTCGGCTTCATCTTTCTGGCGGCCGTGATCTTCGTCTACCTCTTCCTGGCGGCACAGTACGAAAGCTGGACGATCCCCCTGGCCGTGCTTCTGTCGGTTCCCCTGGCCATCCTGGGGGCCGTGGCGGCCACCTGGGCCCGCGCGTACGACAATAACATCTACACCCAGATCGCCCTGGTGTTGTTGATCGGGCTGTCCGCGAAGAGCGCAATTCTGATCGTCGAGTTTGCCAAGCAGCGCCGGGCCGAGGGCCTCTCGGTGATCGAGGCGGCGGTCGAGGCCGCCAGGCTCCGGTTCCGCGCGATCCTGATGACCGCCTTCTCCTTTATCCTGGGCGTGGTCCCGCTGGTGATCGCCAGCGGTGCCGGGGCGGCCAGCCGCCGGACCTTGGGAACCGCCGTCTTCGGCGGCATGTTGGCCGCCACCGCGCTGGGCGTCTTTCTCATTCCGGTCCTCTACGTGGTTATCCAGCGGACCAGCGAATGGATCCGCGGAGTCCGCGAAATGTAACGCACGGAGCACCCTCCCAGGCGGAAGTAGCCATGCACCGTCACCGGTTCGATACGCTGCTGGGCGCGCTGCTGCTGCTGTTGATCTCCGCCCCGGTGGTGCGGCTTATTGTTCCCGGCTGGCATCCCTACTTCGCCCGCTTCACGGTAGCCGCGTGTTTCTGCGTGATGCTGGTCTCTGCGGTGTTTGCCATCAGCGAGAGTCGCCGGACCGCACTGGTGGCGATGTCGCTGGCCGTACCGGCAATCTTGCTCAGCGTGCTTAACGTGTTGCTCCAGTGGGAAGGCATCGCCATCGCCTATCTCTTGCTCGGCATATCATTCTTGGGTTACACGGTGGTGGTGATCCTGGTGTTTCTTTTTCGCGAGCAACGCGTCACGTTCAACGTGATCTTTGCGTCGCTGTGCGTTTACTTGTTGCTGGGCGTGCTGTGGGCCGAGATCTACTCCTTGCTGGAAGTCCTCGAGCCGAAATCGTTCATGTTCGTTTATGCCGAAGATGCAAGCGGCCAAAGCATGCGCTTCGGCGGCGAAAAATCGGTCTTTCCGCTCTACTACAGCCTGGTGACAATGACCACGCTGGGCTACGGCGACATAATTCCGGTGTCACCTTCGGCTCGAATGTTCGCCGCGGTCCAGGCACTCACGGGTCAGCTCTATCTCGCGGTGCTGGTGGCCCGCCTGGTAGGACTGCACATTTCCCAGGAAGTCAGGCAGAAGAGTCAGGACGGCGATCCGCCGGAAAAGGCATCCTGATCGAGCGAGTCGTCAAACTTGACCAACCAATGCACCTCATCACGGCAGGACACTCGAACGGGCCGGGCCGGGATCGGTTTCACAATGGCCCTGTTGATCGCGGGGCTTGCCCTGGAGGGCGACTTGCCGGATACTGCCAAGATCGGTGCACCGGCCTGCTCCATGCTCAGCGCAATCGTGGGGTTGACCGAGAACCTCGACAAGGTCATCGCACTGCGAACGATTTGAGGGCCCTGGACCTTAGGGCGCACGCTTGAAAACTCGCTAGCCCGATTATTCATAAGGAGCACGGTGTCGCGAGTTTTCCGTGCCACGGCTGTGTCAGCCGTGTTGCGGACGGCTAAACTGACCCACCACCAACACGGCCGACACGGCCGTGGCACCTTATGAATAATCCGGGCTAGGGTCGCGACACAAGCACAAAGGCAAAAGCACGATGGCCGGCAACCTGTACATCGCCACCATGGAGGCCCACAGCGGCAAGTCGCTGGTCCTGCTGGGAATCATGGAGCTGCTCTCGCGGCGGACGGGGAGCCTGGGCTTCTTCCGCCCGGTGGTTCGTGCGGATGTCGGGCCGGACAACGACGTCGAGTTGGTCCGCGCCCGCTACGGCCTCCAAGCGGCCTACGAATCGCTCTACGCCGTGACCCATGAAGAAGCACGCGACATGATGGCCGAGGGGCGCGACGAGGAGCTACTGAAGCGGATTTTCGCCAAGTACAAGCAACTCGAGCGGCAGTGCGAGTTCGTGGTCTGCGAAGGCACCGATTTTACGGGCGTGGCCTCCGCGTTCGAATTCGACTTCAATGCACAGGTTGCCAAGCATATCGGATCTCCGCTGCTGATCGTGGCCGGTGGGCACGGCAAGACCGCCGACGAGACCGTCGATCTGGCTCGCGCGGCGCGCGAGGCGTACGGCGACCAGGGCTGTACGGTCCTGGCCACGATGATCAACCGCGTAGAAGCAGAAAAAACCGATCAGGTTGCCGAACTACTTCACTGCGCGTGGTCCTACCCCGATCCCGTCTACGTGATACCCGAACAAGAGATCCTGGTCAGGCCCACCGTGGCCGAGGTCGCCCGGGCACTTCAGGCCAGTTGCATTCACGGCGACGATCTGTCACTCGACCGCGAAGTGCGCAGCTACAAGGTGGCGGCCATGCACCTCTCGAACTTCCTGGACCACGTCGAGGAAGGCAGCCTGATAATTACTCCCGGCGACCGCGGCGACGTGATCCTGGGCAGCCTGGCCACGCTCTATTCGGGGAACTATCCCAAGATCGTGGGTATTATCTTGACCGGCGGCCTCCAGCCCGCGCCCCAGGTGAAACGGCTGATCGATGGTTTCCGCAGCCCGGCCGTGCCGATCTTCAGCGTTCAGACCGACACCTACCAGACGGCGATGAAGGTCAGCTCCGTTCGGGCCGCGATTACTCCGCAGAACGACCGCAAGATCGCCGCCGCCCTGGGTGCCTTCGAATCGGCCGTGGACCTCCCGGACCTCGGCAAACGGATCGCCGCCACGCGTTCCACCCGCGTCACGCCCATCATGTTCGAGTACGAGCTGATCGAACGGGCCAAGGCCGACCGCCGGCACATCGTGTTGCCGGAAGGCACCGACGAACGTATCCTGCGGGCCGGCGAGATCCTGCTGCGACGCGAGGTGGTCGACCTTACTCTGCTGGGAGACCAGCGGAAGATTCGCGAGAGAATTGCCTCTCTGGGGCTTGACCTGCAATTGGCCCATACGGCCGATCCGTCCGAGTCGGCGTGGCACGGGGACTTCGCCCGTACCTACTTCGAGCTCCGCAAACACAAGGGGATTACCGAGGACTTCGCCGGCGACGTGATGCTCGACGTGAGTTACTTCGGAACCATGATGGTCTACAAGGGCATGGTCGACGGGATGGTATCGGGAGCGGCCCACACCACGGCCCACACGATTCGGCCCGCCTTCGAGTTCATCCGGGCCCGGCCCGGCTGTGCGCTGGTCTCCAGCGTGTTTCTGATGTGTCTTGCGGATCGGGTGCTGGTCTACGGCGACTGTGCCGTGAACCCCGACCCTGACCCCCAGCAGTTGGCCCACATCGCGATCAGCTCGGCGGCCACGGCGGTGATGTTCGAGATCGAACCCCGCATCGCCATGCTCTCCTACTCGACGGGAGAATCGGGCAAGGGGGCGGAGGTCCAGAAGGTGAGGGAGGCCACCCGCATCGCCAGAGAGCTTCGGCCCGACTTGAAGATCGAAGGCCCCATCCAGTACGATGCCGCGGTCGACCCCGGTGTGGCCCGGAAGAAGATGCCCCAAAGCGACGTGGCGGGGCGTGCCACCGTGCTGATCTTTCCGGATCTGAATACCGGGAACAACACCTACAAGGCGGTGCAGCGGTCGGCCGGGGCGGTGGCGGTGGGTCCCGTGCTGCAGGGGCTAAAGAAACCGGTTAACGATCTCAGCCGCGGTTGCACCGTGCCCGACGTGGTCAATACGATTGCCATCACGGCCATCCAGGCACAAACGGTCGAGGGTGCGTCATGAAGGTGCTGGTCATCAACTCGGGCAGCTCGTCGATCAAGTACGAACTGTTCGACATGAGCGATCATACGGTGCTTGCCTCGGGGCTGCTGGAACGCATTGGTCAATCCCAGAGCCGGCTGAAACACCGCAGCCGAGATCAACAGGGGCAGATGTCCGAAACCGCCGGGCCCTGTCCGGCTGGGGACCACAGGGAAGGACTGGGCCGCGTGGTGGAGGTGCTTTCGACCTCGGGCGTGCTGCGAGACCCGAAGGAGCTGTTCGGCATCGGTCATCGCGTGGCTCATGGCGGCGAGGACTTTCGGGAGCCGACGCTGATCGACCAGGAGGTGATCGCCGCCATTCGCCGGCAGATACCGCTGGCCCCGCTCCACAATCCCGCCAACATCATGGGGATCGAGGTGGCCCTGGCCCTCTGCCCCGATGTTCCCCAGGTGGCCGTGTTCGATACGGCCTTTCACCAGTCGATTCCTCCCCACGCGTCCCGCTACGCGATTCCGCACGACCTTTACGCGGCCCACGGTGTCCGGCGATACGGGTTTCACGGCACCTCTTACCGTTACGTGGCCAAACGGGCCGCGATCCACCTTGGGCGTCCGCCGGAGTCGACCAACCTGATCGTGCTTCACCTGGGCAACGGTGCCAGCGCCGCGGCGATCGAAGCGGGGCGAAGCGTCGATACCTCGATGGGCATGACGCCCCTGGAAGGTCTGATGATGGGGACCCGCTGCGGCGATCTCGACCCGGCCGTGGTATTCTACCTCGCCCGTGTGACCGGCCAGTCGAACCAACAGGTCGAGTCGCTGCTGAACACCGAGAGCGGGCTGAAGGGAATCTGCGGCACGAACGACATGCGCGAAGTCCTGCAACTTGCCCATCCCATCGGTGGGACACGAAGCTGCCCCACCGAATGGGCCGGCGACAACCGGGCCCGGCTGGCAATCGCCATGTACACCTATCGGGTCAAGAAGTACATCGGAGCATACAGCGCCGTTCTTTCGCGGGTCGACGCGATCGTGTTCACCGCAGGAATCGGCGAGAACTCGCCCGAGATCCGCCAGCAGTCGTGCCAGGGTCTGTCGAACCTCGGGATCCTGATCGATCCGCAAAAGAACTCCTCGCGTTCGGAAGGTGTTTTCGAGATTCAAGCCGACCGCAGCGCGGTCAAGGTCCTCGTGGTCCCCACCGACGAGGAGTTCGAGATTGCCAAAGAGACCGTCGAGCGAATTCAATCGCAGCGGCAAGGTTCGCCTCCGGCTGACCCCGACTAACCCTGACCAACTCTGACTATTCCTGGCGGTATATCCCGGCATTCCCATTCACGAGGTATCGACTCATCAGATCGGAAACGTTTCGCACGGTGAAGCGGGTGGGCTTCGTCTCCACGCGGATTGCCGGCACCGACGGTGTGTCGCTGGAGATCGCCAAGCGGGCAGCGGTCATCGAGAGGATGGGAATTGAGTGTTACTACTCAAACTGTAAAGAAACTGTCGGTGTGCCACTGCTTGCCTGAGAAAACGTTGGCGCTTGGTGCAGCGTGGCACTGCTTGCGGGTTTCCCATCTGTAACCGCCTCTTGGCAAGCAGTGCTGTTGCCTAAGTCAAACGCTCACAAAGAGTTCTGCAAGCAGTGGCACACGAGATTCGCCGATTCGTTCAGTCGCAGCCCCTCGATGAGCCGCAGTCCGTCGTATAGCCGGTCTTCCGCAAGTCGCGCCACGACACGTCCCAGCACACCGTCGCGCCCGACAACTCGTCCCAGCACGCCGTCGCGCCCGAGCACACAACCGATTCAGCGGCCTGGAACGCTTCCGACAACCCCCGGACAGCGACCCTCCAGGGGTGATCTGCAGCAGTTCCTCAATCTGCCCAAGCAAGGCAGTCTCGCCCAACGGCCCGGCGTCGGTCAACGTCAACCGCGTGCAGATCAACCAACAGGTCAACAACTCTTTCGGCTTATGCCAGCAGCGCAACCCAGACCCCGATTGGGGGTGGCAGCTTTTACGCGTGTTAGACCCTGTCGGCCCTCGGGCAAACGAATCCCTCGCGGTACTCGCGGGTGATCATCTTGGTGGCCTCGGGCGATTCGGGAAACACTTCCTTCTTGGGGTCGAGCTTCAGCAGCGGGCCCATCGAGATCGGATACTTGGCCAGATCCACGCCGTTGTCGACCAGGTGCCGCACCGTACGCCCCAAGGTTGCCAGGTTGTTGTCGAAGCTCTTCACGCCGGAGAGAATCCGTTCTGCCTCGCTGACCGAGACCTTGTTGTCCTCGCCCAGATAGTACGAAATGTTGCCCAGGTGGCTGATCGCCGCCGAGAGGTGGCCTTCGCGCACGTCGGCGTTGAGATCTTCCACCTTGCGGCTGATGCAGGCGTCGATGAAATTGCCGAAGTGGTCGCCGCCGCCCTTGAATTCCTTGACGACCTTGAAATCCTTGTCGTACACAATACAGTGGTCGTAGCGCTTCTGCACGACGTATCCGGCGCTGCCGTAGAAGACGACCCCGACCTTGTTGCCTCGCGTGCTCTGGAACAGCTTGTTAAGCTCCTTGTCGGCGGAATCGTCGACCGAAAGGCCCCGGGTCTCGAACACGATGCACTTGTCGCCGTAGTCGTAGATCGACACTTCGGTGTTGGCCGTGTCGCCGGCGTCGACGTAATTGTCGTCTTTCTGCTCGGCCTGGTAGCCCAGCCGGCCGCCGTAGCTGAGCACGCTGTTGGGATGCGTGTCGACGCCGATACCCCAACGGGCAATGTCGGTCTGGTGCGGCCCCTGGTTGCCCAGGTCGCCGTTTCCGTAGAGCCGCTGCCAGTGCCAGTCGTAATGGAATCGGCCGCGCGTGAGTTTGGGTTGGGTGAACGGGGCCGGGCCGCTCCAGAGATTGAAATCGACTTCCGCGGGGATGGGGTAGTCGCCCTTGGCGCCGATTGACTTGCGCCGCTTGTAGCACAAACCTCGGGCCAGTTTGATCTCGCCGATGCCGCCTTCCCGCATGAACTTCACCGCGTCCTGGATGGCCGGATTGGAACGGCATTGCGTGCCCACCTGGCACATGCATTCGTACTTGCGGGCGGCCGCGATCAGGGCCGTGCCTTCGGCGACGTCGTGGCAAACCGGCTTCTCGATATAGACGTCTTTGCCGGCCCGCATGGCCCAGATGCCGCACAGCGCGTGCCAGTGGTTGGGGGTTGCCGTGCCCACGATGTCGACCGAAGCGTCGTCGAACGCTTCCCGCATGTCGCGCACAAACTTCGGCCTGAAGCTCTGCTTCTTGGCAACGCTCTCGCAGCGGCTTTGGCCGATCTTCTCGTCGATATCGACGATGTACAGCAATTCGGTTCGGGAATCGCCCACGAAGGCGCCGATGTGGCTGCCCCCGCGGCCCTTCGCACCAACCACGGCGGCTCCCAGTTTTTCATTCGGGCTTTGGGCCTTGGCAATATACGGAGCGGCCGAAACCGCAGCCGCGGCGGCAAGCGATTTACCCATGAAACGACGTCGGCTAATCTTGGGCATGAGTATTGCTCCTTCGTTGAAGCTGGTCTAAATGGTTGCCAACTCTCTTGGCAAAATCCCGCCCGTTAAGTCTCCGGGCCGAAAGAGACGCATACCTCCGGATTTCGCACCCGCGGTCAATCCTCATTGTACTCTCTCCCAATGGGAGGTGCCACCCGGGCCGCCCAAGCCCCGTATGGCCCACGAAGCCAGGTCCCGGCGGCCACAATTGCCCGTGAACTCACCGGGCGCTTCCATGCGGGCGCCAACACGGAACGTCGCACTTCGGGAGGATAGCCCTGCCCGGCAGCGCGGGGTTGGAAGCCTTCATACTCCAAGAACCCCGCCCTCGCGGGCGGGGCCGTGGACCGACTCGAGAATGTGGGCATGCTCTCGGGAACCGGGTCAACGGACGGGGGTTAGTCCCAATACCGTTGAATTAAGGAGTGATTGGGCGGTAGGGTAGTGGCACCGGCGTCTCGCCGGTGGTGCACAAGTTGATGCGCTGCCGCCAGTTCCGGCACACCGGCGAGACGCCGGTGCCACT
>SDBV01013949.1_pt1 | contig 10176 bp, 10 predicted proteins | sample 2277081 | NCBI WGS metagenome assembly SDBV01 (sample SAMN10402039, study PRJNA504765) | marine sediment metagenome | isolation source: marine sediment core GS10_PC15, 223 cmbsf | place: Arctic Ocean: Southern Knipovich Ridge | collected 2010 | reverse complement strand
GGGCAGTACGGTTAACGGGTAACGTAGGGCGGCAAATTCAACAGCAACATTGCCCCATACGAAAAAATGGCCACCTCAACGCCCCGACCGAGGGCCGGCCAAAACCAATTGCGGATTTCGGGGGTCACGTCTACCTTGACCCCTGAAGGTGCGTCAAATTCCCCTGGACCCGATCCAGGCGTACCTATCGTTCCCAGCGGATCACCCTGGAGGGAAAACATCTGGATCCTGTCGTTGAGGTATTCAGCTACGTACAACCGGTTTCCCTGATCATCTACATCCATCAGCATGGGCCTGCCGAGTTCTCCCGGTCCATCTCCCTCACCGGCAAAATCCCTGATGTAATTCCCCTCCTTGTCGAACACAACGATTCGATGGGAACCGGCGTCGCTGACGAAAACCTCTTTTCCGGCGATGACGATGCCGATGGGTATAGCACTGGTGCCGTCTTTGCTGGTCGGAAGGGTCCAGGATCCGGCAAACCGGTAGTCTGCCTCCCGCGCCCGTGGGAACCAGTGCCACCATGCCGCCAAAATCAGAAGCCCCAGGGTTATGAACAGGATGGCCCGGCGCGTCATCAGAAATTTATCCGAAAGCTCAATATTCCGGTAAAGTCGTTCTCTAGGGCATTCCCGTTAAGATCCTGAATAACCGGCAACTGAACAGCCGCCTCCAACACGGTCCTTCGCGTTATATATTGGATACCTGGAGCGAGGAACCAGGAGGTCCCCCCCGAGTCCGGGTCCTCCGCGCCTCCTATCCTGTTTGCCCGGTTGTGGATCAGGTTGCTCTCCAGAACAGCGTAGATGAAAGCGGGAACACCGGAACCAAGCGTTTTTGGCCAAACTCGCTGCTGCCAGGAAACTTCCAGCCGGGCCTCGTCGCCGATTTCGAAATCGTTGGCCTCCGTATTGATCTTGTACGAAGCTGAGGCATCTATCTGCCGTTTCAAGGTCTGCCATGTCAATACAGCGCCGATCGTGTAGTCCCAGGAACCTGAACCAAGCTGGAGAGGCTGAGGTAGAGTCCCAAGGCTGTCCTTTTGAGCGTCATCCCCGGTTGGGGCTTCCACACCAATAAACGGGGCTATCCGGACGGTCTTACCCGGGCGATCCCGTTTCCAGGCCGTGAAGCGAGCCAGGAGGGTGACGTCACCCATACCTGCAGTGCTTCTTGTCACGCCCATGGCCTTTATTTTTATTTCCTTGTCCAGTACCGGAACGATTCCGAATAGGGCTAAATTTTCCGTCACCCCATAAGCCAGCACGAAGGGGAAAACTCCCACAGTGAGCTCACGGTCCATTGGGCCCGGGTCCTTCGTGGAGCTGATAAGCCTTGCCTGCACCCTGAAAATCCCCTCGCCCTCAGCAACAGGAAGAGCGGTGTTGAAGGTAATTGGGGCTGCGGACAGGGAGATAGCTCCAAGAAAGGTAAACAGAGCCGTGGCTAAACCCAGTATAAAAGTGGAAGGCGGCGTTTCCCCATTCATTTTTTATATTCTTCGGCTGTTTCGGGATTCATGGTCATCCCCCCATCCGACCCGATCTCGACAGCTCCGGTGAGTTTCACCATGTCGCCTGTTGCGGTGAATAACATTAGCGCCTCCCGAATAATTTCTCCGCCGCCAATGATTGTGAAACCTTCTTGAGCGTCTCGGGTGACCAGGATGAATTCATCATCGGATTTTTCTATTGTCCCGGTAGCAGTTACCTGGATCTCGCCGGGTGTAAAACCGGATTTCCTTATGGCTTCGTGCACCCCGGGAAGATCGATAGAGCTATCCACAGCCGCAATCAAAGTGGCCATTCCCGATTTCAGGTCAATGGAGATGGACCCGACCCCAGCCACTTTTTTGAGCTTCTTTTCCACACCGTAGGCGCAGAACGGGCATGCCATGCCGTCTACAGCCACCGTAACGGAAATGAATCGGGAATATGCTGCTGGGGACAGGAAGGGGTTGATTAGAGAAAACACCGCCAAGGAAACGATGAGCGTTTTCCTGCCAGTCATCGGTCATACCTCCAGAACTCCCTGCTCCTTCACCAGGCTTTCCTTGCCTAAATTATTGCTTTCACCTTTCAGTATACTACAAGGTCAAGGTCCCTGGCGGAGGACCCTTGACAGGTTCCTGGCAATGGTTTGTCGGAAGATGCTATATTTAATTTAGCGAAATTCATGAGTTAAACCCGAAAGCCGGATTTTCGCATGGCCTTGATGGATTTCGGGTCTGTTGAGACTGTTCAGACATGATCAATGAGGATCGAGAACAGTCTGGAGCGCAATAATGAACAAAAATGAACCTGCTTCAGGCAAGGTGGGCAAATTCCGTCGCCACATCCTGCTTGGATCGGTGCTCATAGCCATTATCACCCTGGTTTACCTTGCCCTTTACCGGGCAGGAACCCTCGCCCTGTTCATGGACAGTGAAAGGCTCCATGCGGCGATTCAGAACGCGGGCGCCATGGGTCCCCTCGTCATCATCGGTTTTTTCATGGTCGCCGTGGTGATCAACCCTCTACCCAGCGCCCCCATCGCTCTGGCCGCCGGTTTTGCCTACGGACACACATGGGGAACTGTCTACATTGTTATCGGGGCTGTCTCCGGCGCCTTCATCGCCTTTACCATCGCCCGGCTCCTCGGTCACGATATCCTCAACAGGTGGTTCGGGGAAAAGCTGAAGATGGGGCTTCTCGGCTCCCAGCTGGGTCTCATGGGGATGATCGTGGTCTTCAGACTGCTGCCCTTCATTTCCTTTGACATCGTCAGCTATGCGGCTGGGTTGACCGCGATCACGTGGTGGCGGTTTTTACTGGCCACCACCGTGGGGATTATCCCGACCAGCTTCCTTCTGGCTCACTTCGGCAACGAAATGGGCTCCGGAGATCCAGGCCGCATCGGGATCACCGTACTACTCCTTGGTTTCATGACCGTCATCCCTATTGCGGTGAAAGGGATGATGGAGAGAAGACGGCGGAATAAAGAAAATCCACCTGACACGGAGACGCGGTGACGCGGAGAGAAAACCGGAGGGGGCGAGGGGGAGAGTGGGCGAGAGGGAGAAAAACCTTATGCAAGGTGTTGATGACTTCGCAAAAAGTCATCAACGCGTCCCGGGTGGGGCGCCCAGATCAATGACGGGCAATGTAAGTCATTGATCTGTGAGGAAAGCGAAAATGACACTTTTCGCTTTCTGTAGAGCAAAAAGCCACGAATGGACTTTTTGCGACCCTATCAGGTGTTGATTTACCCCGATTATCTCTTTTATCTCTGCTTGCCTGGTTTTTATCCCCTGTATCCCTGTAAAATCTGCCTTTTTCTTTAGGCATTGGACGCCCGACGCTGGTACGCTACGGATTCCGTACTGAGGGTTTCAGATTTTGCCATTCACGAATCACCCTTCGACAGGCTCAGGGCAAGCGGTGACGCGGAAACACGGGGAAAAGGCTCGATTTCTGTAAATACGCTGAAGATCAATTCCATGCAGGATTTACAGGATTGACAGGATATGGTTTACACTTAAAATCTATAGAATCCTGTGAGCATGTCAAAAACTACTTTCAGATACTTGTATCCCAAATGAAAAAAATGGGGAGAGACCCCAATGGTCCCTCCCCTGAAGCACACATGAAAAGTGTGCTGGCCGTCAGTGAATCAAACAGTGATCACTTTATTTCTTATGTTCGTGATCCATTTTGGGTGGAACCGGAGGGTTGCAGCAGTCCACCGGTTTGCGCGGGTTGGCGGCGACAGAATCTTTCTTCAGTTCCTGGCGAAACGTCTTTAATTTCTCGCTGAACCGCTTCCAAATACTGTTTTCAACTTGAGTTTCCATCATCGCACTCCTTCGAACAAGTATTTCGGATGAGTATGCTTAACAAAACACTCGGGTCCATATCTTGCTCACTTCCTGCCTATGATCTTAATCATCAAGGAGATCATCGTCAACTCCGTCACGAAACCCTTTTCCCTGCCTGTTTCCGCGTTTCCCCTTACCTTTTGTTTGTTTGCCGGGCGCCCCGGAGCTGCGTTTGGAGCTGCGTTTTGAAAGAGCAGGGGATGGGGCCTTCCTGTACTTGCCCAGACTGAAGGCGACAAGGGAAAAACTCGCCAACAGTAATATGAAGCCGAACGTTTTCTTGCTGGACGATTTGGACACCGGGTCACCGGAGTTGGGCCGCATGGCCGCGTTGGCAATGAGAATCGAAGGGCCGAACCGCCCTCTAAAATCCTGGACGATCTGTTCCTCGGAGAAGCCTCGTCCGACCATGGCGGCGATCTCGGCCCGGAAACCATCCGATTGAGGACACTCGCAGGTGGAAAGCGCTTCATCGCACGCACCGCAGGGGCACATGAAATTCAGGGTCACTTTCGATGGGGAAAGAGCGAACGTCAGGACAGGGACAAGCAGGATAACGATTGCGATCAGCAGAGCTGAAGGTAAGGGGGATTGCTTCATGAAAAGAACTCCCTCTCCCCTCCACAGGATACGGGAAACAAAAAAGGAGCATAAACTCAGGCCCCTTTCTCAAGCACGAAGGTAAACTTTATGCGGAGTAGTGTCAAGGTCAATTTGTCATATAATTGCTGCTCTGCCAGAGCATGCTCACCTATTTTATTTTGCAAACAATCTTGCATGGCCTGATATCTGTCTGTATCACACGTATGAAAAACACCTAACAAAAAGTAGTATAGGCCTGTCATTTCTCCATGTATTTACTAGCAGCGTGTCGGAAAACCTCGACACGCTGCGAATGTTTTTCGAAATGCTCTTTTTTTGGGTTTTTTCTTGAAAACATGAGCATTTAACAGGTGAATTACCGTTGTAAATTACCAAATATGCTATATATTTTTCTTTTCAAGTTAAATGGCATTTCGAAAAACGATATCTAGGAGCCTGTATGAGGTTCTCCGACAGGCTCCTAGATACACTATCAAAATATTCTTGACATTCGGATTGTCTAACTTTAGTTTCTCAGGCTAGTTACTGTTTGTATATTGTAGTTCTTGTAGATTGTAGTTCGAGCGAGTTTCTATTATAGTTCGAACGCGTTATTATAGTTAAAAGGTGTAGCTCGAAGAAGCCGTTTGTAGATCGAAGGAGCCGATCGTATATAAATATAAAAGGGGAGAGAAAGAGATGGTATAAGTGAAGCTATCCCCTTTTTTCCGCATCAAGCCGGATTCTGTTTCCCTCAAAAATCCGATCTCCGTAAACCAGAGCAACATTTCCCTACCATTCGAGGCGCGTGATGATTAATAAAGCGAAAATACCCTTCGCTGTGTTGGCGATCCTGATCGCTATGGGCTACCTGATGTACACCGGTATATCGGAAACGGGCGTATACTACCATACCGTCTCGGAGGTTCTAGACCAGGCGAGCATCTTTGATGGTCAGAGCCTGCGCATCAGCGGCGATGTTGTGGGCGATACCATACAGTTTGATCAGGAAAACATCATCCTCAGCTTTGCTGTGAGTGACACGGAGAACGACAGGGTAACAATGCGGGTCAGTTACCAGGGCGTCGCGCCGGACGCCTTCAAGGGAGGTGTCGAAGTGATCCTCGAGGGAAGCTACAGTCAATATGACAACCTGTTCAACGCAACGATCCTTCTGGCCAAGTGCCCATCGAAATATGAGGCTGAGGGGGAAGACGAACAGCAGGCATCACAATAGGAGAAGGCATGGTCCAGATCGGGAACTTTTCACAGTACGCTGCCCTCGGGTTCACCCTTGGAGCCATCATCCTCCTTATCTGCGGTATTATCCGGAACGACTTCCGGTATATCATGGGTGGCAGGCGGGCTCTTGCTTTTACGTCACTTTTTACGACCATGGCAGCGCTGAGTCTTGTCTACCTTTTTGCCACCGACGCATTCCAGGTCGAGTATGTCATGTCCTACTCCGATAGGGCGCTGCCCTTCTTTTACAAGTTGACAGCCTTCTGGGCCGGTCAGGACGGGTCACTTCTTTTCTGGGTATGGACCCTGAGTCTCTTCGCCGCCGTTGTGACCTTCAACACCCGGAACGAAATCGAACAACGGTCGACCCCATACATTTACCTGGTGTTGGCGGGATGCATGGTTTTCTTCCTTTTTCTCCTGGTCAAGGTGACCAATCCGTTCGACCTGCTGCCTTTCACTTCCAGAGACGGGCGTGGATTGAATCCGATGCTCCAGAACCCGGGGATGATCTTTCACCCTCCGACCCTGTTTCTCGGGTATGTCGGGTTCACCGTACCCTTTGCCTACGCTATTGGGGCTATGATGGGCGGCAACCCTGACGAGTCGTGGCTGAAAAAGACCAGGGTATGGAACGTACTGTCATGGGTATTTCTGACCATCGGGATCATCCTGGGCGGCCAGTGGGCCTACGTGGAGCTTGGATGGGGAGGCTACTGGGCGTGGGACCCGGTTGAAAACGCCTCTTTCATCCCCTGGCTCGTGGCCACAGCTTTCATCCACACTTCCATCATCCAGGAGCGCCGCAATATCATGAGGGTGTGGAACATGGCTCTGATCGTCCTTACCTTCGTCCTTTGCCTTTTCGGGACCTACCTTGTACGAAGCGGTATCCTTCAGTCGGTGCATGACTTCGGAGCCACGGGGCTGGGCGGTTATTTCCTCGTTTTCATGTCAGGCACCGCGTTGCTGGGAACCGGCCTCATTATATTCAGCTACAAGAGACTCCGGTCAGACCATGCGCTGGAGTCCTACCTCTCCAGGGAGAGCACCTTCCTGTTTAACAACGTTATTCTGCTGGCACTGGCTTTCGCGACCCTCTTTGGAACCATGTTTCCTCTCCTGTCTGAAGCCGTCACGGGTGATAAAATCACAGTCAGCCAGCCATTTTTCAACCGCGTAAATACACCCCTGTTCCTGCTCCTCCTGCTCATCACGGGACTATGCCCGCTCATCGGGTGGCGTAAGGCCTCAGCCTCGAACCTGAGGAAAAATTTTCTGCTTCCTGCCACCGTCACGATCATCAGCGGCCTGGTACTTTATATAGCGGGCATCCGTGAGTTGTATCCCTTTCTTGCCGTAAGTTTGTCCATTTTTATAGCAGGTACTATTTTCCGGGAGTTCTGGACCGGAACAAGGGCGAGGATGAGGTTGACGGGTGAGGGGCCCCTGCTCGCGTTTCCTAAACTGATGTGGAAAATGAGAAGCCGGTACGGTGGTTTCATCGCTCACCTCGGTGTGGTGCTCATGGTCATCGGCATCACCGGCTCTTCCGCATACAAGCTGGAGAACCAGGCAACCCTCAGGCAAGGCCAGACCATCAGCGTCGGGGATTACACCCTGCGGTACGACCGAGCCGGGACGTATACAGACAGAAACCGGGAGGTAACCGCCGCCGAGTTCTCCATATTCAAGGATGGGCAGTACCTGGACAAGATACGGACGGAAAAACGCTTTTACACCAATGCCGAGCAGCCCACTACCGAGGTGAGTCTCCGATCCACCCTCCTGGAGGATCTGTACGTCACCATGCCCGTTGTCGGACAAAACCGGGAAGTGACTCTCAAAGTGGCGGTGAATCCCCTCGTGGTCTGGGTCTGGATCGGAGGGTTCGTAATGGTTTTCGGTGGATTAATGTCCATAACACCCAGGATCAGGATAGGGAGACCAATCTCCAATGTTTGAAAAAACACTCAAATTGTTAATCATTCTCGTTCTCTTCATGATGATCCTTCCCGTCCATGGGCAAGCTGTCACCTCAAGCGAGATGGAAGCGGAATTCATGTGCGACTGCGGGTGCGGTGACATGCTCGTCAACTGTACATGTGAACGCTCCGAAGAGCTGCGTGGTTTCATCAGCCAGATGATCAATCAGGGAAAAACCAAAAAGCAGATCCTGAGCCTCTTCGTATCCCAGTTCGGGGAGGTTATCCTCTCATCCCCGCCCAGGAAAGGTTTTAACCTGGTCGCTTACGGTGTTCCCATGGCCGGATTCTTCTTCGGATCCGTGGTTGCCATGACCCTGGCGAGGCGGTGGAGATCCTCCCGGAGGGACGAGGAGGACGAGGATTCAGAATCCGGCGATGACGTTAGCGAAGAAATAAAAGAGAAAATTCGCGAGGAGCTGGAGAATCTGGAGGATTGATGTGATCAAGATCATATTCGGAGTCATATTCGCGGGAGCCCTATACTATGTAATAACACCTCTCCTGGGCCGCAGAGTGAACTGGATCGACGCTGAGCATCCTGATGATGAGAGGATGCGGGAACTTGAACTGACTAAGAAGATCAATCTGAAAGCACTGAAGGACATTGAGTTCGAACTCGCCTCCGGTAAGATCAATGATGAAGATTATCTGGAACTGAGGGATCACTATGTGCGCAAGGTGTCCAGGACTCTTGGCCTCATTGAGGATCTGGCGGGGAAAGAGGAGGGAGCAGTTGATGCTCATTACGGCGAGCGGGGGAAAGGGGCTCCGGACCTGGACGAGGGACTCTACGAGGATGAGGACGAACTGGACGAGAACGAAGAGGACGACAAGGACGAAGAGGACGATGAGGAGATCATTCAAGGCAGAGACGGCGATGATGTAGATGAGGAGTGGGACGAGGACGAAGACGACGAATATGAACACCGCAGTGTGAAGGGACCGATCCTTATCGTTCTTGCCCTGGTTCTCGCGGTGGGAATGGGTGTCGCTCTATTCCAGATGGGGAAAAGCTCAGCTGTCCCGGCCCCGACAGCCTCAGCGGCCGCAGCCTTAGCGCCCGCAGCCCCGGCGCCTGTAGTCCCGGTTGCCTCGCAGCCATCCTTTTCCAGCAGCGACCAGGCGGGTCTCGAACACCTGTTGCAGTACGTTCAGGAGAATCCATGGAACGTGACTTCGCACATCATACTCGGCGAATATTACCTGGACGCCGGCAATATCGATGTGGCGCTTGCGCACTTCGTGAACGCGGAGGGAATCAAACCCGGTAACGGACGGGTGTTGGGCAACCTGGGCAAAGCCTATCGGAAGCTGGGGAACCTGGATCAGGCCATCGAAAAATTCCGGGCCGCCTCCGCCGCCGAGCCGGAAGTGTTGGAGCATCTGTACCAGTTAGGACTGGTCTACGGCTACGACAAGGGCGACCGTACACAGGCCCTCGAACTGTTTGAGGAGATCCTCTCCCGACAACCGGATGAAGAGCTGCGGGCGACCGTTGACGAGGAACTGCGGAAACTTGGACTTTCAGACGGGTGATAAATGCCGTGATTCGTTACTCGCCTGCCCTGAGCCTGTCGAAGGGTGATTCGTGATTGGTAACAATCTCAGATCTCAGAAAGAGCAGTGATTCGTGACTAGTGATTCGTGATTGGTTAAGACCTTTCGTTGGTTTTCACCTCGACACTTCGTTACCTCGATACTTCGTTACAGCTCTCCACTGGCTTTTGGCTCCTGTTTTTCAGCATTTGGCCCATGCGCCCACTCTCCCCCTCGCCCCCTCCGATTTTTTCTCCGCGTCCCCGCGTCATGTGATCTTCAGTTTCCCGCCCCCATACTTATCTTAGCCCCGTCCCAATCCGGGTCATTCTTACCCGCCCTGCCGGCGTTAACTGTGGAATAATGTAACACTACTCCATCGCCGCCATCCAAGCGCAATCTCATATATATCCTTTAATTACCACCGCTTACAAGATCATACACATCGTGAAGGTGAATTGGCACGGGTTATGCTCATATCCGGACAAAGGGCAATGAGGCCCTGATGAATTAAACGACACACTGACAGATAGGGAGAAAAGAAAAATGAAAAGAAAAGCGATCATGACAACAGTACTGAGCCTGGCCATCGTGACCGGAGGAATTGGTCTGGCCCAGGCCCACGTAGGCCAGTCCAGAGGAGGACCAAGCAACGGCGGGTTCGGTATGGGATCAGATCACATGGGCGGTTCCGGTTGGGGCCACATGGGTGGTTCCGGTTGGGGCCACATGGGTGGTTCCGGTTGGGGCCACATGGGCTCAGGCGGGTTCATGAGCGGCTCCGGTTGGGGCCACATGGGTGATTTCGGGAGGAACTTTGATGGTTCTTTTTTCAACCGCACTGACAACCGGCGGCAGCTAAACCGGCCCGTCACACGTGAGGAAGCCCGCAATATTGCCGAACACAACATGGGTGAAAACCCTTATATCAAGATCGGCAAGCTTACGGAGAGCGGCGAAGGCTTCGAGGCC
>SDBV01013948.1_pt1 | contig 10176 bp, 11 predicted proteins | sample 2277081 | NCBI WGS metagenome assembly SDBV01 (sample SAMN10402039, study PRJNA504765) | marine sediment metagenome | isolation source: marine sediment core GS10_PC15, 223 cmbsf | place: Arctic Ocean: Southern Knipovich Ridge | collected 2010 | reverse complement strand
GAAAACCTGGAGGGCAGGTCTTGCATTATTTCCGTGGAAACATTATTCATGGATTTCATATCCACAAGTTTCAGCTGAAAAACATATTTATCATATTTCAAATTTTTAATTATCTCAGGAGTTTCCACAAACCGGCTGACCTTGTCAAAACGGATCTCATTTTTTTCATCAATAACGCCGTTTCTGAACTCAATAGAGGATATGTGCCCTTCTCCGGTGGAGCGGAAACTAAAGATAACGCGCAGGCATTTTTCGTTAAGACCGCTCTGGTCCGGATGCATAACGATAGAAGGATTAAAAAAAGCGGCCGCCTGGACCGAATACTCATGAGTAAAAAAAGCCCCGAGCAGACAGGTCCTCTCTTCTGAAAGGTCAAGACCTTTAGGAAGGTACTGTTTGACCTTTGTGAAATTTCTTTTAAATACCTGCTGGATGTCCTTATGGCGCTTGGCAAAATCTACCATGATCTTTTTCAGGTTCTGCTTGACTTCTTCTTCCGAAAGCCCGAGAATACGAGCAATGATATGCCTGATCTGCTCTTCGCTGCTCGGGCGATAAAATTTGGTAATCACCCGGAAGGAGTCCGATGAAAATATTTTCTTTTTTCTTTCTACCTTTAAAGGTGCTGAATTCATCTGGTTTCCTTTTAATATGAGTTGTTCATGCCGCGCTCACCGGTCTGCTCGCTAATAAGGCGGCCTCGGGTTGTTAAGACACATCTCTACAAGATCCATGATTAGGGCAGACCCCGCGCACATGACCGTGTCTGCGCCTCCCCAGTAAATCTTCACTGTACCGTCGTCTTCCGGGACAGCGCCGCAGGTAAACACCACGTTGGGCACATATCCGGTGGTCTCCCAGGGGTCTTCGGGCTGAAGAATCCACTCATCCGAGACCCCGATAATCCGGGCCGGATCATCCCGGTCATGCAATGCAGCGCCGAGCCGGTATACTGCCCCGGCCATGGTCTCAAAGACCCCGTGGTAGATATGGAGCCATCCTTCTTCTGTCATAAACGGCGTGGCGCCCGGGCCGATCTTCAACTGGTCCCAGTGATAGGTCACCGGCTTCATGACAACACTGGAGTCTCCCCAATGGACCAGGTCGGGAGAATAAGATATATGTATGGACCAGGGGGATATTTCAGAATGGGGGCGGTCAAGGCGCGCATATCGCCCGTCGAATTTTTGAGGGAAGATCACCACGTTCCGCATGTCCGGTTGGGATATCAAAGCAATACGCTCGACCTGCTTAAAATCCCTGGTCCGTGCCAGAGCAATCCGGACCCCGTGTCTTGAGTAGGCGCTGTAGGTCAGTAGATACCCGCCCTCCAGGGCGCAGATACGCAGGTCTTCCACCCCGAATTCTTCGTACTCTCCAAACACCCCCTCCGTGGACGGCAAGAGAAAAGGTTCCGGATGCACCGTGAAGGAGAAACCATCATCGCTTTCCGCCATACCGATAATAGACCGGCCGTTTCTGCGGTGGGAGCGGAAGAGCATTATATATCTGCCGTCATGCTTGACCACCCCGGCATTGTGAACGGTTTCCACCGGATAAGGGACGTCATGCTTAGTCAAAATCGGATTTTTTTTATACCTCTTCACTACAGGATCTTGCATAATCACCTCTTCTATGTCCGGCCGAAGTCATCTTCAAGCCTGACTATATCATCTTCCCCAAAATAGTCTCCCAACTGCACTTCGACAAAGGCCATGTTCTCGTTAGTCTGATTCTCCATGCGATGGACCGCTCCCTTTGGGATATCGATGGATTCACCTTTTTTCAGCTTTATCTGCTGCTCATCCAGGGTAACGACCCCCTCACCGTAAACCATGGTCCAGCGCTCTGCACGGCGCCGGTGCTTCTGCAGGCTCAGTCGTTTGCCGGTATAGACGTGAATTCGCTTGACCTTATGGTCCGGTTCATCCGCAAGAACTGTGTAGTATCCCCACGGCCGGTGGTCTTCACGTTTTGTCCGGGCAATGATCTGCTCATAGACCTTGATGTAATCGTTCACCATCCGCGCCGTAGAAAAATTCTCCTCCACAAACTTGCGGCATGCAACCCGGTCTATCCGGGGGATTTCCTTAACGGCTTCAACCGCTTCCTCTACATTCGTAACCAGGAAACCGTTCACCCCGGGGCGGACCAACTCAGGCATGCTGCCCCGGTTAAAGGCAATCACGGGCGTACCACACGACATCGCCTCAATAACTGAAAGACCAAAAGGTTCATTGAAATTGATAGGGTGCAATAGGGCATATGCTTTGCCAAGCAACTCACTCCTCTGCTCCGGCCCAACGCTGCCGACATAGTCAACATCCCCGCCAAGATGAGGTTCGACTTCAAATTCATAATAACTTTTATCCTGAATGATGCCGGCCATAATCAACTTCCTCCCTGCAGCCCCGGCAATCGCAATGGCCTCTTTGGCCCCTTTGTCGGGATGAATACGGCCGAAAAAAAGCAGGTATTCCTCCGGGTCCGGCTCGAATGTGAACTCGTTAAGGTCGATGCCGTGGTGGATGGTTGCCGTGTAATTGAGCTTTGGCGAACGGTCGGCCTCACTGATCGCCACATAAAAAGCACTGTTATTATATTTTTCATAAACGGGCAGGATCCGGGGGGAGGAAAAGCCGTGAATTGTGGTGAGCACCGGGGTCGTCACCAGTCTGCTGTATGCTAACGGGGTGAAATCAAAGTGGTTGTGAATCAGGTCGTATTCATCGGCCCGTTCAAATAGTTCGGATATATGCAGGCATTCCCAGACTTTCGGCTCTATTTTACTGTTTTCCTCATAGCCGGACTTACATACAGCGTGCAGCATCCCTTTAGTTATGGAATCGGCTGTGGCAAAAAGAGTGACGTCCACCCCTTTGGCGGCCAACCCCTCCGTCAAGAGTGAGACCACACTTTCCCAGGGACCATAATGGCGCGGCGGTGTTCGCCACGCAATGGGTGAAAGCATTGCAATATGCATAAATTTATATAAACTCAACACCCAGCGTCTAAAGCCGGTGGGTTGGCATAAAGGGTTTAACGTCCCTTAAGATTCACTTGAACAGCAGAAGACCGAACAAGGAATTTTGAATGATTAAGTTTTATGAGAGAGTACCTTCCTTCGATATTCATTATTCCTTGTTCGATATTCAAAGGCCCTTGCTTGATTATAAGAAATTGTTTTTTATAATTGATTAAATAATAACAAGAAAATCAGAGCTACTGCAAGGTTTTTTTAAATTTTCAAATAAAGGATTGTAGCAAGGACAAAATTAGAGGTGAGTCCGGCAGTTTTGCGGATTATAGGATTTAATGAGGTGCACTTTCTGTCATCTTTACTTGTGATATACTCAATCAAATTGTAGATTATTAGTGCCGATAAAGATTGCATAATATCTCCAATACTCTCTGCATTTGACAAAGTCTCTACATTTTTGAAATAATGGCATTGCCTTAAAAACATTACCCTCGCCCCGCGTTGCCATAGCAAGAAGCCTGGCAATGGAGCCCAGAATAATGCTTTTTGATGAGCCGACATCCGCCCTTGATCCCGAACTTATAAACGAAGTCCTTGATGTAATGACCTCACTTGCAAAGGAAGGTATGACAATGGTTGTTGTCACCCATGAAATAGGCTTTGCCCAAAAAGTTGCTGACAGAGTGGTTTTCATGGATAACGGTGAAATCCTTGAGGTAGGCACCCCTCCTGATATATTTGTAAATCCCCAACATCAGAGGACAAAAGAGTTTATGAGCAAAATCTTCCATATTCCGGTCTTTAATGAGACAGAAGAGGAAGAATAAATACTTTCGAGTTATATTCCGGAACCGGACCCCCCGTCTATAGATTTCATTTTCAAATTAATGCTATACTACTTCGCTTTGTAATATTTATGGAAGATAAAAAAGAAACATTCACTAAAATACTGGACACTGTTCATTGTGTCTCAACTGTTGATGAAGCTGTTTCAGCAGTATTGAAAAAATTAGTATTCTGTCCTTTTTGCATCGAATTTTTCACTGCCTCATCCGCTTTAACGGACCATATCAAATCAGACCATTCAGACAGGCTTGCAGGCAAACCAATAAAAGTAGAGACAAATGAAGTTAATGAAGATGCAGAAAGTATATATATTTGTCCGCATTGCCATTTTGCCGTTGATGATAACCGTTCGTCACCAACATCCAGCATAATAGATCATATCGGGAGCCATACCCGGTCTATTGATCCGTCTGCAAGAGTTTCATTCCAGATTTCAAAGGATAAGGAACTGATTCAAACATACGTTGAGGGAACAGCAGAGGTGAAATTGTTCTGCTGTTCTGTCTGCACAGATGTATTTGGTGATAAGGAATCGCTTCTTAAGCATTTATTTTATAAACACTCTGAAGCTGACTCAAAAGACATTCCGCACGACATTATAAAACTCATCATAGAATGTGCCAAGGATTACTTGCCAGAAAAAAAACCTAAGAAAAGATTCAGCAAAAAATATTTATATCCATATTGAACCACTAAATACTATGACAAAGACTCATTAAATAATATTCCCCCGACACTTTTATGCCTTATTATAAAGTGTCAACTTCCCGATGACGCTGCAGGTGATATACAGTATTCTTTAGCAAAACTGTAAGGGAGACAAAAAATGAGTTTGTTTGAATGGGGCAAAAAAAATCTTGAGGAAGATGAAACAACATTCTGCTCGAAATGTAATCAGGTAGTAAATCAGATACAATCATGATTTCAACCAAAAATGTCACAAAATATTTCAGTGGATTTCAGGCCTTAAAGGATGTTTCCTTTGAAATTAACAGGGGTGAAATCGTAGGCTTTTTAGGGCAAAACGGCGCCGGCAAAACAACATTAATGCGCATTTTAACCTCATATCTTCCTGCTACTTCAGGTGAGGTCATAATCGGAGGTGATAATGTTGTTAAGAATTCTTTGGCTGTCCGAAGAAAAATAGGATACTTACCGGAGACCCCCCCGCTTTATTCCGATATGACTGTAAAGGATTATCTTAAATTCGCTGCACAAATAAAAGATGTACCCGGCAGACAGCAACGCAGTCAAATTGATAAAGTTTTAGGGGAATGTAATATTGATAATGTAAAAAATAAAACAATCGGCACTTTATCAAAAGGATATAAGCAGCGCGTTGGTATTGCGCAGGCCATTATCAATGAACCCGAGGTGCTTATTCTGGATGAGCCGACAAGCGGACTTGATCCAATCCAGAATCTTCAGGTACGTAAACTTATTAAAAGTCTAAGGCATGAAAGAACCGTGATTATAAGCACGCATATTCTCTCAGAGATTGAACAGATCGCGCAAAGAGTATTAATTATTAAATCAGGTCAAATTATCGTTGATGAATCATTGGATCTGCTTTTGAAAAGTCATAAGGGGACGCAATGTACTGAATCTACTCTTGAGGAGGTCTTTATAAGATTACATTCCAGCCTGTCAGAGAGTAGTGATGAATAAGATTTTTGTAATAGCCAAAAAGGAACTGGCGTCCTATTTCAAATCGCCGATTGCGTATATTATCCTGATCCTCACTATCTCCATCTTTAATATCTTCTTTTTTATGATTATTGATGGAAACAGAGAGGTGTCCCTGCGTGATGTTTTCAAGGTTATGGAATTCATGTTTGTATTTTTAGCGCCGCTCTTAACCATGAAAATCTTTTCTGAAGAGAAATTAACAGGAACAATGGAATTTCTGATGACCTCGCCAACAACAAACACGGCTATTGTTTTGGGCAAGTATATGGGAAGTTTGATATTTTTCAGTCTGTTACTGATCATGACAGCGGTCTATTATTTAATAATCGAATATTTTGGCCAGCCTGACCGGCTTGCAACATTAACAGGATATATGGGGGTTTGGCTGGAAGGGGCTTTCTTCCTTTCCATCGGAATGCTGACCTCCTCATGGACACGCAATCAAATTCTAGCAGCAATAAGTTCTTACACAATTATATTCCTGTTATATTTTTCAGCAAGTTTCATTAAATATTTCAGCGGGACAGCTGAAACAGTAATCCGATATATCAGCACGTTGAATCATTTAGAGAATTTTGCGGTTGGTCTTGTTACAACAGCAGATCTGGTTTATTACTTAAGCGGGATAGTTGTCTGTATCGTATTAACAAGATTCAGCATTGAAAACCGATTATGGCACTAAATAGAATTCATAAATATTTGCCTGTAATATTTGGCCTGGGGGCTGCCTTTCTCTTATACAGCCTCGCTGTATCCTATATGGGACAACGCATTAGCATTCTATCTATATGTATTTTTTCATTGGCAATAGTTTTATTTTCGATCTGCTTTATAAATCTCAGGAAGTCATCTCAAAAACCTTCAAAATTAACTCAATGGAAAAAGTACGGCATAATTGTAGTTGTTATTATTTTTTCCGGATTTCTTTACGTTGGAATAAACTTTTCAGCTTATACCTACAATCAACGCTGGGATGTAACCAGGGCCAAACAACACACGCTAACAGGCAGTACAATTAATTTAGTCAAAGATCTTACACAAGGGGTCCAATTAACAGCCTTTTATGTCGGCATGCCGCCTAAATATCTGGAGGATATTTTAAAAGAATACGAAAGACATTCCGAAGGAAGAATCAAGACTGAAATTATTGATCCTATTGTTCAGATTGGCTATGCTGCCAAATTCGGCAATGTCATAAGCGGTAAAGAAAAAAAGGTTATTGTTCAATCAGGGGTCGAAAGAAAAGATATTGACTTTACAAGAACCCCATTATCCGAAGAACAGCTGACTAACGCGATTCTTCGTGTGACAAGAGAAGCACGCAATATTTACTTTCTAACGGGACATAGAGAATATGGTATTCATGACAAAGGGGATAGCGGCTTAAGTACTCTCTCAAGATTATTATCAGCAAATAATATCTCAAGCAAAGAACTGATGCTGGGAATAGAAGATGAAATCCCGGAAGATTGTGATGTTTTAATCATTGCCGGCCCTCACGATTCCTTCACGGAAAAAGAAGAAATAACCATAGAAAAATATTTGGAACAGGGTGGAGATGCCCTGTTTTTAATTGAACACATTGTAATTACTTCACCCGATAAGCCTCTGACAGAGGAAGAAAAAAACAAAAACCCGTCTTTAAACAGCATTCTGAATAATTGGGGAATAAATATAGGTAATGATATTGTTGTAGACTTAAGCAGTCATGCAAGCGGAGATGCCGGCAGTCCTGCCACCCGGAATTACATGCCTCACAAAGCGATTACCGGGAATTTAGATTACACTTTTTATGTCCGGCCCCGCTCGATTTCAGTTTTAGAGAACCGCCGCCAATCAATCAAGACAGCTCCAATAGTTTTCACAGCCTCAAAAGAAAAGAGCTGGGCTGAAACAGACAGGACTTTAGAAATCCACTTTGATGAAACAATGGACACTCCCGGACCGGTCCCGATCGCATTTGTTATTTGGGAGCCTGAAGCTCAGACATCAAAAGGGAATGAAAGTCCCGATTCCAACGATTCAGTCAGTCTCACGGCCTCAGGGGTACATTTAAACCAAAATGGTGAGAAAGAAATAATATCCGGCACCCGTATTATTGTTTTTACTGACGCAGACTTTTTAACAAACGTTTTTATCAACCAATACAGCAACGCCGAAATGGGGCTTAATGTCATTAATTGGCTGTCGGAGCTGGATTACCGGGTTTTCCTTGATCAGAAAGAAATCAAAGTCGAACGTTTTGATTTAACCAGTAAACAGAAACGCATAATTGTCATTATTCTTTTTCTTATGCCTCTCCTTGTTGCCACAACCGGGATAATGGCCTGGCTCCGGCAAAAGAATTGAGTCTACGAGTGCAGGAAACCAGCGGAATTCGGGGTGCAAGACGATCTGGCCGGGGCTATGCCTTGAAGATGCGAAATCTTACCTGAAATAGTGATACTATCTATTACTGAGTTTCTTTTTTTCGGAACTGCGGACTTGTTCTGTCTCAAAAGTAAACCTGAACACTAAATAATATTTATTAATATTGCTGACGTATCTAACTGTTTCCTGACCGATGTTCTTCAGTGCGGCAAGCTCTGCATTTCTGAACCATTTATTCGGGTCCACGTCCATTTTCCCGGCCAGCTTTCTGATTTTTCGAATCCTGGCAGGGCCTGCATTGTATGCTGCAAGGGCAAAGCGGACACGATCTTTTTCCTCTAAATCTGTATCACTGAAATAATGATCTCTCAGAAATGCAAGATACTTGATCCCTGCATGGATATTGTTTTCCAGCAAATGAATGTCTTTAATGCCGACTTTCCTGTCTGAGGCAGTAGCAGGCTTAATCTGCATTATGCCCACAGCGCCGGCGCGGCTTTTTTTATTGTTATTCAGTCCTGATTCCTGAAATGCCTGGGCCATAATCAGCATCCAGTCAAATCCATATTGCTTTGAATATTTTTTAAACAATTCAATATATTGTTCTAATTTCAGACGGTCCTTATCGGAAACAGGATTTTTGATCCATTTTGTATCTTTGTAGTAACGGTTGAAATATATATTCCCGAGCAATGTCCCCTTTCGGTGCTTTCTTACAAACTGATTCAGGCTGTTTTTTAGCAGAGGATTGTCTTTCCGGATCATCCAGGCGATCTTGCTCCCTCCCCGAACTTTAAGGTCTTCAAGTATATGAATATTGTTGAAAATACGTGACCATATTTCTGCGACATGGCTGTCTGCTACCGTTATTTTGATAGCGCCGGAGTTTACGAGTTCAAGAATGTCTTCGGTTTCCAGATTTTCGTCAACTTTGACTATCTGTACAGGGGACAGCTTTTTTATGATCAATTTCTTATTTAAGGAGAGAAGACTTTCATAATAACTGCTGCTTTGCCGCACAAATACTTTGCGCCCGGACAGATCCTCAAGTCTTTTAACCATCAGAGCGTTTCTGTTAACAACAATAACTTCATCAATGCCTGATAAATAGGGATTTGTAAAATCTATTTGCTTAAGACGCTCAGGGGTTATGGTCAATCCAGCGGCTGAAATATCTCCGTATCCGTTAATGAGCGCAGGAATAAGCTGGTCGCGTGAGACCGTTATGAATTCCAAAACTACCTTTAAGTTTCTCCGATTAAATTTTTTATTAAGAAATTTTTCATAATCCTTTAACAGGGAATATTCAAATCCATATAGTTTGTCGCCTGATATATAGAAGTTGGTTTTGTTAAAGGTAGTAAGCACCCTGATATATCGTTTATCAAGCAGTCCGTCCAGGTCATCAGTATATTGATTTTTAAAATGAGAGGCTAATGAAGAGGGAAGATTTTTATTGCTGGCAAAAAGACTCCCCGGCAGCAAAGCCAGATAAAGAGAGAATATAATAATATAATTGAGAATCTTCATTTTTGTATCCTGATAAGAAGCTGCAATATTGTATATTACAAAAAGTTATCATGATAATATATAACAAATAACCGTTGAGTCAACTTTCTGACATATATTCTTCGCTTAAAACATTTGAAAAGGATATCGGTTACAATAAATAACGATGCAAAAAGTCAATATGGATGTAATCTCTTTGCCGATCGAACTTGACGGGGAAAAAATTGATAGTACATACAGGCTTGTAATAGCAGTTATAAAAAGGGCAAAAGAGTTACACCATGGTGCACTGCCAAAGATATCCACCAGGGCACGGAAAGTGACCACCGCAGCGCTTGAAGAAGCAGTATCAGGTGCTTTACAGGTACTGACGGGCGAGGCCGCAGTAAAAGCAGAAAAGGCAGCAGGAAAGCTAACCTATGATAAAATGATGGACGAAGCCCAACAGAAAGCATCGATGCCTGAAAGTCGAACAGAACTTGAAGAAGAGCTTGAGACCTTTCTACGCCAAAAAAAGAAAGTGGACAGCTAGGGAACTGCTGGTAAAATAATATCAGCAGTCCAGGCATTATCCGGTGAGAAGGAAATATAATGGCCAAAGGTATTGTAGAATGGTTTGACAAAACCAGAGGTCATGGCTTTATAAAAAATGAGGACGACAATCAATGTAGTAAAGGTTGAATGAATTGATCTGAATCAATGTTATCCATGTCTTTTGAATCTCAGGGCCTTCATCTATTGACCCAGTTTTGCGAATATTTTATCCATTTTTTCCTTAAGGA
>SDBV01013947.1_pt1 | contig 10177 bp, 9 predicted proteins | sample 2277081 | NCBI WGS metagenome assembly SDBV01 (sample SAMN10402039, study PRJNA504765) | marine sediment metagenome | isolation source: marine sediment core GS10_PC15, 223 cmbsf | place: Arctic Ocean: Southern Knipovich Ridge | collected 2010 | reverse complement strand
CGGGACTGGTTGTGGCATTTGAATTAGAATCAACCATGCCGAGAATAGCCAGGACAGTGGCGGTTGGATACCCGCATCATATAGTTCAGAGAGGCAACGGAAGGCAGAACTTGTTCGATGATGATCTGGATATTGAGAAATATATAGGCTGGCTTAATGAGTAATGCGGGAAGTATGGTTTAAAAATATGGACGTATTGTCTGATGAACAACCTTGCTCATCTTATCGCTGTCCCCATTTATTCCCATTTATTCTCCTGTCCGGCTACGACTCCAGCCCTTAGCAGAGGGAGTATTTATTTGACTAACCAAAGTTAACAAATCCCAACTATAGTATCGAAAACTCCACAAAAATGAAAAAAGATTGAGATGATTTATTAACTATTGTTAAGAAAATCTGGCCTTTCCTGTTAGAAGAAATCCTTTGATGTCAGGCTGTTATATCCCGATTATTAACTATGGTTTGTGACACATTTTACCTGACACGTGTCATATGGACAATGTCAGTATAGACGTGTTATAAAGCACTATGTGGCCTAATGCGTACATAGGGCTTATCCCAAATCAAATACTCCAATACAGCCAACTCCAACCTCGAACAACCTCGAACACTTTCAAACACTGTTTATCTCTGCAAATACAATCAGTTGCGGCAAAAAAACTCGCAAACTTCGAACACATAAAAGAAAAGGGGGGTGAGGGCGGCACTTTAGAAGGAGAGTCTGCTCTCTTCCTTGCCAGTATGAGCAGGTATCTGTGATAATGAAAGTCATGCCCCAGAAGAATACAAAGAAAGCATATATAAAGACCTTCGGGTGCCAGATGAACGTGCACGACTCTGAGAAGATGGCTGGCATCCTGCGCGATGAGGGCTATGAGCTGACCTCTGAGCATAAGGACGCAGACGTGATAATCATGAACACCTGCTCTGTCAGAGAGAAGGCTGAGCAGAAGTTCTTTAGCGACCTGGGGCGCATGAAGCACTTGAAGGATGACAAGCCCCATAAGAAGATCATCGCCACCGGGTGCATTGCCCAGCAGATGGGCGAGGATGTCATAAAACGCGCGCCGCACGTTGATATGGTCATAGGCCCCCAGAACTACCACGAACTGGCCCGACTTCTGAGAGAGAGTGAGAATGGTAACGGGCAGGGCGGTGGAGCAGGCAAAGCAGCGGGTATAGCCATCGAGGACAACCCTGCTCTGGCTGAGATGGAGCTTCCCACGCTCAGGACCAAGGGCCCGAGGGCCTGGGTATCGATAATGTACGGGTGCAACAACTTCTGTACTTACTGTATAGTCCCGCATACCCGTGGCAGGGAGAAGAGCCGGCCCTTTAAGAGCATCGTTGAGGAGGTCAGGGGGCTTTCCGGGCAGGGTTACACTGAAATAACACTTCTTGGGCAGAACGTGAACTCATATGACGGGGCCATGGGGAAAGAGGGTGATTTCCCCGCGCTCCTTGAGGCCCTGGATGCGATCGACGGGATAGAGCGTATTCGGTTCATAACCAGCCATCCGCGCGACCTGTCGGACAGACTGATCGAGTCCATTGCCGGACTGGACTCAGTGTGCGAACACCTGCACCTGCCACTGCAATCAGGCTCCACAGAGGTGCTAAGGGCCATGAATCGCAGGTACAACTATGCGGAATATAAAGATAAAGTAGACAGACTGAGAAAGTCCATCCCAGGCATCGCGATCACCACGGATATCATCGCAGGGTTCCCAGGAGAGACCGAGGAGAACCATAAGAGTACTCTTGACGCACTTGCTGAGATCAGGTATGACGGCATATTCGCCTTCAGGTACTCCGAACGTCCGGGCACAAAGGCCACGGAGATGGAAGGCGGGCTGCCCGAGAAAGTCCGCCTGAGGCGCTTGCATGAGATACTGGACCTTCAGGAAAACATAACTCTTGAGATAAATCAGGGACTTATTGATAGTATCCAGGAGATACTGTACGAAGGGCCAGTTGAAGGTGATCAGGACAGGCGCTCCGGCAGGACTCGCTCGAACAAGATAGTAAATTTCAGGCACACCGGCCATATTGACCCAGGCGCACTGCTACTGATGCGGATCACAAAGGCTCATAAGCATTCCCTGACAGGCCAAATCCACGGTGGGTCGTGCGAGTAAGCCTGCAATGTCTGGGCTGCAAGGTCAACCAGGCGGAGATCGCCGACCTTGAGCAGGCACTCATAAGCGGTGGGCATGAGATCGTAGAGCTCTCCGCACAGCCTGACCTATGCGTTGTTAATACCTGCACAGTTACTTCAAAGAGTGATTACCAGTCCAGACAGCTTATCAGGAAGTCCGCCAGAACCGGGGCCAGGGTCATTGTGACAGGCTGCTACTCTGATATGAACACCAAGAGCGTATCCGGGATGGACCGGGTGGAGCATGTTGCAGCCAATCAAGATAAATCTCTTATAATCAACTATATAGACCGTAATATTAAAGTATCGGATGAGATGAGTGGACGCGGCTCGCGAACGCGTTATTTCCTTAAGGTCCAGGACGGATGCGACCATTGCTGCACCTATTGTATAGTCTGGAAGGCCCGGGGCAAGAGCAGGAGCATTGCCTTGGAGGAGTCGGTCGAGATGGCCAAGAGGGCCACTGGGCAGGGCTATAACGAGATAGTTCTCACAGGCGTGCACCTTGGGTTATACGGGCAGGACCTCAGCCCAGCGCTCACTCTCAGCGACCTTATCGAGGGGCTTTTGTCGAAGTCCGAAATCAGAAGGATAAGGGTCAGCTCCCTTGAGATCAACGAGGTAACTAGTGATTTATTAGACATTTTTATGGATTCCCGCGTTTGTCCGCATCTTCATATACCGCTTCAGAGTGGGGATAGCGATGTGCTTGCCTCCATGAACCGCAAGTATGATAAAGAGCATTATAGACAACGAGTTCTGGAGATCGTATCCAGAACAGGCGAGATCGCCCTGGGAACAGATATTATTGCCGGATTCCCCACCGAGCCAGAAGGGGCGTTTGAAAATTCGCTCTCTCTTGCCTCAGAGCTGCCTTTTACTTACATGCATGTCTTTCCCTATTCTTCGCGCCCTGGGACAGCGGCAGGCGGGTTTGAGGATATTGTCGGGCATCCCCGACGGAAGGAGCGGGCTGCATTGCTCAGAGACCTGGCTGCTTGGAAAAAACAGGTTTACCTGAGGAATAATATTGGCAGAGACCTGAATGTGCTGTTTGAACAGAAGGGCATTGATGGCCTTTGGTCCGGGACAAGCGAGAATTATTTAAAGGTCAAGGTGCGGAGCAAGGAGGACCTTAATGGGGCCTTGCGAAATGTGAGGATCTCCAGGGTCGAGAATGGGAATCTTATAGGGGGCTTTAACGTTGCCTTATAACTTGCTGATTTATCGTATATATTTACTGCATTAGATTAGGCCATTGTCGCAGGCAATTGGATAAACACAGAGTCATGATCATATAGTTACTACATTAATAATACTTCTTTGTGTCCGATAAGATATATTATGTTAAATTATATATTATCCTGGAAAACCATCTCCATCCTTAAGCTCAGAGATATATTGTCTGGCGCCCCTGTTGCCACGCACCTCTCCAGTGAACTGCTTCTTCCTTACATCGTCTAACAGCCTTCCCACCAAAGGACCTTCCTTTATGCCAGCCTCCTGCATTATCTCCTCAGCACTTATTAAAGGACGCCTGCAAATATTTTCATACCTTCGATATTCCTCAAAAGCCCAGCGCTTCTGCGCAAGCATGAGAACGTCTGGCGGAGTACTCTTTAATTTTTCAAATAAATCAAACAGTTCAGATGATCCTGAGTTGCGCCTAAGCCTTCTGGCAGCTCCGTAAAATGCGTTAACCCTCTCAAGGCGACTTCTCATCCGAGAGCTCAAGGAAAGCCTGAGTTTGCTAATATCAAGCCCAAGCACAATACCTTCCAGCCTTATAAGGCCCATGCCGGACAAACCCTGCACAGCAGGCTTCAAGTTCTTTCTTAGAAGTGCTTTATAAGGTTTTTCGGTTACCTTTGAAACAAGTTTCATGTTTGCCTCTAACTGTTTGTTTTCTAAAGGTATTATGCGCCTGAGCACACCATCTTCAAAAGCCATTTTCAGGGCTGGATACCAGCTCTTTCCCTCAAGCAGCTTGAAAAACTCTAATGTTATTCTTTCAGTTGCTACCTTTTTCATACTATAAGCCAAATCCCTTGCCCATGTTCTTGTTCTTCCCTCAGGAATCAGTCCAAAACAACTTGTCATTCTGTATATTCTTAGGCATCTTAGCGGGTCATTCCTCATGTTTTTCTTCATATTTGCTTTAAGTATATTATCTCTCAGATCATGCATCCCGCCAAAAGGGTCAAGGATTCCGCTCCGAGGAGACCAGGCTATTGAGTTGACAGTAAAGTCACGCCCCTTCAGATCATCATGGATGCTTCCTCTAAAGCCTGCGATGTCTATCGTCTTTCCATCCTTCAGCGATATCCGCACAATGTGCTCACCCCTGAGGTCAAAGACCGTGCCCCCTGCAATTCTCTGCAATTCAAATGCAAGGCCTCTGGCGCTAATCCCCTTTACAGCTATGTCAATGTCCCTTGACCTGACCCCAAGCACCGCATCCCTGATATACCCCCCCACGAGGTATATCTCGCCATTACAGGTAAATATCTTTTTAATCAGTGGGTTGCGCTTTATGGCTTTTTCAACTGGATGCATCTGAGGGCATCATCCGCTAAGGTCCACCGGACCCAGAAGAAGGCTTGGTGAGCCAACAGAACCAAGGAAGGTCAGATCATCACCAACGGCAATAACAGAATCAAGCAGGTCAAGCAAATTCCCTGCAATTACGGCCTCTTTGACCGGGTGCGCCAATGCTCCGCCACTATACCATAAGCCTGATACGCCAATGGAGAAGTCCCCTGAGACAGGGTTGATCGTATGAATCCCCATGGCATCAGTAACATAAAGGCCATGTGCAAGCCCGGAGAGCATATCCTTATGGGCCAGGACCTCGCCTTCAGCGTGAAAATAGAGGTTGAGCTTACCGACGGAGGGTATACCCTGGTGCCCCCCGCGTACGGCATTGCCTGTAGAGGTAGTCCCTTCTCTGTTTGCAGTATGCGTATTATGCATAAATCCTTTTAAAACGCCGTCCTTCACCAGCACATTCTCCCTTGCAGGGGTTCCCTCGTCATCCATAGGCCTTCGGCCAGGCCCATGAGCCAGCAAGCCATTATCTATGATCGTAAGGGATTTGTGTATCACCTGCTCTGAAACCCTGCCTCTAAGGAGCGACCTTCCCTTCTGGACACTCTCGGCCGAGAGCATGGACGAGAAAACCGAGAGGAACTCTGCTGATACAGAAAAATCCAGAAGCACGGGGAATTTCCCGCTTTGCACCTTTTTTGCTCCCAGCATCCTGCAAGCACGCATGCCCGAATCAGTGCCGGCGGCCCTGAAGTCCACCTCTTTTAAAAACCGCCCGCTCTTATGTCCCCAACCTGTCTGGCTATCGCCTCCCGCCTCTGCAACGCACATGATATTTGCCGCGCATGATGTAACAGGGTATCCATGTTCAAGGCCTTTTGAGTTCATTATCAGAACATCGCCCGAACTGAAAGACGCCGATGCCTTCCTGACCTTCCTGATCCTGGGGCCATATTCCATCGCTCCGGCCTCTACCATTGCAGCGAGCTCATGCGCCCTGCCCTCGTCCATGGCAGCCACTTCAGGGTCGAAGGTATCCAGATCAGGCAAGGCTTGTTTATCAGGCAGTCCAAGCGCATCATCCGGCGCTGCATGCCCGCTGACATCCAGAGCGCTCTGGAGGACTGTATCAGCGTCATCAGGGTCGTTGGAAAAGGAAAAACCCGGCCTTCCGTCTCTTATTATTCGAAGGCCAAAGCCGAATGTCGTTGACCTTGAAGCTGCTTCGATCTCTCCTTTTTCCACATCAACGGAAAGAGAATCAAAAGCGCGCTGGTAAACTTCGGCAAGTTGTGCGCCCCTGGACAGGGCAGAATCCATCAGCCTGGCAGCAAACTCATGGTCAGTCTTCATAATAGGTTGCCGAGGCGGTATCTGATTCCCAGACCGTCACGGCAGACACGGCAATGTGATCGTTGTTAACCTTTTTCTTGATGCTGTCATATATCCATCTTGCGATGTTCTCTGAAGAAGGGTTGATCTCAGTGAACGGAAAAACATCATTAAGAAACGCGTGGTCAAGGCCTGAGATGGTCTCCTTGAGTATTGCCTTCAGGTCATGGAAGTCTATGGCCAGGTCTATCTCGTTCAGCATTTCAGCCGAAACAAAGGCCTGCGCCTTGAAATTATGGCCGTGCAGCTTCTCGCACTTGCCTTTATAGCCCCTCAACTGGTGGGCTGCGGAGAACCTCTCCTCTACCATTAACTCGTACAAGGGTTACCCCTCCTTGTTCTCTTTTTTAAATACCGCCAGATACGGCAGGTTTCGATACTTGTTGTCATAGTCAAGGCCATAGCCTACAACAAAGACATCAGGTATCTCAAACCCAATATAATCAAGCGGCACATCCACCTCCCTGCGAGCCTGCTTGTTCAGAAGTCCGCATATCTTCAGGCTGGCAGGGCGCTTTTGCAACAGCCGCTCGCGGATGTAGTTCAGCGTAACACCGCTGTCTACTATATCTTCCACAAGCAGCACGTTCCTGCCCTTGATGCTTTCACGCACGTCATAGTGCAGAGTCACATCTCCTGTGGAATCGGTCTTCAGGTAACTTGATGCCATTATAAAATCCAATTCAAGGGGCACCTTTATGTTCCTGACAAGGTCGGATGCGAACATGAACGCTCCCTTTAAGATAGGGATCACGAGTAGTTCCTCACCCTTGAAATCATCTGATATGGCGCACGCGAGCTCCTTGACCCTGTCCTGTATCTGGTTGACCGTATACAGCGGCTTTCCTGTGATCATGTGCTCTCCTTGCGAGACACCGAATGCTCCTGTGCCCCATATAATTGATAACAACCTCTCAGTGCCGCACAGCCTCCGAAACATACTCACCCTGAGACCTGTGGCCTAATGCCTAAGGCCTAATGCCTAAGAAAAGAACAGGGCGCTCTGCCCGTCTTTCACAACCACTTTCCTGCCCCTCACCTCCAGCTTCCCCTCAGCAAAGAGTTTAACAGCCAATGGATAGACCCTGTGCTCAAAGGGCAGCAGGCGCGCGCTTAGGCTTTCCTCCGTGTCATCATGAAGGACAGGCACTGCCGCCTGTACGATAACAGGGCCGGTATCCATCCCCTCATCAACAAAATGTACGGTGCACCCGGATATCTTCACGCCATAGTCAACCGCGTCCTTGTGCCCGTGAAGCCCTGGAAACGACGGGAGCAGGGCCGGATGGATGTTCATGACCTTCATATGGAACGCATCAAGAAGGGGTTTGCCAACGATCCTCATGAACCCGGCAAGCAGGACAAGGCCCACATCACGCTTTTTCAGCTCAGCGGTTATGTGTTCATAGAATGCGTCCCTGCCACTAAAATCCTTTGGATTCACATACATCCAGGGAATATCGTGCTTCTTTGCACGCTCAATCGCGAATGCGTCCTTCTTGTCCACAACAAGGAGCGCTACCTCGGCCTCTATCTCCCCCCGCCGGATGGAATCCACAATAGCCTGAAAATTAGACCCCCTGCCGGATGCCAGAACACCGATCTTAAGCATTTTTTAAATCTCTCCTTATTGCCTGTTTATCTATTTATATGGCTTTGAGTTTAAGCTGTACCGCTGTCTCGTCACAGGCTGGGAACTTGTGGCAGTTCAGGCAATCCGCCCATATCTTGTGCGGAAGCTTCGCCTTGTCAACCTCACTGAACCCGAAGCGCCTGAAATAATCAGGATAATACGTCAATACAAAGACTTTTTCGACCCCAAGCTCTCTTGCTTCCTTGATGGCATGCTCCACAAGGGCAGAGCCTATCCCTTTGCCCTTGCTCCTGGTGGACACGGCAAGGCTTCTGATCTCAGCCAGGTCCTCCCATGCCACATGGAGCCCGCACACGCCCTGCACTGTGCCCTTGGTGTTGACAAAGACAGTGAGGTCGCGGATCTTCTCATAAAGGTCGTTAAGGGAACGCGGGATTATCTTATGCTTTCGGGCATATGAGTTTATGAGCTTCTGTATGACCAGTACGTCCGAGGTCCTGGCTTTCCTTACAGGCATTATTACCCTATTCCTTATATAACTTTCTTCTCTGGTATGTCTGGCCGCGACAATCTCTAGCCCTCGCCCATGGCGATAAGGCAGAGGCCCTCAAGCAACCCGCTGTCGCTTACCTTCATGCAAGCAAATCCATATACGTCCATAATACCAATTGTAAGAGCAAGGCCGGGTATTATCAAGTCCTCCCTGCCCTTCTCAAGGCCTTTGACCAGCTTGCGCTTCTCAAGCGGCATGCCTGCAAGCCTGCTAAACATTGCCTCAAGCACCGCGCGCCCGATCACATGGCCCTCGACCCTCTCCCTGTCATATTCCCCAAGCTCCATCTCGATGGAAGCAGCAGTGGTCGCGGTGCCGGCAGTGGCTATGAACTCGGAGCTTTCAGATGCATCCACACCCAGCCCATGCTTTATCTTGCCAGCTACTTCCCCACACGCACTTACGAGCCCCTCAAGCTCATCACTGCCCGGAGGGTCAGTGCTCATATGGCGCTCCATGAGCTTCACGACCCCTACAGGCTCGGAAAAGCTTGCGAGCACATGCCCCTCATTTACTCTAACAGCCTCTGTGCTACCCCCTCCAATATCAAGGACGAGAGCGTTCTGGGTTTCAGGAAATACCCTCAGCACTCCAAGAGCAGCAGCCCTGCCCTCCTCATCAGGAGTGAGCACCCTTACCCGGGTCCCAGTGCTGGCCAGGATGCCGGAGATAAAGCCGCTGGCATCAGAGGCCTCGCGCAGAGCGCTTGAGCCGGCAACAAGCAGCCTCTCCGCTGGCACTCCATGGCTTTGCGCTGTGCGAAGAAAACTCTCTACAACCTCTAGAGTCTGCTTTGCCCCGGCAGGGTCAAGCCTGCCGGACAGATCTATCCCCCTTGCCACGCGCGTTATCTCCCGCTGGTGCACAAGGGGTTTCAGCAGCAGCCCCCCTTCAAGGTCGGCTATTAGAAGCCGGACAGTATTGCTTCCTATATCTATTGCCGCGGCCTTCATTGGCAAATAATACCATATGCTAAAATAGATCCATGCTAAGCGTACTGATAGTAGAAGACAAAGGGTCGATGGCCTCGATGCTCAAGGAGACGCTCGAGGCCGAAGGCTATGCCGCATTTGTGGCTTCAACCGGCAACGAGGGTGTCGCAATGCTCAGGGAGAAATCTCCTGACCTGGTGCTGACAGACCTTAAGCTGCCGGGGAAAAACGGTATTGAGGTCCTGAAGGCCTCAAAGCACCAGAAACCCCTCAGGCCTGTAATTGTCATGACAGCACATGGGTCCATCGACACGGCGGTGGAGGCCATGAAGGCAGGGGCCTATGATTTTATTACAAAGCCTTTTAATGTTGACCACCTGCTGATGAAGATCAGGATGGCCTTTGAGAACCAGCGGCTGATAACCGAGAACCTGCTGCTCAAAGAGGCTTTCTCCTCAACATTAGGGCTTCCTGACATTGTTGGCAATAGCGCCTCTATCATGGAGGCTTCTGCTGCTATAAGAAAGGCCGCTCCACAGAAGACCACAGTGCTGATCACTGGTGAATCTGGCACGGGCAAGGAGCTTTTTGCCAGGGCAGTGCATTACTTGAGCGACAGAAAGGCTAACCCCTTTGTCCCGATAAACTGCGCAGCCATACCCAGGGACCTTCTTGAGAGCGAGCTTTTCGGCCATGAAAAAGGGGCTTTCACAGGAGCGGAAAAACGCAAGCTGGGAAAGTTCGAACTTGCACACAGGGGCACTGTGTTTCTCGACGAAATATCCGAGATGGACCCGTCCTTGCAGGCCAAGCTACTCAGGGTCATCCAGGAGGGGGAGATCGACCGCGTGGGAAGCACAGAGGCTCTAAAGGTCGACGTGAGGGTTGTTGCGGCAACGAATGCGGACATTGAGGCGGCAGTAAGCAATGGCACGTTCCGCGAAGACCTCTTCTACAGGCTGAACGTATTCCCTGTGCACATCCCCCCGCTTCGCCAGCGC
>SDBV01013946.1_pt1 | contig 10177 bp, 9 predicted proteins | sample 2277081 | NCBI WGS metagenome assembly SDBV01 (sample SAMN10402039, study PRJNA504765) | marine sediment metagenome | isolation source: marine sediment core GS10_PC15, 223 cmbsf | place: Arctic Ocean: Southern Knipovich Ridge | collected 2010 | reverse complement strand
CTGGTTTATATATATAACTTTGATATTGCTGCTGCGTGCGTTGAATTCCTGAACGCCGGTGTGGAACTCGGCTTCACCGCCGGACAGATCGGGCATGCCTTCGCGGTGAGCAACGGGCCACGAATATTTTGCTTCCATATTATAGATGTCACGGTTTCTGCGTTTGCCTACTTCGGTGCTTAGCACCAGCAGCACCGCCGTCAGGTCCAGTTCCTTGTATTCGGCGTCCATGTGTTCAAGGACCCGCAGGTCTCTCCATAGCCCCTTGCTGGGTGTCATTCGCGTAACATGAGTAAACACATAGTCGGGTTTGAATCTAAGCAGGTTCTGGCAATACTCCTGAAGTTTTTCTTTCGATCTTTTCTTTTCCGCAAGGTCGATCTCGTATGCGGGGATACCGTTATATGTCAGGTCGATGTCCGCCATATCGAACTCAGGTGCCATGAATTTCAGTTCGTCGACAACATAATCGCCGACCGCAAGAATATTATCGCAATGCTTTGCAGCACCTACAAGAGCGTATTTAAAGTTATGGCTCTGATCGCCGAACACTTCGCTGACGCAGACCCCGTTTTCGTGGGCCTTGTGCATTGCGTTATAGAACATCGTATCGTGGCCGGGGCTCTTTTCGACGATAGGTCGCATAGGTGCGACTTCGTGTGCATAGAAAACGGTCTTAAAATCGTACTCATGGTCAAGCTTAGCAGCCAGTGCCGTGGGCATGCCCATAAACTCGTGAGAAACGATTATCGTAGAATTATCATGATCGACAGCGCCGATAGCTTTTAATATTGCAAGGGCAGGGGGGGCCAATCGTACATACTGCTCGAACTCCCAAAGGTTTTCGTACTTATGGCTTTCAATGCCGAATTCGTTGAACATCCCTGCCTTTAAATTGTTGACAGGTTCTTCTTCGATACGGGAGATGTCGATCAGTATTACTTCGGGCGAACTGTTGTGCCCGTGGCGGTGATCCGTAAACGTGCGTCTGCCGTAAATGATGTTGACATTGAAGGTGTCTTCGATATGCCTGAAGCTTGAATAGTAGCTTGTATTATTATATCCGTCCAGTGAGGAGTAAAGCACTTCGCCGCCGGACCCAAGGCGGTTTGAAACGTCGCCTTCGAGCGAGAAAAGGGGGCTTATAAGGATCGATCTGTCGACCTCGTCAAGGTATGAAGGGCTGGTGAACAGACCCTCGAGAACCGCACCGATGCCGCCGATCTTTCCGATGGCTTCGTGTGTTACGTGTGCTGCGGTGATTTTCTTCTTCATGGCATTGTTCCTCATACTTTATTGCTATTATTTTATGTCGTCAATTAACGGTTCAAGGTCAAACTCAGCCTCCCTGCTTATAAAACTTAATTAATAAAACCACTCTATGCAAACCGGATGTGGATTTTTAATATAAATTTTAACGTCCGAAAATAACATACTTTTTAGCAATGAAATTTACGTTTTTTGTGGAGAAATTGTGAGATGAAATAAAACTGTACAGCCAAAAACGAATCACAAATCACGAATCACGATCTAAAATCGGCGCAGTACTCTTTACGCCCGCAATTGCTGCAATATGTCCCTGTCCACACCTCGTCAAACTGCTCTGCGATAGCGTCGACAAGCCCCGGCTCGTCTGTGATTATTCCCGACTCGAAGTTACGTTTTCTAATGCTTTTTGCCCCCGCCCCTGCACCGGTAAGGTTGGCGCTTCCGGTATATGCAAACTTTCCGTCAACGATGATGCTTTTAAAATGCGTCCTCGGACACAATAGCCGTTCCAACCCACCGATCAGGTTCGGGTATTTATCAAAATCCCTGCGGAAGTTTGGCCCGGGCTCTTTGGCATGGATAAGACGCACCATCACATTGTTATCGATAAGATCGCTTAGCACTTCAAGGAAGGGCACCATCTTTTTTGACTTTTCGACATGCAGGTCTTTAAGGTCGCTCGTTCCGATCCACACGAACCGCTTAGCCCGCGGAACCTGATCGAGTATCACTTTCTTATAGATATCCGTATCTTTTACAAATTCGATCATACTAGCTTTTCGAATGTTTAATAAACGCTTCGCTCAGACAGTCGATTATATCGCTTGCGATCAAGCTTGTTTCACCGAGTTTTTCGGCAGCGATATCCCCAGCCAGCCCGTGAACATATACTCCCAGTACTGCGGCATCAAAATCGTTTAGACCCTGACCGATCATCGCGGTAATGATTCCGGTCAGCACATCGCCGGTACCGCCGGTGGCCATCCCCGGGTTGCCCGTGGTGTTTACGTATACTTTGTCTTTATCTGCGACTACGGTTTCGTGTCCTTTAAGAACGACCGTGCTAGAAGTTTTTTCTGCAAGCATTGTTGCCTGTTCGATCCTGTCATCTGGCATGGCCCCTCGTATCTGCGACGCCCATAGCCGTTTCATCTCGCCCGGATGTGGCGTAAGTATCACCGATGCCTGCTTTTTGCCGATCCATTCCGGTGATTTTGCAAGGCAGTTAAGCCCGTCGGCATCGACGACAACCGTCCCGCCTATCTGCGCGAATACCGCAAGCAGCGAATCCCTAACTCCTTTGCCCGTTCCTGTCCCCGGGCCGAAAGCGACAACATCATTGGTCAATGCAATATCTATCAAGACCGATGTCGCTTCCGAAGATATTTGTCCGTTGGCATCTTCGCCCAGCGGTACCGTCATGTAGCACGGTTCCATCGATGCAACCACAGGCAGCACGCTTTCAGGCGTGGCGATCTTTACAAGCCCTGCGCCGCTTCTAAGTGCCGCCTTACCTGCCAGCACAACAGCACCCGTCATCCCGACGCTTCCGCCGATGATGCACACTTTTCCGAACGTCCCTTTATGAGCATCCTTTGCCCGGCTGGGTAATTTAGGAACATGCTGTTTCCGCTGCATCTTTTTGGCTCCTTTGGATTATTTTCTGATTTATCATGCTCGCAGCATAAGCTGCACCAAATCCGTTGTCGATGTTAACAACTGTTATTCCCGCTGCGCAACTGTTTAGCATTGCAAGCAGCGCCGCGATCCCCTCGAAGTTCGCTCCGTAGCCGACGCTGGTCGGCACAGCAACGACAGGGCAGTCCACCAGCCCGCCGACAACGCTTGCAAGCGCTCCTTCCATCCCGGCTACAACGATAACCACGTTCGCATTCCGCAGCGTTGCAAGCGTCTCTTCGCTGCCCAATAACCGATGAATACCCGCTACACCCACATCGCATATCATCTTAACGGTCTGTCCCATCGCCTCGGCTGTTACGCGTCCCTCTTCTGCCACAGGGATATCAGCGGTCCCTGCTGTTACGATAGCGATGTAATCGTCGGATGCTTCCAGCGCCTTTTGCTTAAGCACGATCATCCGCGCAGCATCCTCATATTTTATGTTCTCGTATTTCCCCGTTGCCGTAAGTGCCTCGAATGTTTCTTTTTCTGCTCTGCTTGCGATGACGTTGTTGCCCTTGGCTGCGAGCTTGCCGAAGATGTCAACGATTTGCGATGTTGTCTTTCCCGGGCAAAATATTACCTCAGGAAACCCGCATCGTATCTGGCGATGATGATCTATCTTTGCAAAACCGATGTCCTCGAATGGCAAGTGTCTCAGTTGCTCGGTCGCTTCGTCGATCGAGATGACATTGTTTTTTACGTCGCTTAACAGCTTTTCTATCGCTTCAATGTTCATGCCGGTATTCTAACCGCTTTCAAACCTTCTGACAACCTAATAAATCGATCAGAGCCTGATATCAATATCACACGTAGGATGGGCAAATTCTTTGCCCATACGGTTGTTCTTAAACCCTGAAAGGGTTAAATGTATTAGCCCAGGGCTAAGTCCGAAGGACGCAACCCTGGGGACAGGTTACAAACAAACCTATGCCCTGAAGGGGCTAAATACTATCTCAGAACTACTAACTCATCTACGAAGTGGCCTTTGCTTCGTTTGTTATAGAATTTTTCTTTCTGTAGAGTTTTATCGAGTCAATATGCCGAATACGCATGTTTAGCCAGTCGATTATCAGTAGCCAGAAGAAGCACCAGGCTGTAATGCTAACCATAGCTTCGATCTTCAGGTCTTTTGATGTAAAATTGTCGCTACGGATAATAAAAATAGTTATTATAATAATAAAAAAAATGAAAGTTGCTCCGATACGAGCACGCCGCCATGATTTTTCGTTTTTTAGAAGGCGGTCATCACGTTTCAGTATTTTTTCTTCTTTGGTTTTCATTTTAATCTCCTTCATGCTAAATACTGTTTACGAAGTTGCCTTCGCTTCCAATGTAAGGTCGGCGAATATGCCCGCTTTATATTTATGGTAGGCCAGCGAGGCGACCATAACAGCGTTATCCGTACACAACGACCGCGGTGCGACCAGCAGCTTCTTACTCTCTGCCTCGCACATCCCTGCCAGTCCTTCTCTAAGCGCAGTGTTCGCTGCCACGCCGCCGCCCAGCAGAACCGTTTTAGCGTTTATCTTTTCGATCCCTCGTTTGGTTTTCGCTACCAGAACATCGATCACTGCTTGCTGGAACGACGCCGCAATGTCCGCGATTTCCTGTTCGCTCATTTCGCTCACTTTGCTTTCGCCTTTCATATCCTGCCCCTGGCAGTGATACAGAACCGCTGTTTTTAATCCGCTAAACGAAAAATCAAGCGAGTCCTTTTTAAGCATCGACCGCGGAAAATTAACCGCTTTTGGGTTGCCGTTCTTAGCCGTCTTTTCAATGCTCGGCCCGCCCGGATACGGCAGCCCAAGAATACTCGCCACCTTATCGAACGCTTCACCGGCTGCGTCGTCTATCGTCGAGCCGATAAGCTCCAGTTCAAGGGCGCTTTCACAATCGAAAAGGCTCGTATGTCCGCCGGAGACCACAAGCGCTATCGCAGGTAAGTCTATGCTTTCCTCTTCAAGCATCGCCGCCTGCAAATGCGCGTGAATATGATTGATCGCGATAAGCGGTTTGTCCGTCGCAAGCGCCAGCGTTTTCGCCGCTGTTACCCCTACGATAAGCGAGATAGTAAGCCCCGGCTGATTCGCAATAGCGATCGCATCGACATCTTCGATCTTCATCGATGCATCTTCCAGCGCCTGGGTGACGACCGGATATATCTTTTCGATGTGTGCCCGCGACGCTAACTCCGGTACGACACCGCCGAACCTTTCATGAAGTTTCACCTGCGACGCCACGACCGACGACTTTACGATCTTACCGTCAGCAACAACCGACGCCGCCGTCTCGTCACAGCTTGTTTCAATGCCTAATATGTTTATTTCTTTTGCCATAGTTTTTTAGTCGATCTTGAACACCCACGCATGTTTGCATGGCAGATACTTCTTGTTGATCTTTGAAAGGTCGACGATCATTTTTCCATTCCTATACTCCCAGCCAAGTTTTTTGCGGGTCCCAAGCATTCGTATTGTTGCCCCGTCCTTCGGCGTTGGTGCCTCAAACGTAAGCTTCTTGGGCAGCTTCGTCGTTATCACATACATCGTTTCGCCCTTGATCGTATAGAACAGATCGGCACTTGCCGGTTTGTCCGATTTGTACACGGCCTTAAATCCGCCGGCAGCCTTTATAGGCTCTAGCTGTTGCGATTGGCTCGACCACAGCAAGCGCCCAGCCGCATAGCCGCTGTTTTCATAAAGATCCATCTTGACCGAATATTTCTTTCCCGCTTCCAATTTTACCTTGGCAATGTCCTTTACGACAGCGTGCTGGCTCCAGTTATCTATAATTTTTTTACCATCGATCCACAGCCGAACCCCGTCGTCGGAGTATGTTACAAAAGTATACTCCTCGGAGTGCTTCGGAACGAGCGTCCCGGTCCATGTAACTTCGAAGTTCTCTTTGGCGATACCTTTTAAAGGGGATCCTTGTCCCCAGTCGTGATCGATCGTTTTTTCTGTTCTTTCGATTACAACTTTCTCTTTTTTCGCTTCCTTAGCCTTGTCCCAGGCTGTCGTCCCATAGATCGCCTCGCCGTTAACTCTCATCCACTTACCCATCCCTGCAAGCCTTTCAACGCTCTCTGGCGGGAAAAGTCCTTCCGACGTAGGGCCGATGTTCAGCAGATAGTTTCCGCCTTTAGAGGTGATCTCTACAAGCTGGTGAATAAGAAATTCTGTCGATTTGAAATTCTTATCTGCTGCACAATACCCCCAGTGATCGTTCATCGTTATACACGATTCCCAGTCAACACCAGGCAGTCCGCCAGCCGGCACTTCTTGTTCCGGCGTGCCAAAGTCGCCCGCAAAGCCGCCTTCTTTTGTCAAACCCTGCATCCCAGCTCTTCCTTTATCGACACGGTTGTTGATAATAATATCAGGCTTTAGCGACCGAACATAATTGTAAAGCTTCACACCTTCTTCATTATTCCAGGTCTTTTCCCATTCCCCGTCAAACCACAAAACTTCCGGGTCATATTCGGTGATCAATTCTTTTATCTGTGCTTTCATGTATGTAATATACCGTTGAAAGTCGGCTCCCTGGGCCGAGCGCTTTTCCCAATTACGTCGGGGCAGATAGTCCGGATGGTGCCAGTCCATGATAGAGTGATAGAAGCAAAACTTTATGCCGTGCCTTTTGCACGCCTTTGACAACGCTTTTAGAATATCCTTTTTATACGGCGTGATCATAATATCATAATCACCAACCTTAGAGTCCCACAGGCCAAACCCGTCATGATGCTTTGACGTGATAACGATATATTTCATACCCGCGCCCTTGGCCATCCGCACCCACTGGTCCGCATTGAACTTTACCGGGTTAAACTGCTGAGCATACTTCTCATACTCTTCGACGGGTATTTGAGCTGTCGTCAAGATCCATTCAGCGTGGGTTTCCTTGTTCCCATAGACGCCAGCCGGCACCGCATATAGCCCCCAGTGAATAAACATCCCGAACTGCGCCTCGCGCCACCACTCCATGCGAGCGTCCTTAGCAGCTTTGGTTTCATTCATGTAGTCCTTGACCACAACCGCCTGCCCCTGAAAGCATCCGGTATGCAGCGTTAAAAGCATAGTTAGTACGATGATTAATGTGACTGTTTTTTTCTTCATGGCGTTATCCATATTCCTCTAAAGAATTTCTGGTTTTCATTCGTTAGATACTTGTTCGGGCACTTGCCCCCTTCGACCATCTCATCTTCCATGCAATCGGCAGGGCCCGTAACATTGCAAAGATAGCTTCCGTCATCGCTAAGCAGCAGCAGCTTCTTAGAGTTTTCAAATGGAACAAGTGCTTCCGGCGTAAACTTCCCGCCCTCGGTTTCTATCCTTTGCACCGGGATCGGGCTTACTCCTTTCTTGCCGGACCATTTATAAAGCACGAATTCACGCCGGCTGCTATGCGGCCCAGCCACAATAAAATACATCTTGTGAGCATCCGAATACTCCATGCTCCGCACACCAAGCCCGTGCAGGTCCCAACGTATAGCCTCGCCGAACACAGGCTCTGCCTTTGACGCGATCACTTCTTTGTAATTTGTCAGCGGTATAACCATCGCCCGCGGCTGCGATGCTTCTTTATCATACGGTATCGGGTTTCTAAACGCTATATACATCGCCTTTTCATCGTGCGATACGCACAGCCCCTCGATGTTAAGCCCGCTTACCTTCGGCGCCAGCTTCTTTCTTTCCTTCTTTTTAAGTTTTACGTTGAACTGCGTCGCCCGTCTAAGGTCATCAACTTTCCCGGTTAGTACAAGTTTCTGGATAAGGTTCCTGCACGCATACCCCAATGGCTCTATCGTTACTTTATCATCGTTCCTTTCAACCGTCGTCGCAAAAAACCTGTACCGGTTTGGTCGGATCTTGCCGTCCTTGTTCCTGCCATGCGACGTTATCCAGTAAACAGTATCGCCAACTCTCGTCGCCCCCTCGATGTCAGCTTCCGGATAGATTGATGTAGTCCCCAAAAATTTGCTCACGTCGAGTGAGTTTACCGCAAGTGTCCTGTCTTTGGTCCTGTAAACCCGCAGCGTATTATTCTCGTCGTCAGCTACGATAAACATATCCTTGCCCAAAGATACCGCACCCGATGCGTCGCTGGCTCCGTGGAACACAAGGTCAATGTCATCGCCAAACTCCTGCCGACCAGCCGAGCACCCCGCACTGAAAACTATAACAATTAAGATCGCAATGTTTATAAATCTCATATTCATGCCCTGTTTATAAGGTATTTCGCCATAATAATCAATTGTTTGCTTATGCTCTTGCAGATGCGGAAGAATGAAAACCGCAGCGCCGTAAGCTCAGAAGCCTTAAAGTCCTCGCACACCAAGGGCTCATAGTCATCGCCGACGATCTCGATATTATTCATATCCGAGCATCCAAACCCAAGCTCCCTGGCACTGCATATGATCGGCAGTTCTTCCGGTTTGAATTTTACGATCTCACAGCACACCATTTCGCACGCCACCGGATCGGCGCCGCCGACCAGCAGGCCAAGATTTCGGCCCTCGCCGCTAATCGGCCCTTGCCCTTCCATCGCAACGATCCCGTCGATTATAGTAACAACCGGGCCAAGCAGTTTATATATCCCGATCAGCATACTGCAAAAATCGTGATAGTCCGCACCTTTCGCAAAGTGCCAGTAAACCTTTTCCTTACCCGACACGGTCCCGAACATATTCTTAACCGCGAACGTCGCCCCAAGCTGCTGATGCGCCTTGAACTTCGGCAGATTGATTATCTTATCGGCTTCGAGCGCCGTCCTGCTTATCCCCACCCTTGCTCCTGCGATCCGTTGGTTAACGGGTTTGTCCAGCGGCACTACTTTGACACCGAGTTTTTCCAACGGTTCTTTGAGCTCAAGCGCCTCGATGCAAGCTGTGATATCTCCCCAGGCCGGTGAGTCTCCCACAACCGGCTTGCCTCCAAGCTCTATCACCGCCTTTGCAACGGCGAGTATTACCGCAGGGTGTGTCTGCGCAGGACATTCAGCAGGGCGAGGTGTGATAAAGTTTGGCTTTAACAGAACCCTGTCACCACGCGAAATATTTATGCTCTCAGATAGCAGTGAAACCTGCCTTTCGATCGCCCGCTCGACGTTAGCCGCTTCGTAATCACCGCATGCGGTAACCGCAACCTTAGCTCTCGAAACTTCGGATGCATCGTTTACGCTCAATTGCCCGTCCTTATACAAATAACAACAAAAAATCGCACCAGCCGACGACCCTCAACTTTAAACAACAATCGGCCGAGTGTCAGATCCCCCGTCTGCGGATCGGCAATCGCCTTGGGATCGCTTTCCAAAAGCTCAAACTCTCCAGATGCCGTAAGGCCAAGCGTCTCAAGGCTTATTTCAGGATCGTACTTCTCAGGACCAAGGACTAAAAAATCGCCCGGGCTCATCTCAAGCTCAAACTGCGACGCATCGTAGATAACAGCTTTTGGCTTTCGGCTTTCAAGGAACGGATCGGCACTGCGTGAAAAATCGGGTTTGCTTACTGCCGAGATACTCACCTTTACGGTTCCAGGCTTATCTTCGATCGGTGTTGCGATTATGCGCCACGCCAGCTTGCCCGGCGAAATATTCGTCTTAAAACTCGCATCGGAGGATGTGAAATAATCTATCGTAACACGCTTATTCAAGGTCCCGAAGACAAGATCGTCGCCCTTATCGTCATATACTATCATCGTGCTATCTTTTACGCCGATCGCACCTGCTTGCTTGAGCCGTCGGCCCAGCTCGGGCCACAAATTACCCTTTGCAGATCCCGTCGCAAAACCGTTCGCTTTAAAAGCCTCGCTGCTGACAAACGTAAACGTATCTTTGCCAACTATCTCAAAGATATTGTCAGATTTAGCAAGCATCTCTTCGCTCAGAATAAAAGTGTAAATGCGGAAGTGTATCTCCGGAGGCATCTCAGGTTTGTCAGGAGGTTCAAGGTCAGACATCTTGACCCCTTCGGTCGAAACCGGCATCGGCTTGCGATCAACTTCCTCACACCCGGTAAAGGTTGCGGCAATGGTAAATAGAAATACAAAAAGTCTCGCTAGCTTCATGGTCACCATGATAGCCGGGCTAAGGGAGTCTGTCAATCAAAAGGGCTTGTTGCCCAAATGGCTTTCGAGCAAAATGGCTTGAATTTTTGTTCTATTCAAGGCAAAAACCACAGCAAGAGCTATTCTCTTGCGAGGATTTTTAACACAGAAGAGGGCAAAAAGGC
>SDBV01013945.1_pt1 | contig 10177 bp, 19 predicted proteins | sample 2277081 | NCBI WGS metagenome assembly SDBV01 (sample SAMN10402039, study PRJNA504765) | marine sediment metagenome | isolation source: marine sediment core GS10_PC15, 223 cmbsf | place: Arctic Ocean: Southern Knipovich Ridge | collected 2010 | reverse complement strand
ATCTAAAACATCGCCTGTCAAACCAGGTCCTGTTCTTGATATCCCTACTGTGCTGTATAAACCAAGAGGAGAATCTATTGGTATAACAGCAGAAAAAATTAAAGTTGTCTGTTCTCCTGGATTTAATGTTACAACACCATCTTTTGCTCCACTGACATCATTAATCAAATCAATGCCTGTTACTGCAGGAGGCAATGTCAAAGAAACTCTAACATAAGCAGTTCCTGGCAATGTTCCTGTATTCTGCACAGGAATTGAAACAAAAACAGTATCTCCAACATATTTAGTTATAGCCATTTTTTCACCTTTTATCCTTCAACCATTTCACCAATTTTAACATCAAAATCCGTTGGTGGAACTTCTTCTTTTTTCCGCAATAAGAAATATAATCCAGTAGCAACAGCAATACCAGCACCAATCAAAATAGGAGCAGTTTTATCTTTTTTTTTATGCATTTTATCATTCCTTCTTCGCAACAACTACTGCCGTCAATGTAGCAGTTCCTTTCCGTTGGAAGTCCTGTACTTTAGTGCATGGAGGATGTCACTGTCTTTTATATATTTAAAACTTTCTATTCTATATGTCCAGCTTCTAGTCTAAGGTTAACATTATACCGTCTTTTTAAAAAATTCATCAAAAAAATCCCAAACTCATAAATAGGTTCTGTTATTATATTGCTTCCTACTTTAATAGTAAGCTGAGCCATCTTTATTATTTTAATTATATTTCACTTATATAAACCTTTCTAAACAGAAAAAGTCAGATAAAAGCCAATGATATCAATGCGCCATAGCCAGAAGTCACTATTTTCAAAAAAGGTGATTCTACAGGTATTTCTGGTCCTGATGGTGGTGGAGTAGGCATTCCAGGAAAGATTATTAGTGCATCCCTGTCATGCAATAAGGCACTGACAATAAAAGGTGCTGATGGATCACTGCTTTGCTGCCATTGAGCTATCAACAAATCAAACATTCTTATCCCTTCATTATAGGCTTCTTCTATTGTTCCTCCTCTTAACAATGTTCTTGCTATTGCATTTGAGCATTCTCCAAATGGAGAACTATATTGGTCGCCTGGTGTAAATCCAGTGAAAATAAAATCCTCTTTGTATCCTATGTAATATGTATCTGGCTGAGCTCCTATTGCAGGGCCTAAAGCTTGACCTGTTAAGCAGCTGAGCATGTAATTAAATCTTCCCTGAACTAAATTAATGTTTGTATCGTCATGGCCCCATTCAGCACTAGGTATCCATAAAATATGCTCTTGGTCCATCGCAGTCAATATTCTTTCAGATCCATGGCCTTGGGCATACACCAACAGAGGATCACTATTTGCTATCGCATTCTCAAATTGAGGCAATCTTGCCTCGTCCTTATCCAATACAACAACATTTAATCCTATTTGTTGAGCTTCATTTACAATTTCATTAGTCCAAAAATGTGTAAAAGAAGTAGCTACATCAAACTCGGGGTTTACAATTAATACTGTATTTGAATCGGGCATACCTTATTTTAGAATTTAAGAATTTATAAAGTTTTCTATTTTATTTATAACATTATCTTTACGTTTCAATTCATAATCCCAGATAATCAAACAATCAAAACCATACTTTCTATAATGCTTTATCGTTACATCATATGTTCTATTCCAATTGACTTTTGGATTAAATAAAGGAGAATGCCAATAACTACCAAACAATTCAATAACTTTTTTCTTTCCATTAGTATCTAAAAAATCAGGACATTTTCCCCCTAAAATAAAATCACCATTTCCAACAAATTTAAATGGCAGCAAATTTTTCTTAATAATACTCATTAATTTCATCTCTATTTTATTTGGAGTTCTTATATTTAACATTTTCTTTAATATTGAAGGAATTTTTGCTGGATTTTTAAGACCTCTTTTTATCCACCAAGGAACATTCCCTTTTTTAAATTCTGTTTTAGGAGATACATGTTTTCCTCGTTGCATTTCGCAAACTTCAGAAAAGGATCTTCTTGGAATATCATATTTTTTCATCCATCCCCAGATAGTAGATTCACTTGTTTTATACATTTCAGCGATATCTTTAGAACTAAGTCTTTTTTTCCAATATAATTCTTCTAATTTTCCTTTAGGCAATAATTTCCAAAATTTAGAGCATTTTCTTCCCGTCAATCCTTTAATGTAATTACCTTTATTTTTTTTCCAACTCAATTTTTTTGCTTCAGATATGCTCCTTGATAACTTATGCTTTTGTAAATAAAATTTAATGCTACTTCTAGAAATATTGAGCTTTTTAGCTATTTCAATACTAGACAACTCTTTATCTATATACATCTTTTTTAACTCTTCTTTAGAAATAAATATCGTTTTTGCTAAAAGCAATCTTTTTATTTTCAGTCTTTTTGCTTTTGCAAATATTGCTATATGTGTTTTATTTGGCAACAAAGCAAATAACTTTTCTTTTCTGCTAGTGGGATAGTGTTCTTTAAGTATCCTTATTTCTTCTTCGGTCCATCTTCTTGCCATCTTGTCTTTTTTATTTCAAATTCTATAATTTCATCCTTCTTTAATTTGTAAATCTTTTGCTCTTCTTTATCAAAGATTATGCCTAAGCTGGTTCCAACTTTTCTTATTATCTTTTTCATATTATTACATATTATTGTATAATATAAATTATATATAAACCTTTCGATTTAGAAAAAGTTTTTTTTTCAAGGCTTATAATATCTAAGCTTTTTAAGCTCTGTTTCAGCAATAACATTACCAAATTCAGAAGCTCCTTCTACTTCTTTAAGCATTTCTTCAGGAGTGAAGCTCTCTCCTAAGACATGAAAAAAGGGCGTGGTTCTCTCTGCAGGAGGAAGCTTATTAATCCAATCTTTAAGCCTGTCTGCAATTAATTTTCTTTGTTCTTGGGTTATATTTTTCATTCTTCCTTCTCCTCTTCTTCATCTTCCTTTGTTAATCTATGGAGTTTCATTTTTTTAAAGTTGAAATATTAACAATTCCACCAATTATGACCATTGCCGCACCTGCAGGCTCACTAAATTTTGCTTTTCCACCTGCGAATACCATCCCTCCTATAGTCATTAATATGGATCCAACAATCATTTTTGTTCCTTTTTCCATCTCAATCACCTAAACTTATTCACAAAATCCTGTGCAGCTGCATAAGTGTCTGCTGGATCATAGCCAGCAACCAGCCAGACTGGTTTTCCTGCCATTTGTATCAACTTAACAACTTTCTGCCCAGGTGTGGTCAATGGTGAAACAAATCCCAGTGCAACTGCTTCCCTGTAAATCGAGTTTGCTTCAGAGCCGCCAAGAGTTATTATTGTGCTATAATTAATTAACTGATTAATAATATCAGATGCTCCTGCTCCTGTATTTATCAGGCTTGATGGAATGTTTAATGATGCTGCTATGTGGTTTGCAGATATTGTATCGTCAACCGAAGCATAATGCACCACAGGATTCAATAATGCTTCTTTTCCTTTCTTAATTGTCCTGTACAAAAGATACCCAGATACAGCGACAATCACACCACCAATAACTATTGGAATTGTTTTATCAGTCATTTTTTTTTGCCTCCTTTTTTTAAAGCCATAATGCCTTTAGTAGTATAATAAGTACCGATTCCAAGGCCAGCCAGAATCACTGCCCATTTAATTACCTGAAATATATTATCTCCTTCCTGTTTCATTACTTTTGCTTCTCCCTGGTAATATGCCTTTACAGCAGCTATCTTTTCCTCTGATGACAGGTTAGGGTTAGTTAATATATCTTCTACTGTTCCACTTCTCATATCAGCTCTTTTAGTTACATTATATTCATGTATGGTTACAGTAAATATAACTCCCAATATTATTAATCCAACAATCACTGCAATAGCAATTATTAAGGCTATAATTACATCATCAGCAATAACAACTAATTTTAATTCACTTTTTTCCCTCAGCAAAAAAAGATTTTTTCCCTGCTTGTCAACCCAAGAATCTATTATTCCAGTGCCAGGAATTTTATTTGTAACATTAAGCAAAACATCACTTATCTTAGAGCTCAATAAAGACATGCCAGATGGGGAAGCATAAGGAAAATGAATCTGAATAGCCTCTTTATTTGCCAATAAAGGAATAACCCTGCTTACTTTTGGTAGTCCCATATTAATTGCGTAATGAGCTGCTGCTGCTGTATCTTCAACACTCCATCCTGTTGTAACCCATATATTATGATTAGAAAGTTTTAAATAAAATATACTTCCAAATCCTGTTGTTTGCGACCTTAAAGCAGGAACATATCCTTGCTGCACTAGCCAGTTGTAATTTTGATTGGCCATCTGACCGCCAACGATGATAATATCTTCTGTAATAGAAGTCAAATCTACAAAGCCCCATACAATACGCCCATTAAATTTGGAAGCTAACGCTTGTGCAACAGGTAAGTCAGGGGTTGCAGTTGATCCAATATTTATTATCATTTTCAACTCACATAAATAACATCAAACACAGATTTTTTATCAAGATAACCAGATGAAGGATTACTACGATTAAAAGTGTTTATAGCATATACATAAACTCCAATTGAATAATAATGATTTAATGGAGCATCAAGAGGCACATCAAATTTAACAACAAATCTTTTTGTTTCTCCTGGAGCTATGCTAGATGGAGTATCTATTCCATTAACAAACACATCATAATACACATCCGCCATGGTATCAAATTCTATTGCCAAATCATAAATGGTTGAAAGAGTGCCTGTATTTTTTAAATCAAAATAAACCGCCACTTCCTGTCCTCTAATCTTGTTTAATGTGCCCCCACCATTAACTACTATATTGCTTATTTGAGCAGTAACAGCTGTTGCAACACTTATAACACCAAACTTTTTCATTTGATGTAGAACATTCAAATTTTCATCTCTTACTGTTGCCCATATATCTGCTATTCTTCCATCAGCAGGGACTATTAATGACCTCTCTACAATAATGGAACCGCCAGGAACTAATGACACTTCCCTGTAGTCGCCATAACCATCATTATAATAACCTTTATCATACCAGATAATTGCATCTTTACCAATAGCAACACCTATTTTGAATGTGTGAGAAGCATTGCCAGTATTTGTAAATTCAACACCAATGATTATTGTATCTCCTGGATTGTATGCACCATGAGTAAATCTAACATCCGTTATTTCTGCATTTATCTCTTCTGGTGTTGGACAAGTTGCTCCTGTCGAAACCCATTTACCTCCACTACAGGTAGCCGTGGTAATAACAGAGCCATCAGAACATATTCTTGTTTGTGTTTCTCCCTCAGTGCATACTGGTGGGGCTTCTTTTTTCCTCATCAAAAGATATATTCCAGTGCCAGCAACACCTATTGTTAATAAACCAATCGCTATCTTTTGCCCACTAGCTAATTTTTTCCCTGCCATTTTTGATATTTTACTTATTCTTTTTAGTATATTTAAAGATTTCGGTTATGGCTTTGTTTTTCAGAATATCTTTCAACATATCAGGATTGCTTTTTATTGCTTTTGCTATATTAGATGTTTGCTCTAAATTCTTTGATATCTTCTCTATAACTACACTGTTTTTTCCTAAGATTATCCTTTTTATATCACTGTCAGAAATCGTTTTCCCAACTATTAATTTGGCTATTATGTTTTTTATGTGTTCCATTTTCCACACACAGATCCAGTAACAGAAATTTTTTTATTATTTTGATATGTACGCATAACTTCGCACCTATTCGGGCAGTCCTTGCATATCTTTGTATTTGTTTTAAAGTCATAGTCAGCTACTTTAAAACCTTTAAAATTGGTTTTGTGGCCGTTATTATCTACTTTTTCTTTTGCCAGTATTTCTGCTCCAACTGCCCCCATTATTGGAGCATACTTAGGAACAATTACCTTATGGTTTAGTTCATCTTCCATTGCTTTGACTATCGCTAAATTCTGGCTCACGCCACCCTGGAAAACATAAGGGGGAAGTATATCAATACCTTTTGATAATAATGCAAGATAATTTCTGATTAAACTTTTTGCAGCACCCATTAAAACATCTTCTTTATTACATCCTTCACTTAGCTTGTTGAGGCATGAAGAAGCAGCAAAGACACCACATTTTCCAGAAACTGAAATAGGATTTTTACTTTTTAATGCATAGTCACTAAACTTTTCAATTGGTATATCAAGCCTGTCTGCAAGATTAACCAAAAACTGACCAGTGCCAGATGAACATAAAGTATTCATGGAAAAATTATTTATTACTCCATTTTCTATTGTTGTTATTTTTGCATCCTGAAATCCTATCTCCAATATTGTTTTTACATTCGGGATAAAATTAACAGTCCCTATATAATGGCATATTACTTCGCTCTTTGCTATATCTGCACTGACTAAAGTAGAAACCAAATTTTTTGCTATCCCTGTAACTCCACAATTAGTTATTTCTACATTTTTGTTTCTATTCCTGATCATCCGCAATCCTTTTTTTAATGATTTAATAACACCATCATTTTTCACATAAACAGAGTCGATAATATTGATGTTATTATCTACTAAAGCAAACTTAGTAGTGCCGTTGCCAATATCAATACCTAATCCTGCCTGCATTTTTCATCCTCAACGTATCAATAAATGTTTCAACTCTTGTATTTAGATTTTGTTCTGAAACATTCTCATCAAAATTCAATATCAATAAGGGTAATTTATATTGTTTGCTTAACTTTTGAATTATTGGCTCAACATGAACCTCGGGTGAACAAGTTAGAGGTCTTAAAAACAAACAACCGTCAAAGTTTCTCCTGCAAAAATCAATCATGCTTGTTATTGAATGAAATGCATGACCACCAATCTTTTCTGGAAATAATCTTTTTGCTTCTTTTTTCTCTTTTATTTTTGAAAAAATATCTAACCTGCTTTTTAGGAAATAATTTAAAGATAAACTGTTCTCTACATAACACCCCATTTTTTTCAGCTTGTTTATAATATCTATGTTGCATGATGGTTCTAAACACGTAAAAATTTCTCCGAATACACCAATTTTTATGTCACCACTATAATCTTGTTTATCAACTTCCTTTATCCTCCTATATGTCTTAAAAAACCCTTTTATAATGCGAATATAGCTACAATCAGGGTTTATCTGCCTAATCTCCCTTATAATTTTAAATGGATGTGTCCAACTTAAAACAACCATCTCAAACTTATAACCAAGATCCTCTAATATCTGTTTTTGGGTAACATAATATGCGTGGAATCTGCATTTGCCACATGTTTTATAATGCATTAAAATAATTTTTTTATTTTTTTTTTGTGTTTTTTCCAGTATTTCAATAAAGTTTCCTAAGTTAAATTTAAATGGTATACACTGCATTTCTGGAGAATGTTTTGCACCTAGCTCTATTGTTCTTTTTGTTATTGGTGGTGTAGGCGCTACTTTTATCCCCAAATCATTAATAAATTCTTTGATGATATCGGAATACTTACCAAACCTAGGAAATCCTACAATCTTTTCCATATTAATGCCCCATAGATTGTCCTGATTTTGCGATTAAATGATTTGAATGATTTAAATGTTTTTTTTGGTATATGGTCGCAACCCCATAATATTGTTGTTTCCACTTGTAGCTTATTTTTTTTGCAATACTTATTCATTGTTGTTTCTAGGCCATAACCGTTTGCACAGGAATTTTTTATTATCTTCTTAAAAATAGGATAACTAATTGCCCTCTCTCCGCTTACAATGGGAAAAAAAATTATATAGAAATTCTTGTCTATCCAATTCCTGAGCTTATTTCTTTTTTCCCTAAGACCAATGCACATAGCTGCCCTATTATTCAATAAAGGCATTAAAATCTGATTTATATGATCATGGTCAAATCCTATTAAATCAGAATCGCAAAACAAAAGAACATCTGTTTTTAATCTCCTGCATACAGCCCTTACATCATCGCCTTTGCCACTGCCTTTTTTTAAATTTATTAATTTGACTTTATATTTTTTTGCTACTTTAGATGTATTGTCAGTAGAGCCGCCATTAACCACAATAACTTTGTCAATGTCCTTAGAAGTTGTCAGAACTTTAAGCACATTTCCTATAGTTTTCTCCTCATTATAGGCTGGAACGACTGCTGTAGTATGCATAGAAACATATATAAACCCCACCATTTATATACTTTACTATGACACAGAAGAAGGATGAAGATGTTAAGATAGAACTTGCAAGGATAGACGGCGAATTTAAAATAATAAAAAGATTATTTTACATCATACTTACTGCTCTTTTTGGCTTACTGATCAAGGCATACTGGTCTTTTATCTCAAAAGTCCCTGAAGTAACTGGAAATGTAATAAAAAATATCTTTCGTTGATTATTTCTTTTCTTCTGTTGTTTCTTCTTCTTCCAAGACTATCTTTTTTTGCTTCTTTATTGCTTTCAATAAGAAGTCAAGTGCTACTGCGGATCCTGCTGCTGCCAGTCCTGCTGCTTCAAGTCCAAATGCCTGCAATGGTAAATACACTGCCACAGTCATTATAACAACCCTTACTGTTGTTGATCCTAACTGTGCTAACTCATAGGGTGTTATTTTTCTCCCACCTTCACTTGCTTCATCGCATGCATTCTCAAACCATCCACCTAGATTCCTAATAACAGCTGCAATCGCTCCAATACCGATGGTTTTCCATGGTATTGCTGATAAAAATGCTAATTCCATTTTATGTCCTCCTCGTTTCCGAATTTATTATCAAGTTTTAATTCTTGATACTTAATAATAATCAAGTTTTGGTTCCTGATATAGTTCTCCATCCGTATTGCCAAATCCTATAAAGAAGATTAACTTCATTTGTACTCGTTAAACCCCCCCACACATAATCCCAAAGGGTTGTTGAATTTCCAGTTGGATCTCCTATCCTATCCAGTATCTCAGTTATATTAGTATTAATCTGTGCCTGAATTGTTGCCTGGTTCTCTTCAATAGCATCAACCTCGCTATAAATAACATTTAAAGAATAGCCTACTACATCAACAACAGCAGTTGTGTTATCACAAAGCTGGATCACATTCCTTCCACTATCTGTTGAATCAAACTGTGTATAATACAAAGAACCGCCTATGCTTGTTAATGTGCCATCATCCACTGCCAAATCATTAGTAGCATTATAAATGTCATAGGTTGTGCATGCTAATGGTGGTGTTGTGAAGTTGCAAGGAACATTAATCTGCCATGTATTCTCGCACTCTATTGCATAGACTAAAGAAATAATCATTACAAACATTATTATTAATAATAATAACTTTCTCATTTCTTTGCTTCCTCTTTTCTAATTTCAACAGCTTCCTTAATCAATTCATGAGCATAAATATCTTCCTTGACTTCAAACTTTAAATACTTATCTTCTTTGTAAGCTGTAAACTTCGGCTCTTCCTTGATATGTTCTTGGACTGCAATGACTGGACTTATTAAAAGCAAAGCAATTATCAATCCAATAATCATTCCTAGCTTAACATCCTTGTTTCCCTGCTCATCTGATGGATTTTGATACATTTTCTTTATCCCAACACCACCCAAGCAGAGCTGTTGCACCCTAAGAATTTATTAGTTGATGAATTATAGACGATAGTTCCTGTTTCAGTAGCTGTGCATGTATCTGCTGATGTTCCTTCAAGAGTAATGTTATTGACATTTATATTTCCAGTAAACCTAATAGGATAAGTTGAATTAAAATAGCCAGTAGTTCCTTCCAGATAAATGCTGAGCCATTCTGTGCCTGTCCCTACCAGTATGTTTTCCTCTACAGTCAGGTTTCTATTAATAGTTACAGGACCATCTATAGTGCAGCCAGTGAGATGGCAGTAAGCTCCTCTCAGAGCATCAACGCCAGTTGTCCAGAAACCTCCAGCGCTGACTATATTAACCAGTAAGAACAATACAATGCAGACAGCTGATATTACCTTTAATTTGCTCATCCCTTAAACCCCAAAGCTTTTTTAGCATAATGCGTTTTGATTTCATCTGCACTTAAAGCTCTGTTGTAGATTGCTACTTCGTCTATTGTTCCGTTGAAATCACTATCATAAGAAGAACCTATCAAAAGGGGTTCAGAAGAAGGATAGATTGAGGTTACTGAACCAGAATCAGTATCACACTGCACACCATTCTTATAATAGATTGCTGAACCT
>SDBV01013943.1_pt1 | contig 10178 bp, 11 predicted proteins | sample 2277081 | NCBI WGS metagenome assembly SDBV01 (sample SAMN10402039, study PRJNA504765) | marine sediment metagenome | isolation source: marine sediment core GS10_PC15, 223 cmbsf | place: Arctic Ocean: Southern Knipovich Ridge | collected 2010 | reverse complement strand
CTATCATTACAATGTCAGGTTTGATGTACCCCTCTAGTGTTGGTCCCCTCGAACTGAAGTTGCTAATCCTGAAGGGTTCATAATTACATGACCCTACAGCAATCACACGGTGTTCTGCTGCCGGAGAATGGATTGTACCGGGTAGAGGACCAGAGTTACCTGCTGCAGCAAAGATGTAGATTCCTCTGTCTATTGCCTCTCTGCATATAACCCGAAGGGCAGTATTTGGGTTGCCTGAATCTGGAGCACCGAAACTCAGGTTTATGACATGAGGTGCATATTGATGACCACTATCATACAATGTAATTAGGTCGTCTATGGCCTCAACAGCGTCCTCCTCTGAACCTAAACCATCGTTGTCAACAACCTTCACATTGATAATATTGCAATCAGGGGCAACAGCAATCGCTATAGATGCAACACCCGTATCATGGTCAAACCCATCTCCAGGAGGATCATCTGTATAATTTGCCGAGAGAACGACTCTTCCTCTGATAAGATCGTGTGTTGTCCTTATACCTGTGCCTACAATAGCGAGATTGTAACCAAATCCCAGGAGTGGAGGATCCACTGTCTCCCTGATGTCGTTTAGTCCCATTCCCTGCACAAGGGCTATAGGAGTGTATGTTGCTACACCCACAATGGGAGAAGGTGGCCCTACAGATACCTCTATCTTTTCTACAGGAACAACTATGCAACCGGAGTTCTCGAGGGTAATTACCTGTTTGGGTGCAAGGTCAGCAAAGACAATGTTCCCGTTCCGCATACTCTTTATGTTTAAACCACCTGCTGACCTAACCTGGTCTTCATCTGCGTATAGAATTGAGTATCTCAAGTGCAGCCTCCGTAGATGTTCTAATCCTTCTTGTCTATTGTACCGTTAATTCGTCTGTCTAGCCGGTCAGTTCGCTTGCTTAGGTCGCCCAATTGGTCTTGGAAGCTTTGGTTAACGTCATGGAGACCATCGATTTTTCCTCCAAGTCCCTGAATACTACCACTTAACTCCCCTATGGTTTTATCTTGTACACCTATTCTGCTCATTAGTCTCCAGTAACCACCGGTTATAGCACCACCGACCACCACCGAAGAACTGATTATTGCTGCGATCAGTGGTCCATCCATTCATACCTCCTACTTATCATGTCATATCAACTTCCCCGCTATCAGCTTGGCTCCCATGTTGGCAGTCTTATTTTCTAAACCTGCTGGGACAGGGTTTGAAAAAACGACCACCAACTGAGCACATCTAGCAGTGCTTCCATCGTAGCTATACCCATACCTGATAGAGTCGTTGTCGTATGAACTTCTTTCATCAAAATCATCCCAGAAGATAACAATATCCTGGCCGCTTGCCCAGCCCCCTCGGTTAACAATCTCCTGTATGACTGTTTTTATCTCAGGACTGGTGTATTCAACATTCAGCACCCAGTTGCCTATGCTATCCCAATCAACTCTGGCTGTTGTTCTGGCTGCCCAACGTGTATCAAAAGCGCCGCTATCATCTGCAAAAGTGGGGGCATCATCAACATCTTCAGCACTTATTCTTGTCTTACAATCGCCACCACTTTTCGGAGTCTGACAAGTTAGGATTAAATGAGTTCCGTCCTCGATAGTTGCGTTCTTAGGAATTGTGATATTGGTAAACCGCATACCTCCACCAAACTGATATTGCGTCAGTATCCCGCCAACTATTTGACTATTGACAGTTAACTCCCAAGTAGACGGATTTAACCTTCTATAACAATCATCTGAGCTTTGTTCTACCTGCCGTGCTATGCTTTCCCCGGGTACTGTATAAGTGATTACTAACTGAGGACACAAAGTTGTGGAACCATCCCATGAGTGGGCTTGTCGATTGGCGTTTCCTGACTGCGTGCTCCTGTTTTGGAAGTCGTCCCACAGGATAACTATGGGATTACCACTTGCCCAACTTGCAAGGTCAATAACTTCCTGAACAACAGCTGCAAAATCGGGACTATCGTATTCAAGGTCTAGCGACCATGCTCCTATACCATCCCAGTTAATGTATTCCGTTGTCCATGTGCGAGCATCAAAGTTAGCCTTGTCGGTGAAAGTCGCAGGGTTAATATTCCTCTCTGCACGTATGCGAGTATTGACAACGGTGTCTGACAGGGCGGTTTGGCAAGTCAAAGTTAGTCTGGCAGTATTTATCGTGGCGCTACCAGGGATAGTAAAATTCAGGAATCTGGCGGCAGAACTAAAATCGGTATACGCGGCAGATAGATAACCACATCTGAATAAGGCGTATGCTAAGTTCCAATATGGAGCAGAAGTGCCATCATTATCAACACCTACATCGTCTGTGCCGGCGGTTGGTTGCCATACAGGGTCAATCCTGACGGGATATTTAATAGTTCTATTGGGCTTTAGCGTCTCAGTTAATACGCCTCCTGATAGACTACTCTCAACTGGCAGTTCATCTTCCTCATCCTGAGCAGAAACTGTAAAGTTCCCAGTAACTTGGAACTTGGCTTCCAATGGGGCTTTATCAGATTTCAGAATGCGTCTAAATCTTACGCTACTATTCTCAACTGTAACTTCAAGGTCAGTATCCCGTGCTATTGCTGAGACCTTTACTAATCCCTTTGAGACTTGCCACGCTATAGGGGGAATAACCTTACCACCTATTTCCATCAGCTCAATAGTGGAAACTTCACCGGTCTTTTTGTTCTTAATAGTGAGCTTCTTGCCATCAAGGGTTAGCTGATAAGGGGCTTTGGTTATCTTATTACCTTCCCATGTAAGGTCAATATCCTTCCACGGCTCATTAGAAGCGTAGTCGTCCTTGTAATGGACAGCACCCATAGATAGTGCTAACTGTCTCTCCCGGCCGCCCAGATTAAAGGTCTTGGAGTTCTCTTGACGTTCTTCAATAAGTTCTAATTTAGGCATCTCTTACACCGAGTACCATATTCTCAATCCCACCTGGACATTGGTAAAGCTGCCGCAGCGTCCAGTTTATTCACCGAGGGCGGACTCCACGGTGTTGACCAGGCCATCGGTGGTAGCATGGGCTGTGGTGACTGCGCCCGTGATGTCACTTAACCTAACGGAAAATCCCATAGTTGGGCCTCCAGAGGGGATTTGTCATATCGCCCTGGCCTCCATCATCTTGGCTGCCATGTGGGCTGTTTTCCCTAGGGTTCCTACTGCAACTTCCCCACCCGTGCCATAGATGGATAGGATTCTGGCACCGTAGTTAGCAAATGATGCTTCGTTACTAACTATACACTGGTTGTCAGCTATATAGAGGGTTGCACTACCAGTGTCTTTATCAAGACCAGCACCCTCAGGGCCATTCCAGTAACCGAGAATATCATCAATTTCAACAGCTAAGTTCAAGCCTGTTGTTATATTGTAGCCTAAATTTACAGGTCCCAGATTGGCTGCACTCCTACACTTCCAGTTGCTCCCGCCAATGTTATAGAACAGACCCACATAGAGGTCTTGCCCAACTGTTCTATTAGCCCAATAAGATTCAATTTGAGTTATCGTTCCCGATGCCAGTGCAACTAGAGCTTCCAGAAGAATAGTCAGGTTAACATTAACAGCAGAGTCGCCTCTATCTATTGCAGGTTGCCCAACATATATAGCCATAACTATCCGTCACTTTCTCAACCATTATTTATACCGAATACCATATTCTAATGCCCATTTGAACATCATTGAAGTTGATAAAGTCTTGGTCAGCATTAGCCAAAAGCCACTGGAAGTTATAGGTATCATTTCCATCAACTTCAACCGCAATATCGACCTGCCCTATGAGAACATCCCCGCCTTCCCTTGCTGTATCGGCCAGGGTAAATAAGTCATCTACAAAATTGATAGCATCGCGCCAGGTGCCGGGCGTGTCATCACGGACCTGAATGACCTGGCTGGTGGTGGCAACCGTAGCACCATCCAGTTTGTTTACTCCAGCGTAGATATTCTCAATCATGCGGCATTTGAACATGGCTATTGCGCGAACTACAGTGGCTCCGGCCGGTAAATCCGCTACAGTAACATTAACAAGGGCTAAAGTGCCGGCAGCAGCGGCAACCTGCACTTCTTCGTCAAACTCGCTCCAGAAGTCCAGTGAGAAAAGCTGCCGACCTTGAGATGTAGTGATAGTGCCTATTTCGGCATCTATGTACCCCGCAATGGTGTTGAGTAAGCCCTGAAGGTCGAAATCCAGCTCATCAAGATAACCAGCCCGAGCAGCGGTTAAGCGGCCTTCCAAGTCATCAACCAGTAATGTCAAGGTGGTAATCATATCCGGTAAAGACACCCCACTAGCTAAGGCTCCTCCTACCTCAGCCCCAGCATCTCCGTCAATTAAGTATTGTGCTAATGTACGTAGGTCATCTCGAAGATTCTCCAGGTTAAACCCACCTGCACCATCAAGATAGCCAATTCCCAAGAGGTCGTAGATCGACTTACCGACGGGCAACCTAGTTCCACTTGAGTTCCGACCAGTAAGATACTCGATTAATGGATTACCGTTATTGAACTCAGTAGCCTGATTTCCGAATAGCTTGGTCTCAAGGTCTCCAATGTCCCCAGAAATCTCAATACCGACAGCAGCCGTTGTAGTTTGGATGGCCATGTGACCGATCAGTTCAATTACTGCTAGGCCCAAGGTATTTAGGTCTGCTGCACTATAGGCTGGTCCAAAAAAGTATCGACTGCCTGTAGCTTCAGACCCGTCACTAAGAATCCCTCTTGTGCTATCTGGTTGTCGCTTGAACACCGCACCGAGAAGAACATCAGTATTAACAGCTGCGGCCTCAGTGCCAAAGAATGTCTCAGTAATATCGGCATCTGACATATCAAGAGTGTTGTAGATAGTAGCTGACGATATAGTGTTTGCTCCAACGGCTAGCCCTGTAATACCTTCATCTCCTATTCCAAGGTCGTTTGCTTTGATTTCAGCGATGGCTGTCAGAACTGTTTTAGCTGCTGCATCTCCACCATCAGTCCCTATCAGAAGGTAAGCAGCAACAGTGGCATCTACACATATGACTGGTTCGGGAAACTCTTTCACATGAGCCAAGTTAGCTGCAACCCAAACTGTCCCGTTATCAGTCCCGCAGAATACCATATTATATCCAGCGAAATGTGGATAAGTCAACGCATCCGCTTGAGTAATAGTATCCACGCGCCCTAGTTTTTGAAGCTCAGTCAGAATCGCTGTATTGTGTCCATTGATAGCTCCAACAGCTTCTGGAATCACAAAAAGTATGCTGATAGTGGAGTGGACTCCAAAAAGTAGTCCTGCTACAGAATGCGCATCAAATGTATTCTTTTTAGGGTTACCAAGTCTATCAATCCAACTATCAGTGGTCATACACTGCCTCCTACTTGGATATATCTATCAGGTTAAATTAACCTCCCCAGTTGTCAATATCGGTTTTTATCCCGGTTACCAGATCTTTGATTGCATCGCATATGTCTTTAGTATTACCCTTCATATCAGTAATGGTATCACCCTCGAAGTTGTTGGCGTCCACCATGAATTGATAACTAGCAATCATATCAAGCTTTGACCTTATCTGCGCAATCTTCTCTTTAGTTGTCATCTCCTCACCTCCTACACATTAGTCTTGCCATGTGAATATTGTCCAGTTACAGTATACGGACCAGCAGCACTACCTTGCAAACTGACTCGTATTGAATCTCCGGCAACATGTGGAACTCCAAACATGTCCATGAGGGAGAAGTATGTCCCGAAGTTTGTATTAGTAATGACGAAACTTTGGACGTTAATTTCCACATCATTGATAAGTGTGTAGAGTCTTACAGTGATATTGTTAGGTTGGGTCGGGTCTGCACTCTTTATCCGCAAATCCCTCAATATATATCTGGTAGTAGCAGCGGTAAGTGTAACGACAAATACTTCAGCAGCAGTAACGGCCTCATTTATTGCCACATCTGCCTGCTCATTGAATCCACCCGTAGCTCCAGCAGCCGCAGCCAGTAGGGCAGTTATATCTGTACCTAAATCTCCTGCTGCATCCCATCTATCACCAAGCATAAGGTCAAGAGATCTTGCAATATCACCAAACCTGTCTGCCAGATTATCAATGGTTTCTCCAGTTGGGTCACCTACATCTGCCATTAACGCAGTAACCAATGCCGTTAATGCGGCAACTTCAGCAGGTACGAATTTGAAAGTAACTATGATGTACGGTACTCCAACTGGGATAGCTGCAGCGACTCCCTTGTATGCAGTACTCAGATCTATCTCACCTGTAGCATTATTGAAGGCAGTGATATCCATGGAATCAACGAGTTCTTGTTGTCCAGGATATACAATAAGGAGCATTGTGAAGAAACTGTTGGCACCAAATCCTATTAGACCGGCATCGATGATTGAATCACCTGTTCCAGCACCTGCACCAGTTGTAACACCCTGACGAGCAATCGTTGACCGGAATAAGGCTAATAGCTCTCTCAGCGGTGGTCTCTTATTTGATACCGATGTCATTCTATCCCCCTACTGATGCGTGTACACCAAGTGCCGTTATTGTCTGCGCAGCATCAAGATTTTCTATCAGGACACTTAGGAACATTGGTCCAGTGGCGTAATTCTCAGTCTCTATGACTGTTGCACCTGCAGTAAAATCTCCAATCCACGTATCCCAGTCCACTGTATCCCAAATAACACCGTCTCTTGATGTTCTCACATGTACCCGTAACCCAAGAGTAGCAGCAGCATTGAAAGTCGCTACCACAGTAATCGTAAGTGAACCAGGACCATTGCGAAGGTCTATAGTAGTACAATCTGCCACTACCGAAGTAGCTGCAGCGGCTAGAATAGCCAAGGTTATTATCTGTGATGTAGTTTTCAGTGCAGGTGTAATGTCAACTGGCAGCGGATTAGTAGTAGATATTACTGTACCGCTACCAAGTGCATCGGCAAGTATCTGAACATCATCCCTGTCAAAGATGAAGTACATTGCACCAGCAGGAATTGACTCAACCCGAGCCTGTCCAACAATCAGTGTGTTAGCTGTGTTCGACACAATAACTCCTGTCTGCTGTACAACACCACTTATAAGTATCTTGATTAAGCGGTTCCTGTGTATATTAGCTGCCCAGCTCCTATTACTGTCAGCAATAGCATTACCCCCCGGAGGTAAAGGAGTCATAATGTATCCCCAGTCTACAGCAAAGAGCTTTATGGCATCGACAATTGCAGCCGTATTTACTTCAGTCGTCATTATTCCTCTGTTAACCCTCCCATCATATTCGTCAGATGGAGCAACTACTGCATTGATGAACCCATCATTTTCATCATCATTACAACAATCATCATGGTAATCATGAGATTCAGGATAGAGTCTATCTCAATACCAGTTGATGGAACTGCTGATAAGAGTTCGATAGAAATGTAGTCTACTGTGTCATCGGAGTCTGGGTTCGGTAGTACAGCTGCGGTACCTGTTCCTGCACCTGCACCCGTTGCTGTGAACGTTGTCCCGACAGTGCTAGCACTTGCACCTATCAGTGTGAAGTCCGTTGTCCCGACTACCATAATTTCGTATGTAGTACCGACAACGAATGCTCCCGCATCCACATTCGAAGCTCTCTGTTTCAGGAATACATACAAGAGGCAGTCAGTATTGAGCATGGTTAACGATACTGAAGCCTCTTCTTCGACACCAGCTGCTGCCCGGGCTCTTGATGTATAGAGAACTGTGTTGTTGACATACGGGTTATCAGCTATTGCCTGATACAGGTATGCACGGGAACCCGGTATAACGACTAGTGCAGATGTGTACTGCTCCATTAACATGTAGAAATTGCCGACACTTGGTGATGTAATGACAATGTCTCCTGCAATTACACCTCCTATGGCGACAACTTTCGGGCTAGTTATTGTTGTGGTTATGTATAGTCCCATTGTTAACCTCCTTACTCCCCTGTTAGACCACCCATCATATTCATCATCATACCCATTATCATTACAGTAACCAATGATGGTATTAGTGAAAGGAGTCCGGGTGGATTACCACTAACAATTATGGCATTATCTTCCTTTGCATCGGCACCTGTTCCTAGTATCTCAACGATTAGTCCGTAGGTTCCATCACGGATACCACCATCACTTGAACCAAAGAATGGCATTTCAATCGTCATTTCTACTGGGGTTAGTTCGGTTACAGGAGGGAGTGTCACCTCGACTTGTGCTGAGAGACTATCTACCCTGTTCAGGATGCCTGTAATACGTGTAAATGGCGATGCTTTAAGCACAATGGTGACCTCTCTAAGGACAAGATAGTTGAAAGTGACGCCAACACGCCAGGTTTCACCTATCTCAACCTCAAAAGGTCCTCCAATTAACTCCAGAGTTGATACTAGGGGTTGAACCATTCTATATCCTCGCAAAGCTGGCAATAGCTAGGTCAGTGAATTCTCCTTCAACAGATACTATGTGGCATACGTCGTAGTAGTATGGTGTAGCATTCTCACCCTCTACGAGAACAACACCATTCATAATCTTGCAGTAGGCTGCACCGTCTTCACCGTCATGGTTTGAAAGGAATGCACCTCCAGGAATAATGAGGTCCACATGCACACCAGTTACAATGGTCAATGCAGTGTGTGCAGGAATGGAAATTTGCGTAGTCTGGTTGTACCCGAGCCATTCATCGAACGTGCCTGATGTTTTGTTGGTACCTACAGCAACGTAGAATTCGCGTGTTACTGCTGGTCCAATATGTCTCAGTGTGAGGTTGAATCTTAGAACGTCACCCTCAGTAAGGTCGAGTTTTGGTGTAGGTGAAGCAGCCCACGATACTGATAGTGGAATCAGATCAGTACCTAACTGGTAGTACCACTGGTCAGTGCTGGCATTGTAGTAGTATCGTTGGCCGGTATTCGGATCATCATAATACCCAGTTGCCAATACAGTTCCAGCAGCTATTACAGGTACTCCCAGTGTAGGTGGTGCTATCACGTTCAGTGTTGCGTTCATTGGCTTTAACGTCATGGTTCTACCTCCTTACTCTCTGCTGAATGTACTTACAGCAAGATTTGCGAATGCTAGTGTTGGTGTTATAATACACAGTATACCAGTATATGTATCGACAACCTCCGGACTGTCATGATTCATCAGCAGATTAACTGATATATGATACATGCCTACTTTAGACATATCGAAACGACCACCGATAAACTCATGGTCACCATTAGCACCAGTATAAGGCCAACTTTCCCAGGTGGAGTAATTCTCTACTGTTACATTATCTGGGTCTATGATAATCCAACTAATTCCCATTTGTTGTGCACTATCTGTATCATTCCGACCCCAGATATGCACTAGACCATCTTCACCTAACGGTATATCAGAAGCTGGAATATCAGCTCTGGAGCTGTTGTATTCAAGTTCTTTCTGAGATATTATACCAGAGAAAGTGGATGGAGGTGCTGTAACAAATACCCACAATACATCTTGAGTTACAGTGACGACATATGGTGTATCTTCAAGCATGGGAGTGCCAGAATAGATAATTACCCAATCCTGGATGGTGCTATTCCAAATGTAGGTAGTACCAATTTGGACACCTGCTATCGACCTGAGTGCAGCTTCAGCCAACTGTACCGGTCCAGAATAAGCTACGATATTGTTGAAATAGGTATCTGGTGAGGTAGGATGAGGTTTGACATACAGTTGAACATTGAATGGTGCTGAGGCAATTGCTCCATACGTCCACACAATATCTTGAGTAGTTTCTATCCAATATACACCATAGGGTACCATTGGAGTATCAGTAAGAACGTTTACATTTAAGTCAGCCAAATTGTCAATATACAGTATCGATCCTGTAACAATAGACAGTATCGATGCAAAGGCCGTACTCGCTGGTTGTACCGTACCCTTGTATACTACAAGATTCCAACCTGTTCTCAGTTGAGTACTCAAGATATATTCTCTCCCTAACGTGAGCAGGGCTCAACCACTTTGTAAGCGGCTGAGCCCTCACACAGACTGCCAGGCTACCAGCAGATATAGGTTACAGGTTCAGTAGCTTGCGACATTTGTAAGTCTAAAGTCTACTGTCCATTCACATCCCATACCCTGTGAGCATTTCCGTGACACCTCTAGTATGCATGAGCAAACTCTGTAAGGGCTGCCATGCTATGCTATGCGGCAACAATTAGTGTGCCGTCAG
>SDBV01013942.1_pt1 | contig 10180 bp, 9 predicted proteins | sample 2277081 | NCBI WGS metagenome assembly SDBV01 (sample SAMN10402039, study PRJNA504765) | marine sediment metagenome | isolation source: marine sediment core GS10_PC15, 223 cmbsf | place: Arctic Ocean: Southern Knipovich Ridge | collected 2010 | reverse complement strand
CCCTTCGACAGTGGGTCGCCGCGACCAGCAGGCGAGTGGGCTTCGGTCCATGCACGGGCATGCTCGCCAACCACCCTAAGCTGGTGAACGCCGATCCGTATCTGCTGTACGCCCGCGCCGCCTCCCGCTGGGTTCTGCTGTCCGCGGAGTCTCCGACCGCCGAATCTCCCGGAGCGGCAGCGCTTGCCCACCAGGCGCTGGCGGACTGCGAAGCGGCCCAAAGTGCAGCGCGCCGGGCGGGGGCAGACCCTCTCGCCGCCCGCAGTGCAATCCTGGCGGCGCGAATCCTCGCCGCCGCCCCTCTCAGCGATCCGCAGAAGGCGCTGCGGACCCTCGACGAAGCCGCTGACATTCTGACGGGAGAGCAAGAGGTAGAGAAGGAAGCGAAGTGGGTTCGCGTGGAGCTGCTGCTGGACCTCGGTCTTACCGCCCCGGCGCTGGCGCAGCTTCCGGAGCTTTCCCAGAAGGGATCTGCGGGCTCGCCCCCTGGGGCCAGACCCCGCTTGCTTCTGCGAATGGCCGAGGCCATCGCCGACCGGTACGACAAGTCGGATCCCCAGTCGCGTCAGACGATCGTCAATCTCTGCAACCGCGCCCTCGCCGCCGCGCTGAGAGATGAGAGCTTGTATCCCGCAATCGCGGAGCGATCCGCGCGCGTCATGCTCCGTGTGGGGGCCCACGGGCACGCAGAGGGAATACTGAAGAGGCTGCTCGCACTCCGGTCCGTTCAGTCCGACCGAGTGCGGAAGCTGGCATGTTCGCTGATGCTCGCAGAGGCCCTGCAAGAGGGCGGGCAGATCGGCGAGGGACGCCAGCAACTCGAGCGCCTCACACGGGAGTTCCCACGGTCGCCGGCCGCGCACATGGCGATGGGGAGGACTGAGATGGTCCTGAAGCGCCCCGGGAGCGCCGTTGCGTGCTTTCGCCGGGCCCGAAAGCTGTGCACGCCGGGCTCGGTCGCCTGGTGCGAGGCGACCCTAGCGCTCGCCGAGGGCCTGCACGCCGGCGGACACACCGCCGCCGCCGCCGACGTCCTCCGCGTCACGGCGGCGCTGTATCCCCGATTCGGACACCCCGAACTGCTGATGAAGTTGAAGAAGCTTACCGAACGAGTGCGATCCGCCCTCCGGGGGAGGGCGCCTGAAAGAGAAGGTGCACGATGAGAAGAAGTGCGACGAGTTATGTCCTGATCGGGGCTATCCTGGCGACTGGAACCGTCCTACTCGCCGGCGGTGCCCTCGCCCAGGGGGCGGCCGAACCCACCGAGAGAGAGCCCGACTCGTCCAAAAGCATGCTGGATTTCCTTCGGGCCGGAGGTCCCGTGGGCTACGTCATTATCGCCCTTAGCTTCCTCGGGGCGGGGCTGGTGATTGAGAGTTTCATCCGCGTCAAGGACGACAAGCTCATCCCGCCTCCGCTGGTTCAGCAGTCGGAGGAGCTGATCGGAAAGGGGAGGTTCTCCGAGATACTGAACGTGTGCAGGGCCGGCGACAGCATGCTGCATCGAATCCTCGCCTTCGCCTTCTCGCAGGGTCAGTTGGGGATGGACGCCGTCCGCGAGGCGATGCAGGAGAGCGGAACGCGGGAGGTGACGCGGCTTCAGCAGCGCGTGGGATACATCGGATTCATCGCCTCCGTCGCACCGATGCTCGGGCTGCTCGGGACGGTCACGGGTATGATCAGGTCGTTCAACGTGCTCGGGATGGCCAAGGGCGCCGCTCGTCCCGACGAGCTCGCCGTCGGGATATCCGAAGCGATGGTGACCACGTGCATGGGGTTGGTGGTGGCCGTCCCGCTTATGTTCTTCCATAACTACTTCCGTGACCGCGTGACGCGGATCGGGCACGATGCGTCGGGCCAGTGCGAGCGGCTGGTGCGGACGATGTCTGCGGCGCTGGACGCCCGCAGCGCCGCCAGAACCTCCCCGCCCCCGCAGAGGACCGAGGGATAGGCCCCCACGATGGAACCGTCCAGCAGAACAGTCGGCTTTGTCTCACCGGAACCGCGTTCCGGGGTGACGGTGCACGTGGCCCCGCTGATCGACATCGTGTTCCTGCTGATCTGCTTCTACCTTCTCGTCGCGCAGTTGATCAGCGATCAGAAGGACCCGTCCGTCGAGCTTGCGTCTATGGCGAACCCCGCCCTGCGCAGCGAGACCCCGGCGGAGATGGTGATCAACCTTCGCCACGACGGGGCGGTAACCGTGGGCGGGCGGACTGTCTCCTTACCCGCCCTGCAAGCGATGCTCTCCGACCAGCTCGCCGCAGCCGGCCACGCCGGTGAGACTCTTCACGTCGTCGTCCGGGCGGACCGTCGCCAGCAGTACGGCAAGCTCGACGAAGTGCTGAAGACCGTCCGCAGGTCCGGGATAACGCAGATCGTTTTCCGCACTGTCAGGACTGTCAGGAAAGAACCCGAATGAACTTCCGCCCCAGAAAGGACACTGCTCCGGAGGCGGTCTTCCAAATGACCGCCATGGTGGACGTGGTGTTCATATTGCTGGCGTTCTTCGTGCTGGCGTCAGAGTTTCGCAGCGTGGAGCGGGACTTCGCGATGGGGTACGAGCAGTCCGGCCCGCAGACCGAAGGGCTCGCCCCCGGCGACCTCCCGCCCCACATCCCCGTTTACCTCCGGAGGACCGACAAGGGGGTGGGAATCCGCATCGCCCAGGCGGTGCTGCGGGACGACGACTTCGACGCCATCCGCGCGAAGCTCACCGAGATCAACGTCCCATCCATCGGCGTTCGGATTCTCGCCGACCCGCAACTGACCGTCGAACAGGTCGCCCGGGCGATAGACGCCGTGCTGGGCAGCCCGATGAAGCAGGTGTCCGTCTCTGAGGATTCCCCCCCGCGTTCCACTGCGGTGGGGTCCTCTGACCTGACCGTCGCTTCGATCCACTGGGAGAACGTTACCTCGGGCGGTTGAACCGCAGGATCGAGTCATGGAAAGCCGCGATCGTTGGAAACGTATCAGGGAGAGAGCGGGAGCGTGGGCGCTGTCGCTGGTGGCGCACGTGGTGGTACTGACGGTCCTGGCCATGATCACCTGGGTCGTGATCGAAAGCGCCGAGCCCGACCGTCCGCTCATGCTCGTCGGGGAGGAGACGGTTTCCGAGGACGGCGGGGGGGGTACCGCAGGGGGACCCTCCGGCGGAACCGAGGCGGACCGCACGAAACCGGTCCCTCAGGAGCCGGTCGCACAGCCCCTACCCGCCCCTGCAGCGCTGGACGTATCACCCGAGGACCTCCTGAAGCGAGAGACAGACATGGATCGGCTCGTCGCGGAGCTGAATCCCTCCCGGTCGCTGGCCGAGGCGCTCAGCAAGGCACGGTCCGCAGGGGGTCGGGCGGTGGGCCCGGGTAGGTTCGCCGCAGGCGGTGAGGGTTTCGGAGCGATGGTCGGTCGAATGCGCCGCAGGGGGCTGGACATCGTACTTGTCCTGGACGCGACCGACAGCATGACCCCGTACATCGAGCAGGCCAAGAAGCGCCTCCAGCAGGTCGTGAGCGTGGTAACCCACCTGGTTGAGGATTCTCGCTTCGGGGTGGTGGCGTATAAGGACTACACAGATGATTACGGCCCGGACGCAGTGGAGGTCCTGAAGATCACTCGCGACTACAAGCAGGTCCGCGAGTTCATCCAGAGAATTGTGTCGGGCGGCGGGGGAGATAGACCGGAACCGATCCACCAGGCGCTCGCCGTAGTCGCGGATTCCAAGAGGATGGGCTGGGCAGGGAGGCGCGTGAAGGTGGTCATACTTGTCGGAGACTCGCCGGTGCATCGTTCCGGTCGGGACGCGGCATTCGCGTATGCACAGCACCTCGCCAAGAAGCTCGGCGGAAGGATCAACGTGATCGACACCGGGGGACGAGGACGGAGGACTATCCAGCCCGACCTGAAACGCATCGCGGTTGAAGGGGGCGGGTCGGCCTTTCTCTTGAGAGATAGAGACGCCTTCTGGCGGCACCTGATCGTGTCGGTATTCGGGCGGCAGTACGAGCAGGACGTCAACACGATCATCGAGCGTTTCGTCGAAGAGGAGTAGCGGAATGCGTGGTAGGCGATGGGCACCCCGCTGCATTTCATCGCGGCGGGGATCCAGATTCGGTGTAGTGACGGTGGCGCTCGCTGGGCTTCTTGCGGCCGCCGTCGCGCAGGGGTGCTCTAAGAAAGCTCCCTCTCCGAAGAAGACCGTCGTGGTCTACACGTCGCTGGATCAGATCTACTCCGACCCGATCCTCTCGGAGTTCGAGCGCCGGACGGGGATCGAGGTCCGCCCCGTCTACGACACCGAAGCTGCGAAGACCACCGGGTTGATCAATCGCCTGATCGCCCGGCGGGATCAACCGGACTGCGACGTCCTGTGGAACAACGAAGTCCTGCAGACCGAGCGGTTAGGACAGATGGGACTGCTGAGCGAGTACGTCAGCCCACAGGCGAAGCGCTTTCCGGAACGGTTTCGCGACGAGCGAGGGCGGTGGACGGGGTTCGCTGGTAGGATGCGCGTGATCATCTACAACAAGCGCCTGGTCAAGCGGGACGAGCTGCGCGGTGGCGTGGACGATCTGATCTCACCCAGGTGGCGAGGGAGAACCGCGATCGCGCGCCCGTTCTTCGGAACGACGCTGACGCACATGGCCGTCCTGCACCAGAGATGGGGACCGGAGCGTCTGTCGGCCTACCTGGACGCGCTGCGGGCCAACGACACGGCGCTGTGCCTGGGCAACGCGACCGTCCGCGACATGGTGGCCACCGGCGAGCGGGCGTTCGGGCTGACCGACACCGACGACGCCCACGCCGCCGTCCTCGACGGTAAGCCCGTCGGGATCATCGTCCCGGACGCCGATGGAGGGCCCCTCGTCATCCCAAACACGGTCGCCCTCATCGCCAACTGTCCGCATCCGGAGGCCGGTAAGAAACTGATAGACTATCTCCTGTCCGCCGAAGTCGAACGCCGGCTCGCGCGGGGGCGAAGCGCGCAGATCCCGCTCGCCACCGATCTCGCCGACGTAAAGACCCCGTGGGACGATCTGACGCGGAGGGGTGATGCGATGGTGTTCGACGTGACCGAAGCCGCCGCCTCCATCCCCGCCGTTGTGGAACTGCTGAGAAAATCCCGCATGGATCGGTAGGAGCCCACGTGTCACGCACCGGATACCCGCCTCTGGTATTGCAATCCGACGGATGCGACGCGCGCGGGGTCCTTTGCGAGCTGTTGGGAGTGGCGATGCTGCTTCCTTTGGGCGCTGCCGTGATCGGATCGCTCGGACGGTCCGGGGCGGGAGGAAGCTATGCGAGGTGGTGGGGGACGCTGCGCGGATGGGAGACACTGTGGACCACGGTGCGTTTGGGGGCGCTGGCGGCAGTGGTGGCGCTTGTGCTCGCTTGGGCGCTTGTCGGCGCAGCGGTGCGCTGCTCGAGACGATGGGCGTTCGTGGTAGCGCTGCTCAGTTGCTTACCACTCCTGGTTCCCTCCTCCACGTTGGTAACGGGATGGATCATCCTGATGAGCCCCCAGGCGACGATCGGTGCGGCGCTGAGGAACCTGGGCTTCACCCTCTACTCCACGCCCGCTGCGGCCGCGATATTGGCGATGCGATACTTCGGGATCGCCGTCGCCGTGCTGATGTCCTACCGGCTGCGAGGTCCCCCCGCTCGGTCCGCATCGGAGCGGGTGTTCCGCATTCCGCGCGTCACGGCCGCGCTTCGCCTTCACCTCCCCCCAGCGCTGAGAGTCACCGCGGCCGGCGGCCTCGTCGTCATGCTTTTCTGCATGAACGACCATATCATCCCCGGGATGCTCCTCATCAGCACCTACGGACCACAGGTGATGATTCAGTACTCCGCTCTGCTGGACCCGGGCGGGGCTGCTGCACTCACCGTCCCGATAGCGGCAGTCGGTATGGGCATGATGGTCCTGTCCCTGATGGTTGGGCGGTCCGCCTTCCCTCGGACAGAGGATCCACCCGGTCAAGTGAGTCCCTCCGATTCACCGGCCTGCCGAGTGATCGCGGGGACCGTCGTGATGACAATTCTCGCTCTCGTTCTGGGGGCGCCGATCGCGATCCTCGGCTGTCAGGCGGAATCGTGGTCTGCCCCGGTCCGGGCCCTGTGGGATGCCCGCGAGCAATTGGCGGAGACGATCTATTGCATCGCCGTTGCGACTCCCATCTGCGTCGTGGTGGGCGGGGTGCTGGGCTCACACTGGGTCCGGCGCCGACGGGCAAGGCGGCACACCGTCGTCCCGCTCGTATTGCTCAACCTGACCGTCCCCGCCGCCCTGCTAGGCATCGGAGGCACCGAACTTCTGCTGCATTCGCCTCTGCGTGAGATTCGAGATTCGTCGATCCCCCTCATCCTCGCCTACGTGGGGAGGTTCGCTCCCCTGGCGACGCTGATCTTCTTCGCCTTCTGGCGGAACGATTCGGCGTGCCCCTCGTCCCTCGGCGACCTGGCGGCGAGAGTGCACGGTGTCGGGGGGTGGCGAAGGGCGCTCTGGTTGGTCTGGCCGCGCCGAAGAGCGCTGGTCGTATCCGTCGCGATCGTCTGCGCAATGCTGATCGCCACCGAGCTGGAGATGTCGGTTCTTCTTTCCGCTCCGGGGCGGGCGACGCTTGGAATTCGCCTCTACACACTTATCCACACAGCTCCCGACTCGACCATAAGCGCGCTGACCCTCGGAATGCTCGCCCTGACCGCACCCGGGATCGTCGTGCTCGTCGTCCTTCTGTCTCGTTTCGGGCCGGGGACCCGGCGCGGGAAGAGGTACGCATCATGACGCGCCTCGCGGCAAAGGACGTGAGCTTCTCTTACGGCGGCGCGGCCGTCCTGGAGCAAGTCAACGTAGAGGTGCTCACTGGCCGGGCGACCGCCCTGGTCGGACCCAGCGGATCGGGAAAGACCACGCTTCTGTGGGTCCTCGCGGGGCTGCTCAAACCGACGGCTGGACGCGCGGGTATGTCCGGGAAGGCGGGCGGATTCCACCCCGTCGAGGCCGACGAGGGAGGCATCGGGATGGTCTTTCAGCAGCCCGGGCTCTGGGACCACCTGACGGTCGAGAAGCACCTTGCCCTTGTCCTCTCTGGGCGCGCGTTGGGGCGGGATGATCGCCGCCGCCGGATCGATCGGATGCTGGAGCGAATGCACCTGCGAGAGCTTCGCAGGCGGCGGCCGGGTGAGTTATCCGGGGGGGAACGGCAGCGACTGGCGATCGCCAGGGCGATGGTGGGGGATCCAAGTTGGCTTCTCCTGGACGAACCGCTTGCCCACTTGGACGGGTCGGTGCGCAGCGAGCTGTTCGACTTGCTGCGAAACGCGATCGCCGAGGCGAAGGCGGGGGTGCTCATGGCGACGCATCACGCCCGCGAGGCGCTGCGGGTCGCCGACGACGTCGTCGTCCTGCTCGACGGGCGGGTGGCGCAGGCAGGCCCGGCCGAACACGTCTACCGTCGGCCCGCCAATCTGCGCGCCGCTCGCGTGCTGGGCCCCGCCTGTGAGGTCAGCGGAGAAGCGAAAGACGGCGTGCTGGTCCGCGACGGACGGTGCATATTGGAAGGGATCGGCTCATCCCTGTCAGGGACGACGACGCTCATCCTACGCCCCGAGGATGTGGCGTTCGCCACAGACCCCGCCGGCCGCGCCGTCGTCAGCCGCTGCGAGTTCGTTGAGGGTGCATATGTCCTGCACGTCGATGCAGGCGGGATGGTCGTCAACGCTGTCCACCCCGAGCGCCTCAGCGCCGGGGCGACGGGCCGTTTGAAGCTGCGTCGTCCGCGGGGATGAAGGGTGAGTTGAGGAGTGTTGAGGTGCGGATTGATTGTGGTTGGGGGAATACGGTGGTGGACGGGTCTGGTTCGTCGATCGGGGGGAACCTTTGGGTGAGGAGCCAAGGAGGGCAGTGACTCTGTGTGGACCGAGAGCACTTCGTCGGTTGCAGGCGGCCTGACCAGCTTTGAAACGGTGATCCAGGTGCCCCTGTCCCTACCCTGAGATCGGGTGCATCGAGGGTTGGCTCTCCCGGTTTTCTTGGAGTCCCGGGTTTGCGTGCTGTGCGTGGCGCTGCGCGCGTGGATTCACGGCTGCCAGACGCCTCGACTATCTGATGGATTGATGCAACAATGGTTCAGGATGCAACCGGAGGGCGAAAGTCCTTGCCAAGGAAAGGACAGAATTGTATTATGGGCAGCGAAATTGGCGCAAGCGCCCGTAGCTCAATTGGATAGAGCATCGGTCTTCGGAACCGAGGGTTGGGGGTTCGAGTCCCTCCGGGCGTGATCATCATCCGACCAGAAGGGGTGGCCGCCGGGATGCTGCACCGCGCAGCCGGGGGGGGCATTCCTTGGACTGGTCTCGACAGGAGAGGTGTATGCACCTGTCTTATTCGACCACGGGGTCGCGGCCGGTCAGGATCGCGCATAACAGGTCGCCCATCGTCAGCAGGTCCAGCAGGTTGTGGTGGAGGATGTCGCCTATCCTGCGGGCATCGCCGCTCCGCACGAACTCATGATACACGTCGGGGATCTGGGGGGCGGGAATGTCGGACGGGCGGCGGCGACCGAAGAGATGCCTCTCCAGCGTCTGGAGCTTGAAGTTGGGGACCTCCCCTCGCCATCGCCTGCGAGACTCCTGACGCAGATCGAGGTGGGGAGGAAGGCGGTCCGGAAGCATGACGCTCAGGACGGCGCTCCGCTGGCGAATGAGGTCGAATGCCTTCCCGTTGAACGTCACCAGGACGCCAGCCTCGGTCACTCTCTCGGAGAAGGCCTGGAGAATGCCCGCCTCCTCGGAATAGTCCCGCGCGAAGAACTGGTCGAAGGTCAGGTGCCCGTCGGCGTAGAACATAAGCCCGATCAGGAAGATGGGCATGCTCCCGAGCCCGCAGGTCTCGATGTCCAGGAAGAGCATGTCTTCGGGACCGGCGTTGGCGGCGTGGCAGAGGGCGGGGGAGGCTTCGAGCTCGTCGAACTGCTGCCCCGCTCCCCGCAGGATGGCGGCGTATCGGCGGTCGGCGGGAAGGCGGTCGGGGGCGACCTCGTCGAGCGTGCGGCGGACTGACCAGTATCTCGTCGGTCCAGGCGATGTGGGGGCGGTCTGCTCCAGGCCCGGACAAGCTTCGGTCAGCGGGATCGGTTCGCGCTGCTTCGCCCGCCCATGTGGGCGCCGGCGTCTGATGGTTTCGCGGAGTATCTCTTGCGCATCGGTGAGATCGCCGTGCGATATCGATCGCAGCAGCATATCGAGCTTCTTCCTGCGCGACGGGGGGAGGGACATATGCGCATTCTAACCGTCGCCCGATGGGGAAGCACGCATCGCGGCGAGCAGACCGGAGTCAGACAGCGCCGAGCTTTCCGAGGATCTCGGTGACGACCTGGTCCTGGTTCTTCCCCACGCAATCGACCGTCAGGTCGGCCCAGGCCTCGTAGAGTGGTCGGCGCTCTTCGTAGAGGCCCTCCAGCGTGTGTCCCTCGGCGATGACGACTCCGCGGGTGGCGAGGTTGTCCAGGCGGGTCTTCAGTTCGGGGAGCGGCAGCGCCAGGTAGACGACCACGCCGTTGGATCTCAGGTGGCCCATGGCGGGGTTGCTATAGACGGCGCTTCCGCCGGTGGCCAGGACGTGTCGGCGCACGTCGAGGGCGAGCAGGTGGCGCTCCTCGATGTGGCAGAAGCGGCGGAGGCCTTCGGTGTTGACGATGTCCTGGAGCGGGCGGCCTTCCCGCGCCTGGATGAACACGTCGGTGTCCAGGAACTCCCGGTTAGTCGCCTTGGCGAGCAGCACCCCGACGGTGCTCTTGCCCGCCCCGGGCATGCCGATGAGCACGATGTTCTGTTCGTCGGTCAGCGGTCTCATCTGCCTGGATTGTAGCAGGTTGGCGGCGACAGCGGGATGGGGGCTGTTCGGCGAATCGGCGGAGCGGAATTTCTTTTCTTTATGGGGCTTGACGAACCGGGCCAGTGGGACGTATTATTATGTTAGGTAGATGTTAGGTACACGATGAGGCGTGTTTTGCCTCGGGCGCTGGGATGAACATAGAGAAGATTCAAGAGCCGATCCGCGTCCTGGTGGATTGCGGCGGGAGGGGGATGCCCCGGATGAGCCCGCTCCGCTTCTACTGGTCGGGGCGCACCTACAAGGTCGATACCGTCAACGCCTGCTGGATCGACCGCCAGGGGGAGGGGC
>SDBV01013941.1_pt1 | contig 10180 bp, 10 predicted proteins | sample 2277081 | NCBI WGS metagenome assembly SDBV01 (sample SAMN10402039, study PRJNA504765) | marine sediment metagenome | isolation source: marine sediment core GS10_PC15, 223 cmbsf | place: Arctic Ocean: Southern Knipovich Ridge | collected 2010 | reverse complement strand
GCCGAATATGACCTGTACATGATCAGCCGCAAGATGATCGAGTTCAAGCAGGCAAGGAGCACCTTTATCCCACTCCTCAACGAGCTGGCCCCCAGGCAGTTCCTGGAGATCAACCCGAAGACAGCCAAAGAGAGAGGCATCGGCGACGGCGACAACGTGACGATCGAATCTCAGAACGCCGTCACGGGCGAGACCCGCAAGGTCGAGACCGTGGCCGCCTACCTGGAGACCATCCGGCCCGACACCGTCTGCCTGCCCCACCACTACGGGTTCTTCGTGAACCCGATAACCAAGGATCAAGGCCCCTCCGCCAATTCGCTTTTCTTCAGCGGCGAGGGGTACGTAAGTAACACAGCCGACCAGTCCTTCCACGTGAAGGTCAAGGTCGAGAAGGCCTAGCCGGAGGTAATTGACGATGCCGAAATATGGAATGGTAATCGACCTCGATAAGTGCTTCGGCTGCCGGGCCTGCATGGTGGCCTGCAAGGTGGAGAACAACACGCCGGAGAACCACTTCTGGATGTACATGTTCCGCCTGGAGAAAGGCGAGTACCCCAACGCCAGGGTTAGCTTCCTGCCGCGGCCGTGCATGCACTGCGAGAACGCTCCGTGCGTGAAGGTCTGTCCGGTCAAGGCACGCTTTCACGAAGAAGGCGGCTTTGTAGTGACCGATTGGGACCGGTGCATTGGCTGCCGCTACTGCGCCGTCGCCTGTCCCTACGGAGTTAACAACTTCAACTGGACGAAGCCAGAGGAAAGCCAGTACCTCGACTGGGATGACCCGGACCTCATCCCCTTGACCGATGGCAAACTGCCCTACGCCAATCCTGATCTAGAGGGACGCTATGGCAGCAAGAACCGGAGGGTGGCCGGCGGCAACCACCAGCACGGCGTGATGGAGAAGTGCACCTTCTGCATACACCGAGTCGAGAAGGGACTCGACCCGGCCTGCGTGGCCAACTGCCCCGCGTTCGCCCTTCACTTCGGTGACCTGGACGACCCCGAGAGCAACGTGTCCTTGCAGCTGGAGCGGAAGCAGTCCTGGCGTCTGCTGGAGGACGATGACACCGATCCGAAGGTCCATTACGTGGGAGGTGTTCCTCCAAACGAAGAGGTCCGGCAGATCGAAACCGTGAAAGTGAGCGAGTGAGCCATGGCTACACGAACAATGGGAAATCGAACGGCCATCTCAAACTATGGCTTCTACGCCTGGATCGGGTTTCTCGCGGTAATTGTCGCAATCGGGTTCATCAACTTCATCCGGCAGACCACTGATGGGCACCACCTCACCGGTCTGAGCGACGCGTTCCCGTGGGGCTTGTACATCACCGGCTTCGTCTTCTTCGTGGGCGCCAGCGCCGGTGCGACGATCATCGGACTGATGATACACGCGTTTGGCCGGGAAGATTACGCGCCCCTGGCGACGCGGGCTCTGCTCGTGGGCCTGCTGTCCCTGACGGCCGCCGTGATGTTCATCGCGGTCGATGTCGGCAGCATTCCGCGGATGGTCAGGCTGCCCTTGATCTGGCGGAACGAGACGTCGATGTTCACCTACACGTCGGCATCGTATTACGTGTTCGGCGCCATGCTGGCGGCTGAACTGTACTACGCCCTGAAGATAACCCGGGGCGAAGCGACAGACAGCGACAAGGCTATAGTGAAGTGGCTGGCGATAATAGCCACCCCGTTTGCCATCATCGTGCTACACGCCACTACGGGAAGCCTGTTCGCGGTCGCAAAGGCCAGGGACTTCTGGTCTTCCCCACTACTGCCTCCCCACTTCGCTATCGTGGCGCTCCTCTCCGGGACCGCAATCATGATGTGTGTGGCGTGGGTGACGTCCTTCATCAACGGGACGAAGCTGGTAAGCAAGCAAACCATGGCTCACATGGGTGCGGTGGTAGCGCTCTTCATCACCATCGCTGCCTTCATGGATTTCTTCGACTTCATCGTCTACAAGTACTCTGACGAATACGCCGGGAACGAGGCGTTCAAAGCCTTGTGGTCGGACGGCTGGATTCTCTCCAGTCTGCACGTCGGAGGGTACGTTGTCGCACTCGGGATCATCCTGTTCAATCGCGGAAGGTCGGCGGGGTTGCTTGCAGCTGCGGCGGCGATCTCGCTGGTCGCGGCCGCAGCATATCGCTTCAACCTGACAGCGGCCGGGCAGTCGGCACCTCTGTTGCCGTTCCTGGAAGATGTGAGCTACACGCCGTCATGGGTTGAGATATCGGTCTCGGCGGGGATAGTGGCCCTGATGGCGCTCGTCTACTCCGTGGCGACGAGAGTGCTCCCGATGGAGGAGTCGGCCGGCGCCCAACGACCTGAACCGATCACCAAGCTGTGAGATGATTTAGTCAAGCTGGCCTGTGGGACTGAATGCGGCACACCTACCGCGAGGGATCAACTTTCGCCGGTGGGTGTGCCGGTTCCATTCTCCTAGCTGATTTCGGCCGGTTCATAGAGCGCAACTACCGCCTCCTGAGCCGGCCGTTTCTCTACCCGGGCGACGATGTCGTGAAGACGGCCCGTGCGCTGGCTGCGGAACTCGGTGAGGAACGCGCTATGCAGGCTCAGGGTGGCTAGGGACGAGCCTGCCACCTCGCCATGCGGGCGTACGCGGCGATCTGAGTACGGTTCACGAGGTGGAGCTTCTCCAGGATGTGATGGATGTGGTTCTTGACGGTCCCCACAGAGATGAAGAGCTGATCGGCGATCTCCTTGTTGGTTGAGCCTTGTCTCACCAGGTCCAGGACCTCTCGCTCACGCGGTGAGAGCTCGATGTCGCTCTCGCCTTCTTTGCCCTTGCGCTGGCCCTCTTCCACGAAGGCGTTCAAGAGGTGCTGGGCCATGGGGGCGGCGATCACCGCTTCGCCCCGAAGGGCGTCTTCCAGGCGCTCGAGCAACTCCTCAGGATGCATATCCTTCAGCAGGTAGCCATTCGCACCGCTGCTCATCGCCTCGAAAAGATCCTCCTCGTCGTCAGAGACCGTCAACATGATAATCTTCGTCTCTGGCAGCTCCGCCTTGATTAGCCGCGTGGCCTCGATCCCGCTGCACCCGGGCATGCGGATGTCCATCAATACGACCTGGGGCCGGAGGCGTCGCGCCTGCTCCAGCGCCTCCTGGCCGTTGGAAGCCTCGACTATGAGAGCATCCTTCCGCCACAGGCCGATGAGCTTCGCCAGTGAGCCCCTGAGGAGTGTGTTGTCGTCTACAAGCAGGAACGTCTCGTTTGCAGTCATGCCCCGTTTCCTTTCTTCAGGGGGACCATCACCTCCAGCACTGTGCCGTCACCGGGCCTGCTGTCGATGCGTAGACTGCCGCCAACGCTCTCCGCCCGCTCCTTCATAGTCTGCAGGCCATACTGTCGTCCCCTGACGATGGTGGAATCCAGATCGAAGCCCGGTCCGTTGTCCCTGATAATCACCAGCGCCTCGCGGTTCCTGACTTCTACGCTCAGCCAGGCCTCGCTCCCGGGCGCATGTTTCTTGATGTTACTCATCGCCTCCTGGACGATGCGGACGAGCTGAACTTCGGCGGTGGGTGAAAGGACGGCCGGTGGCCCGCGGTGGCCTTCGAAGTGACAGGGGATTCCCGTCTGCCGACTGAATTTCTCCGCGTACTCCCGCAGCGTGCGCCTCAGCCCGGGCGTGGAGGAGAGCGGCGTGCGTAGGTCCACGATCGCCTGTCGGAGGTCCTGGTAGGCATCCCTCGTAACGAGCGCCATCTGATCCACCTCGGCCTGCGCTTTGGCGGTTTCACCGGAAGTGAGGAGGCGGTCCAGGATTCCCATCTGCACGTTGAGGTAGCCCAGAGTCTGAGCCAGGCCGTCGTGTACCTCACGGGACACTCTCTCTCGCTCCTGAAGCACTGCCAGCGCCTCGGCCTTGCTGAAGAGTTGGGCGTTTTCCAGGACGGTTCCAACCTGCGCTCCCATGGCAGTGATGAGTTCTATGTCTTCGCGTTGCCAGGGGTTGCTTCGGTCTCGCGCTACGAAGATGGCGCCGGTTGTGCGTCCTTTGGATTTAACCGGAACGGCCACGCATGTGCTGGTCCTTTCGCCGAGGAGACCGGTACAGGGCGCGCTCTGGGCCGTGTCCTCCACGAGCACGGGCCGGCCCAGGGCCACCGCCTTCCGGCACTCACAATCGTTCTCTCCCAGCGGAAGTCCGCCGTTCTCCGGTGTGAACTGCACGGCCAGGCCATCCTGTCCGACGAGTTGGAGGCTGCCGTCCTCCTCCGACACCAGCGCTAGACCGGCGGCCTCGGCGGCCATGCTGGCCAGAACGCTGCGGGTGGTGGCAGCCGCCACCTGCTCCACGTCCAGCGACTCGCTGACGTCCGCCGCGAGCGTGTTCAGGGCGGCCAGCCGGCGATTCCGCACCATAATCTCTCTTTCCGCGCCTCGCATGCTGGCGAACACGAAGGTCGAAAAGGCAAAGGCTGCCACGGAGACGGCGGCGAGCGCCACCACTACGTGGACCCAGGGCGGAACCAGGTTGCCGTAGAGGATCCTCGTCACGATCTCGAAAACGCCCACGAAGACGGTCGGCGCGATGACGCTGATCCAACGAAGCCTGCGTATGCTCACGTATCGTCTCTCCATCTAGAACATTCCTTCTGCTACAAGTATGAACCGATAGATACTGTGAATACCTAGCCATTCGGCCTATTCTTACTGTCTATTCGGTACATGTTTCCTTGCCCGAGTCCTGTATCCGAGGGCGCGGAGGTCGTTGGGGGCGTGCTTAACCTGCATCGAAGGTCGGATGTCGGCGCCATTTTGGGTACAGCCCCGCTGCCGTAATTCTTCACACCGTTGGCGGCCGTCAACGTACCCGATGGCGGATTCGTTCGATGCGCCTACAGCCGTAGGCTCGAATCAGGAAGAAAGTAGACCAAGGCCGAAAGGAGATACGAGATGGAAGGCGCAATCTACGCAATCGGAATCGTGGCCGCAGAGCTAACGCTGGTGGGAGTTCTCACGTGGGTCGTGATCCTGCTACGCGACGCGAAGGCACCGGATGCCGAGAGTCAGCTGGCAAAGCTGGAGCGTGAAGAGGAGGAGCTGAAGAAGGCAGCGTAACCACCGGCTAGCCTTCTCGCCAGGACTGACAAGCAGGCTCGCGCGCGATACGCGATGCATGGGGAGGAGCGGAGGGTTCCCAGCCTTCCGCTTCTCTTCATGTGAGCGTGATGCGGGCCGGTCTGCTCCCCTTGGAAGAGCCATCCGGCACTGAACCGTCTGAACCGGAGATGTGCGACCATGTAGGCGAGATGGCCTCTGGGACTGAATCCGGCACACCTACCGCGAAGGACCGAATTTCTCCAATAGGTGTATCGGCCATTCCCCTGGCCGATCTCGGCCGGTTCAGAGAGCGCTCATACCGACTCCTGAGCCAATCGTTTCTCTACCCCGACGACGTCGTCGTTCAGACGGCCCATGCGCTGGCGGCGGAACTGGGCGAGGAACGAGCGATCCAGGATGAGCTGGCGATCTCCTCCGAGTTTCGGCACATATGCTCGACCTGGCGCGACATTGATGAGCCGACCGTGCACCTGATCCAGACCCGCTACGTCTCGCTGTTCGCCGCGGCGGCAGACCGCGTGCCGTGCCCACCCTACGAGTCAACGTATATGGCGGCGCGCGGCATTTCGGACGCCGTCGTGCTCGCCTCAGTCGAGCGAGATTACGCCACGGCCGGCCTTTACGGGACCAGCACGAAGAAGCAGTCGCCCGACCACATATCGATGGAGACGGAGTTCCTGGCCATCCTCTGTGGGCGGGAGGCGCAGGCGTGGGAACTTGAGAAGACGCGGCAGGGCATCGGCCTGCTCGAGAAGGAGTCGAGGTTCATCGAGACACATCTCGGATTATGGCTGCGGGCGTTCGCCCACGACGTCCAGAGGGCGGATGCGGGCGGAGTTTACGCCGACGTTGCCGCCGCGGCGCTGGCCTTCGTCACTCACGACCGGGACCTGGTCGAGGAGCTGGCGGCCTCGCTCGGCAACAAGCAGGAGGAGACGCATGAGCAAGGGTGATTCGTCACCGGCCGCGGAGACAGCGGCCGTCGCGGGCGACTCGGCTGAGACGCTCGTCCTCCTCTGCGGTTCGCTGGTGAGGCGCGATCCCGCCCTTGACCCGAGCGAGCTTGCGAACTGGATTGTTGAGTCCAAAGCCGGAACTCGTGCCGTGATCGTTCCCGACCTGTGCAGCAGCCCTGACACGGTCGCCGACGTGGCGGAGGGTAACACCAGGACGTTGGTGCTGGGGCTGTGCGGCAGCGAATATCGCGAGCCTGAGTTCCAGCGCAGCGCGCGCAAGGCCGGCATCGACCCCCTGGCCATCACGGTCGTCGCGCCTGTGTCCTGCTGCGCCACCGCGGAACAGGACCGAGATGTTGGCGGGGCCGCGAGGACGCTGCTGGCCGCGGCGGTCGCCAGAGCGCAGGCCTTCCCCGGGAGTCAGCCGGAGGACATCAGGCCGTATGTTGTCGGCGGAGGGCAGCGGATCAGCCGCCGCGCGCTTTTCACAATGCCCCCGATCGCCTACCGGCCCGTTGTGTCCATCGACCGCAACGTGTGCGCCGCCGCTACTGGCTGCGATCAGTGTGTCCAAGTCTGCCCTGAGGAGGCGCTCGCGAACGTAGACGGCGTGATCCAGATCACGCGCCGGAGCTGTGTCTCTTGCGGCCTCTGCCAGAGCGCTTGCCCCACATCCGCCGCCCAGTTGCCTGGCCAGACTACCTCTCAGTTGGAGGCGGAGGTTGGGGAACTCCTCTCAAATTCCGCGCTCGGCTCGGATGTCCCTCGCGCCATCCTTTTCGTCTGCCGGCAGAGTGCTTCCGCCGTTGACTCACTGCAACAGTCGTCCTCGCCGATGGCGCCGCACTGGCTGCCGCTGAGCGTTCCCTGTTCGGGATTCGTCTCTCCGGCCGTCATCTTGCAGAGCCTCGCGCACGGCGCTGCCGCTGTCGGCATCCTTGGCTGCGGAAGCGACTGCCGCTACGGCCAGCGGGAGCACACGCAAGGCAAGATCGACTACTGCCAGAAGGCTCTCGCAGCGCTCGGCCTGCCATCCAGCGCTGTAGCGTTCTTCGACGCATCGCTCGGCGACTCCAACCTCGCCGACAGCCTGAGCAGCCCCCTTGAGGACTGGCGACACGCTGCCGCGATCACGTCTGGACTTTCGTTCAGCGGACCGAGCGCCGCGGCCAGTGCTTTGACCGCGCTGGCGGCGAACGGCGACGCCGCTCCAGCTGCGCTCGACCATCCCTACTCACCGCTGGGGCTGGTCAAGATCGACGCGGACGGCTGTACAGGCTGCGGGTCTTGCGCCCAGGCCTGTCCGACCGACGCGCTCGACCTCGCGCAGGGGGACACGGTCACGCTGACGTACGATCCGACGCTGTGTACCGGCTGTGCCCAGTGCGTGAGCGTCTGTCCCGAGCAGGTCGTCCAGGTGTCGCGATCGACCGATCTGGCAAGACTTGGCAAGGGGCCGGAACGCCTGTACGAGGACGAGGCGGTCCGCTGCAAGTCGTGTGGTTCGGTGGTGGCACCGGCCGCGATGCTGAAGCGCATCGAGGCGGCGCTGTCAGAGGACGGAAGGCCGAGCGACAAGACGATGAGCACCATCACGAGGCTGTGCACCGACTGCCGCGGCACCCGTGTGCCCTTCAGAGGGAACTCCGCTCAGGATTCCGACTAGCCGACGAGCCTTGACCCTCGACGAGGGAGCCGCGGCTACCTGACGTTCAACGCCGAAGCGGATTGAATTCCCGCCAGCCGCTGGGTGATGATGTCCTCTGCCTCGCTCATGATTCGGTCGATGAGTTCCTTCACCGTCGGCACATCGTGGATAAGCCCGGCGACCATGCCGCACGACCAGGCACCGGCCTCCACATCGCCGTCCTTCATGACCCGCGGATAGATGCCGGCGACTTCCGGGATGATGTCCTGGATCTTGAGATCCGCGCCGAGCGCCTTCTCCTTTTCGAGCAACTTCTCGACGCCGGCATTGTTGAGGACCCGCTCGGTGTTGCGCAGACCGCGCATGATGAGGCGCGTATCGAGCTCGCTTGCTTCCACGATCGCCTGCTTCACGTTCGCGTGTACGGGGGCTTCCTGGGTGGCGATGAACCGGGTGCCCATGTTCATGCCGTCGGCGCCCATGGCGAGCGACGCCACGAGGCTTCGCCCGTCCGCCATCCCACCGGAAGAAACGAAGGGGATCGAAAGCTCTTCTCCGGCGCGTGGCAAGAGGACGAAGTTCGGTATGTCGTCTTCACCCGGGTGACCGCCGCACTCGAAGCCGTCCACGGAGACGGCGTCGCAGCCGATTCGCTCGGCCTTGAGCGCGTGGCGCACGGAAGTGCACTTGTGAATGACCTTGATGTCCGCCTCCTTGAGCATCGGCAGCCATTCCTGGGGATTGTTGCCCGCCGTCTCCACGATCTTGACGCCGCCCTCGACGATGACCTTGAACAGCCCCGGATAGTCGGGGGGTGTGAGAGCGGGAAGGAAGGTTATGTTGACGCCGAAGGGCTTGTCGGTCATATCCCGGCATCGCGCGATTTCGTTGGCGAGCTTCTCGGGCGTGCCCTGGGTGAGCCCCGTGATGATGCCGAGGCCGCCCGCGTTGGAAACTGCGGAGGCCAGCTCGGCGAGACCCACGAAATGCATGCCGCCCTGGATGATGGGATGTTCGATGCCAAAGAGTTCGGTGATTCGCGTCTTCATTTTCTGTCTCGTCTCCTACTAGGTGCTGGGACTTGAATGGGGACCGGCGGCGGGATATCGCCCGTGGCAATCTCCCCCCGGCGGCGGGCGTTCATCATAGTGCGCCAGCCCAGGGGCGTTGTCACTCGTGTAGCGCCCCACAAATCTGAATCTGGCCACACTTCTCGTATGCGGTTGAGCGCTCACCATTGAACGAACATCGGCATGACGACGTGGACGTAGGAGTCGTCACCGATGGGGCGGAGGACGCCGGGGCTGGACGGGCTCGTCGTCTCCAGCGCAACGCTTTCCACTTCGAGCACCTGCAGGACGTCCTGCAGGTAGCGACTGTTGAAGGCGATCTTGGACTCCTCGCCCTCCATCTTGACGTCGATGTCGCCGCGGTGCTCGCCGATCTCCTCGGCGCGCGCGGAGATGGTCAGCTTGCCGGGCCGGCCGTCGCCCGACGGTTCCATCTGCAAGCGGACGATGCCGGCGCCGTCGCGGGCGAAGATGGCGGAGATGCGCGTCTCCTGGAGGAAATCCTTCATCTCGATTTCGGCGCGGCTGGTGAATGACGACGGGATCAGCTGGCTGTAGTTGGGGAACGTCCCCTGGATTAGCGTGGCGACGATCTCGACCGAGTTCATCTTGAAGAGCACCTGCGTGCGAGCGCCGTTGATCGACATCTGGATCTGGTCGGTCGCGTCCGAAAGCAGGCGCTCGACCTCGCGCAGGGCGCGGGCCGGCACGATCACCTCGACCTTCTCCGGAACTTCATCCGTGAGAGCGAGCTTGTGGACGGCGAGGCGGAAGCCGTCCGCGGCGGCGAGTGTCAGCGTCTGCTCCTCCGCCAGCGTGTGGATGCCGGTGAGGACGGGGCGCGTGTCGTCGGTGGCGGCGGCGAACTGTACCTGGGCGATCGCCTTGCTCAGGTCGGCGGGCCCGAGGTTGATGGTGAGTCCGTCGTCGACAGCGGGCACGGGCGGGAAGTCTTCGGCGTCCATGCCGGCCATCGTCGCCTCATTGCGAGCGCACTTGAGGTGCAGCTGGTGACCGCGCGCCGGGACGTCGAGGTCGATCTTTTCGTTCGGGAGCGAGGCCACGAAGTCGGTCAGCAGGCGGGCCGGGATCGTGATCGATCCTTCCTCCTCGACCTGGGCGCCGATCCAGCAGGTGACGGCCATCGTCGACGCGTCGGTGGCGACGAGCTTCAGGCGGCCCTCATCGGTCTCGAGTTTGACGTGCGAGGCCTGCGGCAGGGTGCTGCGAACGGGGACGGCGCGGCCGACGATCGAGAGGCCCTTGGTGAGGTTGTCCTGGAGACAAGAGAGTTTCATATGCTTACCTGCTTTATCAATTAGTGTGGGGTGTGAAAACGCGGCTAGTATAGCGCCGGGTCTCGACACCCGCAAGCATTCGGCGGCGGTGGGCGTTGGTGCTCCGCTCGTCCTTC
>SDBV01013940.1_pt1 | contig 10180 bp, 18 predicted proteins | sample 2277081 | NCBI WGS metagenome assembly SDBV01 (sample SAMN10402039, study PRJNA504765) | marine sediment metagenome | isolation source: marine sediment core GS10_PC15, 223 cmbsf | place: Arctic Ocean: Southern Knipovich Ridge | collected 2010 | reverse complement strand
TAATTATATATTACCCTCATAATCAGCCCAACCGGTGCTAAAATTTCCGCTCAATCATTCGACATAAACCCTTACCCTGTCAATACTTCCGCACCATTCTGGAGCAACACGGTCGGCAAAGTTTCATATCCCCATAACATACAAAATACTTAGTTGCTTAAATAATATATTTGACAAAAGGTTAAACGTATGATATTATATACAGGTAGGGTAGTGGTCGGCGGCAAGGATTATTTTAATAAACCTTTAGACCGCCGACCACCCGATAATCAAAAACATTGAATATATTTTGAAGGGAGTACAAGTCATGGCTAAATTAACTCCAATAGAGTTTCAGGAAAAGCACGCCCGCCGATTGAAGGCAAGTGTTGAGGATGTTCGGCGGGGCATTGACCGCGTAACTGAAAACCCTTGCGAAAAGGCCGCGGCCAAACAGGATAAAATGCTCACGAATTTGACGGCGGCTGTTCAATCCGGTAAATGGGCGGCGGGTCTCAAGCGTGTCCCTCTTGAGCTCTGGAAGTCTCAGGCAAGGGACGTCGGCGTCAACCGTATCGCCGCTGGTATTGACGCGGCTAAAGATAAGGTTGTTGCGTTTGCTGAGGAGCTCTTACCTCATATCGACCGCGAAAAAGCCAAGATTGCGGCGATGCCTGATGTAACTCTCGATGACAACATCAACCGCATGACGACTTTTATCCGCGGCATGGCAAACTTCAAACGCTCTAAGTAATTGAGTGTTTGTGTTCGTGTGTGTGTTTTATATTAGAATGTTTATTTAATATCGGCTTACTTTTTGAAGGGAGCTTATTATGTTAAGGCAAGGTAATTGCGTTAAGCGATTTACAGCGGTTTCGACAGACCGTTTGGAAGCAAACGCCGGTGAATCGTTTTTGATACGCGGTTTGTATGTTGCACCCGAATCGGACAATGATTTTTTATCATTGAAGGTTGACCGTAAAACTGTCGGCGTGTATCGTATATACGGTAAGAGCGGTAATCATCTTGACCGTATCAACATCGGTTATCATCACAAGAATTTGATGGAGTTTTTACAGAGTCGCGGCGTCAACTGTTCGATACCCGTCGCTGAGGGACAATCGTTTACAGTTAGTACACCGGGTACGAGTCCTGTTGTCGTTATTGTTTACGACACTTACGACGCCGGTGATATTGTTGCAAGTATGCCGAACGGTACGGACTCGAAAGAGTATATGTTTATTCAATACATGGATTCGGATACGTCGGTTCTTACGACTCAAACCGTGGAGTTAGACACTTCACTTTCCCCGGCTGAATTTCCCGATTTTCCGTGCGGTAAGTCTGTACCCGCCAATACTGAAATTGAGATTTTAGGTCTGGTCGGTTCGCCGTCTGGTACAGGTGTGTCGGGCTCTAATTACATCGGTACAACTTACGTTAAGTTAGTAAAAGAGCGTGAGGTGTTATTCGATGAAGACCGTAACGGACTTCCGTTCTTTTACATTTTCAATGATACGATGAACGATTACTCAGCCGACTTCACTCTCATTGCTCCATGCGTAAACGTTCGACACTTCACTGAGATTGCTTCACTGGTCAATGACGCTCCACTCGGAGACCCTTTAATGTTTGACCCTACTTTGAAGTTTCAATCCGGTGAGGAGCTTTTAATGTATCTGAGTTTCATCGAAGTCGGTAGTCAAGATTTAGGCGATAAGATTGACATTGCCGCGATTATGAATGTCAAACGTTCATAGAATTTTAAGGGAGTGTTACTATTATGTTAAAATGGAAAAGAGTTTCGAGCGGCATACTCACGCTTAATGCTGAGGTGCTTGTTGACATACTTGCGGGTATGGCCGGTAAGAATCGCGTCATAAAACATATCTCATTCACGCCGACGGATAATAAGTATTTGAGAGTTTACCGCGACGCTGAGCAGATTGTTGATTATGATTCGTTTACACTTAACGGGGAGTTTCCGGTTTTGGCAATGGACTTACCGCTCAGTGAAGGTCAACAATGCAAAGTCGGTTTTTATAATTCGTCCGGTACAACAGCGGCCATTGAGATTATGATTGGCTATGAGGAGCAATCATAGTTTGAGTTATGCGTTTCGGTTTTTGGCAAAGACTTGATTTTGCTTTATGGTTTTGCTGGACTAAAATTAAGTGGAGACTCCATGTATCCTGTACCAGATTGAAACGCGTTATAAGATTCATATTGAGTTTTTTCTAACCTGATATACAAGGGTGTATGTTATGTTTGAGATTGAAATACCATTCAAGATTAAGGGTATAAAGTTTCGGCCTGAGCAAACGGGTATGGTTAAGGTTGATGAAACCCTGATACAAACCATTGCTTCGTTATGCGGTTGGGACGGTGAAGCTCGTCGTTTGTTGACGTGTGCTCTTAACGGTGCGTTGCATGTTGCAAGTCCACAAGTTGAAGCAATTACAAATCCCTATTCGACATATCCAAATCAGCATATAACTTTTCCAGATACACCCACAACCGAGATTATGATTATGGCATGTCCGACTAATGGTGGCGATGTTTGGATTCAAGTTGGAAAAGTAGCGGCTGTTGATGATGGCTGGTATCTTGACGCGGGTGATTATGTTAAGTTGTCGGTCAATAATTTATCCGTGCTGGATATTTTACTTATTACGAATGGTGATATGATAACAATTATGCAGACGGTATAAAAATTATGAGAGCATTTATGAAACGTTGGCGAAAAGGCGATATAATACTTTACTATGGTGCGGTTGCAAACATACGTAAAGGTTGGGCGTTATGCGACGGTAACAACGGGACACCGGATTTATTGGGGGTATCTGTTATCGGAGCGGGCGGTGCTTTTAATCCCGGCGACTCAGGCGGTGCAACTTCACACGGTCATCTTTTTTCTGCAGGCTCTCATACTCACGAGTTAGCCGAAGGCCCGCCAGCGTTAAATCTTACCACGGGTTCACTTCGGAAAATATCTCCTACACTTATATCCGGTACGACCGGCGATGAAATAACACGCTCACCATATTACGCGTTATGTTTTGTAATGAAACTGTAAGGATTTTTGTTATGCGAAAACATATTTGTATTCTAACTTTAATCTGTGCATGTTTGCTTTTTGTTACCGGCTGTGTTGAATTTGTCCAGCGTGATTTGTCTGATAATGTCGGTCGAGTACAAAGCAAAGTTGATAACATTGCTCAGGCAATTTCAAATATGGAATACGGCTCAGACGAAACAATAAATTTACTGAGAGTATTACAAACTGGTAACGCGGCGTCGTCTCCGTTCAATCCTTATGCCCTGCCAATAGGTGCGGCATTGACTGGTTTGATTGCGATGTTAGAGTCGTTAAGACGGGTAGAGAAGGGCAAACGTAAATATGCTGAGCATGAATTGAATAACAACAACAAGAAAGGTAATCATGGAAACTAAACCCGCCCAAAAAGAAATATGTAGAATGACCTTAACTTTTCCGGTCGATTCGGATGAGCAAGCTATTAACATCAAAAAGAAAATCGCCGGTGTCCTGACTGAATTATCGGATGCACAAATCAATTTCAGCCTTATGAACCTACCGAACAACGCTCCGAACGGGGAGTAACATGGCTTATCCCGAAACTTGTGCCGGTGCGTTATCCGCGATGAAAAACTCCGCGTTAATGAGTCTCGTTTACTCTAACCGTTCAATGGTTCACATGACCGACGCATGGGCTCACTGGTACACCGCCGACGACCATGGAGCGATTGAGGATATACTTGCCGCTCTCAGCGATACGAACACCGCGGCGGGTTACGCCGGTTATGGTTACGCTCCGTTTGATTACGTCGGGCCGTGGTGGTGGTATTTTACAAACTGTATCGAAGCGGGCGGGATAGAATTTCCCGATGTTATCGAAGCGTTTATAAATACAAAAGATGATATTCGTTCCGGTTGGATTTTATTGACCGACGCGTATCGAGCAAGCATGTATGACAAACCGTTTGACGCCGAATATCATGCGTTATGGATTAAGAGGTTCAAATCATGGGCTTAGAAAATCCTCAGAGTTACGGTGAGTTTTATTGGGGTGCGTCGGTTGCCGCCCGTCTCAAAGCGTTAGAGGATGAGGGCGAACAGACCAAACAATATATCCCGAACATTTTTACCGATGAAGATATGCGGAAAGCCGTACCGTTCGACTTCATGCAAAAATGGGATTCACTTATCGAACACCCCGCCGCCGCTTTGGGCGGTGTCGGTATGCGGTTCATATCTGAAATGGCTGATTCAATCTTGGGTAAGACAATGAATCACGCTCTTAAAGATTTTAACTACGTTGTTGCGGCGAAGTTTCACGACGAACATATAGCACCTCCCGAAGCGGCCAAACTTTATTTGAGGGGATGGGTGGATGAAGAATTATTTTACATGCGATTACTGCAAATGGGTTACGCCCGTTCCGAAGCTGATATGTTATTGGGCTCTCAAATTGAATACCCGTCAATCACGGACTTGATGAGGTGGGGACGTTATCACGGAGACCCCGAAAACGTAAAAGAGGTTGTATGGGAGAAGTTTCATTTACCCGTAACCGACCATGATTTTTATGAGTGGTTCAGTTTGCAAGTGCCGCCGACCGATATGATAACAAAATTGTTTCGACGCGGTGTAATCGAACAGAGTGATTTTGCGAACATGATTAAACAAGTCGGTTGGCGTGGTATGGATATTGACTATTGCATGGAGTCGTCATGGTTAATACCGAACGCCATGCTTTTAGTACAAGCCGGTCTGCATAACGGCTTAGGGGATGAGGATATATTGCAGGACATAAGCAAAGCCGATATACACCCTGAGTATGCACAAAAGTATCTCGACGCGATTATGACAAAACCCGCACCCGCCGACTTGATACGGTATGAATTAAGGCATGACCCTGAGCTCAGCGACCTACCGGCCAAACTTCGCCGTCTGGGCATACACGACGAGTACACGGACGTTTACAAAACACTGGCCTATGAGATACCCCCCATCGCCGATATTATCACAATGGCTGTGAGAGAGGCCTTCTCGCCTGCAATAGCCAGCCGGTTCGGTCAATATGAGGATTATCCCGATGAGCTTACAGAATGGGCTCAGAAAAAGGGGATGACTAAGGAATGGGCTCAGCGATATTGGGCGGCTCACTGGAGCTTACCTTCACCGCAACAGGGGTTTGAGATGTTGCACCGTGGTATCATCGACACCGCTGAGCTCAACATGCTTTTGAGAGCTCTTGACGTCATGCCGTTTTGGAGAGACAAACTAACCGCTATGGCATATCGACCGCTTACACGTGTTGACGTTCGACGGATGTATCGTGAAGGTGTGCTCGATGAGCGGGGAGTTTATGAAGCGTATCTCGATAACGGATATGCACCGGATAACGCCGAAAAGATGACGGAGTTTACGGTGAAATATGTTTTGAGTCAACAGGCAAAATTCACTTCGACCGATGTTGTTGCGGCATATACAAAACGGATGATACAAAGCTCAGAAGCAAGAAGTCTTTTATCTGATTTAGGTATCAGCGGTAACAATATATCGTACATAATATCGACCGCCGATTACAAACGTAAATGGGCTCTAACCGACGCGAAGATTAAGGGCATACGTAATCTTTACAAGAGATATGTTTACGATGAGAACAAAACCAGAGGGGAGTTATTGAAACTTAACCTACCCGCTCAACAGGTTGACGTTCTTATGGAGCAATGGTGGTATGAAGATAAAACCGAACCTACGGCGAATTACACACTTGCACAAACTCTAAAATTTACCAAAGCCGGTTTCATTACGGAGAGTCGAGCACGGCAGGAGTTACGCGAATTGGGTTATGACGACGAACACGTCAGCGTGTATATGAGGTCAATACAATGAGTGAAGCGAAAGACTTAGACGATAACATTAAGCTGTATCGAAAGCTCAAAAAAGAAGCCGACGAACGCGTTAAAAAAGCTGTGGAGTCGGTTGCTCTGAGTCGTCAAGCTCGAAGGGATGAACCAGACCGTCAAGCATAACGTTGCCTTTTGTGTATTTCCTTTTCAATACTTTCCGCTGAGTCTTTACAGTGTAATCGTTTGTTGTTCGGTCTCTGAGTAAACCGGATAACGACGGCCATCGCTCCTGTTCGAAAACCCCGTCTGAGATTTTGACGGCGTTTTTCCGTATGCCCTTAATCACTGTTTTGGTATCGGTCGAATAATCTTTTAAGCCGTGTATCGTTAGTGAGGTTATACGCTCCACTACTTTAAGAGAGCCCAATTTTGTATCGTCGATAAGACTGTCAAGATTTTTTAAGCCGGTTTTGTTCACAATCAAACTATCGGTATCACAATAAAAGTAGTTACCGACGCCCGCGGTAAGCATGAGATTATACAAATACATTCGACCGAACGCCGCGACGTGTGCGGCTATGGCGGGAAAAGAGTTAAACGTCTCCTCATAGCCGGTGAGCTCAAAAATCTCACCTAAGAGATAACGGATTTGCCGGCTGTGATCTTGGCCCGATAAAAACAGCGTTTCGACTCTATCAGGTTCGTCCGGGCATACACCTATTTTCTCCCATACTTCCGCACGCTGGCCGAATTTTCCGTAAAGTGAGTTCATCAAATACTTAACCAGTACGTCGTATGATTCCATGCCAGCCGACTTAAAGTCCTGTCTGAGAGCGTAAAACTTACCGACAAACTTCTTAAAGAGTGGGGCTTTGTCATACAGTATGCACCGGTCAACCTTAACAATATGTTCTCTGGCCAGAGCATAAACTAACTCAGGCGTACAGAGCGTAACCCAAAAACGACCGATAGGAAATATAGTCCGGTCGCGGCGTACTGCATAAGCGGGCTCATCGGTATCAATCAGGACACGTGCAACAGCCGAATAAGTTTTGAGTTTGTTACTGAGAGTTTGGGGCTTGATTCTGTGATGGATTTTATGATACTTCGACGGATAATCGTTGTGATACATGACAGCCGGATACAGACTGTTGACATCGAGCATATAATAATTACCGCTGTTAAAATTTCCTAACTTGAAACATTCGACGCGACCGCCGCGATATGATTCACGCTCCATATCAATCGCGTCTGAGTTATTGTGAATGTAAATTTTGTGCTCGTAACAACCGAACATATACGCGGCCATTGAGGTTGACGCCCGCGTGAAGCATAAACGGGCGACCTTACCGCTCTCTAAAAACTGTACGAAGTGTTTGAAAGCGGCGAGCAATATCTCGACGTCGCGGCGGCAATATATACGAAGCTGAGAATCGGTACAATTCTCAAAGTCGATTTTGAGCTTTGGTATCCCCAAACGTGCTCCGATTTTTTCGAGACTCTCAGGAAACCAATTCATAAAGTCGATAAATACTATCGAGCCTTGTTTACTTTTTACCGATACAATCGAAGTCGTCCCTGTATTGTGAAAGAATTTAATCTTATACCCCGCACGATTGAGATACTTCCAGCCGTTCACTATCGTAAAATCGAAGTTGAGATTGTGTGCTATTACCCATAACTTTTGTTTATGCTGTACGTGTGCAAGTACGAACGGCCAAAACGATGAGACATTATCGAAGTCTAACCATGTATGTTTTTCGAGACAACGATTAAACGCCTTGCGATAGTAACAAGCTGAGCCCAATTTGAAAACCTGTTTGATAGTCGAATCGTCGGTCTGTACCTGTTTGGTTTCGGTGTCGAAAAAGAGAACGTGCCGCGGCATGACTAAAGACTTTTCACGCTTCAAACAATGGGGCTCTCTGTTTATGCTTCCCATAATTCAGACCGATGAACAGCAGTAACAGGGACTATATCCTCAATGATTTCCGCTCCGTACTTTTCCCATGTAATCCATTTTTCAATTAGAGCCTGTTCGACCATACGCGGTGTCATGGGTACATCGGACATGATGTTTACATAACGTTCGGTGATAGGTGCAGTGGGGTCTGTACGTGTTCGTACTTTGACCTTATACATAAACTCCTGAGATAGATTCCACTCAACATCGGCCATGCTTTTTGTGGTCGGGTAATAATCCTTGCGAACATATTTGAACGCTTCGCCCTTCGTCTCTAACTCATTTATCGACCGCCAATCGGAGAGCATTGTTGTACGCCGATACGATATACCCGCGGCCTTCATGTCATTGATAAATGAACCGACGTTTTGACCTGTACGAAACGCCGAACGCATACGGGCTATAACTTCCGAACGGTCAATACCCATGAGAGCTTAACCATACCTTCCTTGAACAAACACCGTATTACAATCAATCCATTAAGTTATAAACTACCGTAAATGCTTTGGGCTAAGTCGTCAAGAACATCAACCGCCTCAGCTAAACCCTTAATCGCAATACTGAGCTCTGGTTTTTTATCCCCGATGAGTCCAAGTGATTGAGCACAATGTTCGCGTGTCCATTCGAAGTTTTTGTGTATGCCCTCAAACCGTTCTTTTAATCGTCCGCGTGTATTGCCAGCCATAATAACTCCTTTTATAATCGCCGACTGGCCGCCGTTTTGGGGACGACGACCAGCCGACGTTCGGAGGGGAGAAGATTCTAACTGCTCATAATATCCTTAGCCGCTGTAATCGCCTCCTCAACCATTGTGTCATCGAATTGTGTACTTAACATGTTGAACAACTTCGCTGTTCGCTCCGGGTCGTCTAATACACTGAGCTCGTACGTGGTGTTTATATCACGCTCCTCACCATGACGAACGGCAATGAAGGCCTTCGTACTAAAATCGCCTTCATGCTTGCTCAGCTTGCGTGCAAGCCGCTTACCCATAATCAGCAGGGTAAACCCGTCGTCTGTAATCAGCGGGGCGGCTATACGCTCAGTCTCTTGATTCTTATACTTCGATTTCAACAACTGAGGTTCACCCGCAACAATGAACACCATACATTCTCCATCCTCAGACAAAAACGATACTTCACCACCACCCCATTCAGCCATTCTCTCTTTCCAACTCATCTGATACCTCACTTCCTTGTAAAAAATCATTAACGTAATGTTGACAGCCTTGTATCCAGCCTGTCAAAACATTCTTAACACTCGTACGTTTTTTATTACCGTACTCATCGAGCTTGCGTAACTCATCGTCGCTAAACTTCACGCTGAAAAGTAATTTGTTTTCACGATGTATCTGCATCGTCATCCTTTTGTAATAATTCAAACCCTATAAACATCGCCAAACCCGAAGTCATAAAAGACTGCACGGTGTCAATTATAGAGAGCTTGCGTTTGATTGCAATTTGATTTATATATTCTAACTCACCATCGTCAAACTGAATCGTGAAAGCGTTCGGATTAAATTTCTTAACTATCATAATGTATCACCTTATAAAAAGCGACGGAGCGGTTAAGGAGGGAAAGCCGCTCCGTCTTACTGTGGAGGAGTTAATGAAAAAGCCGCCAATTAACATAACGCGATGTACGACCAAAACGTTAATATCAAAATGTCCCTGTATCTGATTCTGTAATACATGATTAACCCCCGTTATTTTAATTACCATATTTCAAACTCTCAATACAATTACACGTAAGCATAAATTACATTTTGGATATGTTCATTATCCCCGCCGCCTTGTCATCAATGAACACGTTAAACTTACCGTCGCCAATACCTTCTAATTTTACAACCAGAGTTTCGCAACGGCCTTTGATGAAGCCGATACCTTCGCTGATTGCACAAACCATTGTCTCAGCACGCGATACGAAGTCATCGTATAACGTGCTTTCACCTATCCCGCGTATGATAATTTTATACATTACCAGCTCCCTTTGTTAAACCTTCGTTATTGTTAATGACCCGCAATAGTGAGCACCATGATAAACGACATACTCGTTTGCGTTGTTGTGTTCGATAAGTAACTCAGGATGACCGCTTAACTCAGTACACCTTACGCTCGCATGAAACATAGCAACATCAATATCATCAGTGTCAACCAACATCTTACCATTAACCATATTACGTCCGATTGCAACTAATTTGATTTCATACATGTCTTATCCCCTTAATCAATATCAACCTTAACTACATATAATATAACTTACAAAAGGGAGCGTGTCAAGTATATTATATAATATTCTCGTATTTATTTTATGACCGGTCTGAGCGGCGTTGTAAATGTAGGTATGATAAGGAGTTATGGC
>SDBV01013939.1_pt1 | contig 10180 bp, 5 predicted proteins | sample 2277081 | NCBI WGS metagenome assembly SDBV01 (sample SAMN10402039, study PRJNA504765) | marine sediment metagenome | isolation source: marine sediment core GS10_PC15, 223 cmbsf | place: Arctic Ocean: Southern Knipovich Ridge | collected 2010 | reverse complement strand
GATCAGGTCGCCTCAGCCGGTACCCGTCTTGACTGGGTTCAGAGAAATTCTGCGAATAGCTTCGCGTGGGTTAAGAAGACCTCAACTTATGCAGAGGGCGACACGCCGAATATCGAGTCTTATTGGTTGAGCAACAACATGTCACAGTGGGATGGAGGTGGTGCTTTCGGGGACCTTACTACAGCCACGTATGACAACCATGGCACCACTGGCGATGGCATGCTTATAGGCTTTAAGGCTGATGCGGGTTACAGCGTGGTAATCGAGAGCTTTGATATGGCTCATTTCGGTAGCAACGGTACAGCTAATGCGTTTATCACTGACGGCACAACTAAGGTGTGGCAATCCGGCAGCACAACGATCTCCGGTTCTACGCATAACACTTTTACGCCCAATTACACCGGGACCGATTCTACCAAAGTGTATTGGATTGGGTTCGAAACTTCCGGTACTGCTATTAACTATTTTGGTGCGGACAATATCGCGTTCTCCCAGACGGGGGGGGGGCTCGATTGGGGCACGTTTACGCCTACTGCTAACACATTAACACCTGCCGAGCGGCAGGAGCTTTATCTGACAATGATGGAGGCTTTCGTAACCTGGGGGGAAAACTCTTATTGGTACCCCGACGATACATTAGAGACAGGAGGGGGATACTACAATGCCTCCGGTCCCGGCGTTTCCCGGCCCCGGGCAAACGACAATTTTTGCTGGATCCTTGCTGCGCTGCTTACCGGCAGACCGTCGCAAAGCACCTTCACACCACTTAACATCCCGCGCTCGCAGTTAGAAAGCCACCTTGAAAAGACAATCCGCACGATGTGCCTTTCCAATAAAAACTATTCGCAAAAGCAGGCCGACTGGTGGGGAGGGCCCACTTGGACCACATCCCTGGAATTTAATGGTATCGCCTGGGCAGCACATATGCAGGAAAGCATTCTTGCCCAGAGTACACTCGATATGGTCGAGGAGGTGCTGGGCGACGAGGCGGACAACCTCATTCAAACCATTCCTGACATGCAACCCGGTAATAGCTACGCCGAGACCTGTCTCTGGAATGCGCAGCTCTGTGCATTTGCGGCCAATAAATTATCCTCCGACCCACGAGCATCAACCTGGGACGATATGGCCAAGAAATGGGCCCTCAACGCGATGTCTATGCCGGGCGACAAAGACGATAATACAACCATTGTCGATGGCCAGCCACTGTCTTACTGGGTATCGACAACACAGATGAATCCCGACTATACCCTGATAAATCATGGTTTCTGGCATCCGTCGTATAACCTCGATTTTGGCCGACATGGCCAAGCGTATATGTCTTATACAGAGTTCGGCAACCCCGTACCGGAGGCATTTTCATTTCGCATGCAGGGGATTTGGGACAACATCGGAAGGGTTCTGCTCAGGGCTGACGGCGATACAGAGTACCCCCAGGGAAATGACTGGGCCTTTAAAGACCTAAACCACAGCCAATGTGCCAACTTCTATGCTACCGCCTGGGGACAAAGCGAGGCTTCGGCTTTTGAAAGCAGGGCTATACAGTTAGCGCGACAAAGGCAGGTCAATCGCGGCTGGGGAAGCATATGTGATTACAACTTTGGCTACCAATGCGACGAGGCGGACGAGTGGGCCTCTTCCTGGATGCTTCACAATTACTTTAGCGGCCCCACTATGGCCTATGACGTCGCCGAGGCGGATTCATATACCGTCAAGCAGTATCCTAACGGCGAGGCGGGAGTACATCGCAACAGTGATAAATTTGTATCTGTATCCTGGTCTGATTACAGCCAGGCGGTACAGGTAATGCCCAACGAAGGACTTACCACATTTCCCGATCCACCGTTTTATTTCACCGGGAAGCGATACTGCGGCGTGAATGGGGCTGTTTCCTCCAGCCTGGAAAATTTCGAGACCACTGATAACGGTCAGGGCATGCGCGTTACCGTCAAACGAGTTCGGAACGCTAATATTGACCAGTACATAACTGTGGTCTCGCTTCCTGATGAGGCCACGGTCTATTCGAGCATCTTTTATGCCAAAAACAGTACAAGTTACACGGTGGGAGAACTGTTTCCCCTGCAGGCCCGCTGGCTGGATGAGGAAACGAATAAAACTGTAACTCAGTACACCGGGGCCAAGTGGTTGAATATGAGCGACTACGTGGGATTTGTCTCGCCTGATAACCTGCCGGGCAGCATCCCGAGTGATAAATTTCGCCTTACGAATTCGACCGGCTACAGTCCCACCGCCGGCGATTGGTTCAGTGCCGCCGCTGTGGTTGTTTACGCCAATCAGACCCAACAGACGACATCGTCGTATGCCAGTAGTATAGGTGTAATCAGGGACCTGGCCAATGAAGTCTTCGATCTGACGTTGGAAAGCTCATCAGGAACAATTGAGGTAGATCTCTGGCCGACTCACAGCGCTTCTGGGCCGATATGCGGCCAGCCGGGCCAGTACTATGACCAGACCGACCTCAATCAAGACTGCTATACGAATCTCAAGGATGCTGCTTTGGTGGCGTTAGAATGGCTGTGGTGCAGAGACCCGGTCAATCTTGGGTGTCTGCCCTGGGACGGTTCGTAACAGAAGCCGTTGTTTGCTACAGAAGAGAGTAGATAAGGTTCACAGAGGCCTTGCCGACAAGACAAGGCATCTCTACCTTTATAGTTCATAAGAATTTACGAGTAGTTTATGCGGACAGGACAATGTGGAAGAAAAACTTAATTGCGTTTTTGATTTGGGTGTGCGTGGCAGGTACCACAGTGGCGAGCGCAGCGGCTGAACGCACTGCCACAAATCCCGATACATCGGCAGCTCTTGTTGTGCCAATCGACTGGTCGCGATTTAAGGAGCCGGCAAAATTCGACAAAGATTACCGCCAGTGCAGAGACATACTGCTAAATTGTGCTCGTTATAACCTGGCATGGGCTGAGAGGACTTTCAAACAGGACCAGTCGCGACGAATGTATATCTTGACGGGTATGAATGAGTCTGGTGTCCGTCCCGCCTGCTCGGCGGTCTATTCGCTGGCGCCGGTTTTGAAGGCAGGAGTGTTTGATGAGAAGGTGGTTGGCATTTCCAGAGAGCAGGCGCTGGAACGAACTATCAAAATGCTGCGTGCGGCGGCAGCGACCCACAAGGTGAACAAAGGGCGGGGAGGATGGGGGGACCATTGGCAGTCGGCGCTGTGGGCAGGACTGATGGGGTTCGGCGGGCATATGCTATGGGATGAACTGGACCAGCAGACGCAGCGAATGGTCTCAGGCGTTGTCGTCCATGAGGCCGACCGATTTATTAACTTCAAGGTGCCCTACTGGAACGGCAAGGGCGGCGATACAAAGGCGGAAGAGAACGCATGGAATTCGCTGATTCTAAACGTGGCTGTTGCGATGATGCCTCGACACACACGCGTCCGGCAATGGAAGGAGAAATCCAGTGAGTTGATGGTTTCTGCTTACGCCACAAAAGAGGACTGGCAGAAAAATAACACGGTGCTGGACGGTCGTCCCGTCAAAAAATGGCTCAACGGGTACAACGCGCTTCCGGGCGGCGTCGTGATCAACCACAGCCGATATCACCCCGACTACATGGCTGCTTATAATATAAACCTGTGGTCGTATCTGACTCAGTCTATGTCGGGTGGGCCGGTTCCCGAAACTGGTGACTTCAATGCAGCATTGGTCTATGACAGTTTTGTGACGAAGAATTGGTCTTCTCCTCCGTACGATTCCCCGGGTGGAACAATCTTCGTCCCAAACGACCCTTATTTGTACTATCCGAAAGGGACTGATTGGAGCACCTACGACTTGAGTATGTATTACCTTTGCGATGTGTGGACGCACCTGTTGGGTTGGGACGGAGGACTTCCGCAGCAAGCTGTAACATGGATGCGTTTACGCGCCACGAAGATGCTTTGGATGCAGGAACGTCATACAAACCGCAAAATGTTTGCCCCGGGCGAATATGAAACATACCCCGGGACTGAACAGTGGGTGGCGTATCAGATTGCTGATTCATTTTTGGCGCTCTGGCTGGATGCGCACAATGCGATGGGCACAAAATCGAATTGGCTGGCCGGAAAATCTGATTAAGGATTATCGTCCAGCAGTTGTGAAGTCATTTTTATTTTGTAATGCGACAGATAAATTAAAAAACTTTCTATTATGAAAAAAATTGCTGCAGGAATAGATGTCGGGGGGACAAACACAAAAGTCGGGCTGATCTCGCAAGACATGGAGATATTAGCTTTGGAGGTATGTTCCACTGTAAAGGAGAATGAAGAGGCCTTCGTTGAGCAAATAGTGGGGACTATAGACAAACTTAAATCCAAGGCTGATTGCGGCAAAATAGACGGACTTGGAATAGGCGTGCCCGGCTTTGTTGACGAGAATAGACAAACCGTGATAACTACCGTTGGTTTTATCGAATATATGGATAACTTGAACCTTGCAGAGCTTTTATCTAAAGCAACGGGTTTGCCGGTGAAGGTCGATAATGATGCGCTGGTTCATACTCTTGGTGAATATTCCTGTCTTGATAATCCCGTGCGTTCGTTTGTGGTAATTACTCTTGGGACCGGAGTTGGAGTTGGCTGGATATATGAGGGTAAACTGTTTCCACCGCCCGATTGCGGTGCTATGGCCGGGCATATGGGGATATCTCTTGACAGGCATCGCTGCTATTGCGGCGGCACAGGTTGCGCAGAGTCTTATCTGTCGGCAACGGGATTTGTTGAGATAGCCAAGTCTGCAATCAAAGAACATCCGGAAACAAAACTGGCTGATTATGGAGAGCACTTGACTGCCAAGGACATTATTGAGCAGGCCGAACATGATTCTTTGGCAGCGGAATTGGTGAACCGATACATTCAAAACCTGGAGGTTTATCTACAGGCGATTTTCCACGGTTTTGCCGCTGATATGATTGTCATTGGCGGCGGCTTAGCCCAGGGTTTGGTTAAATGGCAGGATAAACTTCAGAAAATATGTGATGGATTTATAAGATACGATGGTCGCAGAACCATTGTCAGGATTTCTACCTTAGGCGAGACGGCAGGTGTGTTAGGTGGCGCCGCATTAGTTTTTGACAGATTAATCATGAAGGGTTAAGCCATGAAGACAGAGTTTAGCAATGGGATTCTGGAAAATTTCCGAAGCGAAGTTTACGAGCAACCCGACTGTCTGGCCAGATTAGTCGAGGAACACAGCAGTTCCGCATCTGTGATTGACAGATGTGCTGATTTGATACGCACCTGTAAAGGAACGGTTTATTTGATAGGGATGGGTGGCTCCGAGACTGCGGCTCTTACAACGAAGTGGTGTTTTACAAAAAATGGTGTTAACGCCGTAACTTGTGAGGCGGGAGAGTTTCTGCATTATATGCCCGATTTAGCCGGTTGCGATGACGTATTTGTGATGGTGAGTGTTTCAGGTATAAGTGCCGAGATCGTAAGGCTAAATGAAAAGCTGCCATCTTCAGTTGCTCGAATCATCTTGACTGATGGAATCGAGACGCCACTTTGTAAAAACAATCCGAATGTCCTGAAATTGTGTGCGGGCCAGGAGAAAGCAACTTCCAGTAAAACATATCTTAATACAGTTGGCTTGCTTGATCTTCTTGCTTCGTGTGTAAAATCAAAAAAGGATGGTATTAAGAGGCTGAAATTAATTTCCCAAAAGCTGAAAAAAGATTTGGAGGACTGGCCACCGAAATACAGGGACATCGTTGAGTTTTTGGGCCATCCGGAGGGAACTTTGGAAGTGACAGGCAGGGGGCCCGGCTTTGGAGTCGGCTACTTTGGAGCGCTGATTATACGGGAACTGTTTCAGACTAACGCCATGTCCTATCCTGGCGGTACCTACCGGCATTGGAATATACTGAGTGTCGGTGAAGATACCCGGACCATCGTACTTTCCAGTGGTAGAACACGCAAATTAGGTGATCGATTAGCCCATGATATAGTTTCGAAAGGCGGAAAAGTTTTGCTGCTGCATGATGATAGCGCACCGGCTAAGTCTCAGAAACAATTATACGCTTTCAATTGTGGCGGTGATAATGAACTGGAGTTTATGTACGGGGCGTCATTAGCTTTTGAAATGATAGCTCTCAAATGGGCGCAGCATAGGAAAATGAACTATATTCGGATGAATACCATTGATGAATGAGAGACAGTTTCCTGGCTATGACTTGTTTGGCACAGTTGGGTATTTTCAGTTGGCTGTGCGGGCCAATGTATTCAAGTCAGGAGAAGGTGAACGAAGATGACGGGAGGAGAAAAAATTGAAGCGGCGTTCTCAAAGCAGGGAACACCTCAGATAGCGGCAGTAATCTGCTATGAGGAATTATATATCCGCGACCATTGGGACCAACTTACGGACTGTCCCTGGTGGTATCAGCATGTCCCGGACCTTGAACGGCAAATGAAATGGCGCTGCGACGTCAACAGCAAAACAGGGCACGATATGTTTATCCTGCCTTTTCTCTATACTTACACCAGCGAAGAGAGAAAATATATCACGGTTGAAGCTCGGGCGGATGGTGTGTTTCGAGTTGACAGCCGCACCGGCAAAGAAGAGCAATTGATACCGCCGCCGCCAAAAATTGGAGGCTGGTCCGGTACGCGAGTAGTGTCTGCCCATCCTGACAAGCCGGCCCAGACGACCGACGAAATAGATGAACTGATTCCTTTGCCTGACAATTTTGTCCCCAATGAACCGGTGAAAAATGGCAGTGGTTGCCTGGCTCACCGAATGGTGGAGCAGTTTGGCGAGCAGATGTATCCCATCACACATGTAAACATCCCATTGTGGAGCACATACTATACATGGGGATTTGAGACGATGATGATGATGATGGCTGATCGGCCGGACCTGATTAAGCACGCCTGCGAGCGCTATCTTACACTTGCTATACGTAAGGTTCAAACGGCAGCGGCTCTCGGTGCACAGGCCATCTGGCTACAAGAAGGCTTGACGGATATGATAAGCCCTGCGATGTTAGAATCGTTGGGTTTGCCTTTTCTTTGCCGGTTAGTCGAGGCTATACGCGACGAGGGCTTGAAGAGCATCCACATGTTTGGCGGCGACCCCGCCGGCAAGTGGGGTTATCTTACCTCTACCGGTGCAGACGCACTCTCGCTGGAGGAAAGTAAAAAGGAATTTGTAATTGATATTGATGATGTGGTAGAAAAAACGCAGGGCCGTTGTGTGGTGCTTGGCAACCTTGATGCTATAGGGCTTCTTGCAAACGGAACAGAAGAGCAATTGAGGGCTGAGATAACCAGGCAGATAGCGGCCGGCAGACGCAACAAGAGCCGTTTCATCATGAGTATTGGAAGTCCCGTCACCCCGGGCACGCCGGCCGAAAAGGTACGGCTGTATTGCGACCTGGTGCGTGAACTGGGAAGTGCCTAAAGTGTCTTGAAGCCCTGAGTGGGCGACATAGACAGAGCCGGAAGCGCAAACGCCCGGTAATTCTCGAAGGAGCCCGGATTTCCCATATGACGCACGGCAAGAAAAAACGGTATTGTTGTGAAAAACGAAAGATTTAAAATCTCATTTAAAGGTGGTTAGAATTGTCGAACCTGTCAAATCCTGACATCATTATCATCGTATCATACCTGGTTTGCATAGTGGGGCTTGGCCTTTATATGAGCCGACGGGCGTCGGCGGGGATAGAGAGTTATTTTCTCAGCGGTCGGAAGATGTCTGCGTGGCTATTGGCGATTTCGGGAGGGTTCTCCTGGTTCGACGTTGCGGGTACAATGTGGGTAATCGGGATGTTTTATTCATACGGGTTCAAGGCGATGTGGCCCCAGTGGATGTGGGGATTAGTGATGCCGGCCTTCTGGATGGGTTACTTAGGCAAGTGGATACGGCGTTCGGGTGTTATGACGGGGGCCGAATGGATGAAGACACGGTTCGGGACGGGGGTAGACGGGCAGGCGGCGCGCACGGCGATGACTTTAGTAGCTGTTATAACAACGGTGGCATTTCTTTCGACAGCTTCGGTGGGGATAGGCAAGTTATGGTCGGAATTTCTGGGGTGGCCACCTCATGTATGTTCGGTGGTCATTTTAGGTTGCACTGCGATTTACGTCATTTTCGGTGGGATGTACAGCGTGGTTTATACCGATTTAATCCAGGGGGTAGTGCTGATAGTGGCTTCGGTGATAGTTGGAATTCTTGCGTTTAATTCCCTGGAGGGGCAATCGATAGAAGCCATAGCGCCGGCGGGGTGGACGAATCTGGCTCCTGTGTGGCAGCTCCATGACGCTCCCAACGCGACCTACAAGATGTTCGGGCTAATGACGATAATGTGGATTTTTCGGGGATTTCTGGTGGGCAGCAGTGGTCCTATGCTGCTGTACGAATTTCAGCGGTTCCTTTCTGCACGCAGCCCGCGCGATGCATCGAAGATAGGTATGCTCTGGGCGGTCTATTTTACAATATGGTGGGTGTTTGTGATTGGCATAGTGGTTCTTGTAATTGCGAAGCCTGAGATTAGCGTGACAGACCCTGAGAGGTGTCTTCCGGCGGTGCTGCACTCGGCACTGCCGGTTGGGGTACGGGGCATTTTGATGGCAGCACTGATGGGGGCGTTTATGTCAACATTTGATTCGACGGTAAACAGTGGGGCAGCTTATATTGTGCGTGATGTTTACCAGCAGTTTATCGTTCCGGGAGCCGGCAAACGCCACCTTGTTTTCGCGGGCTATGCGGCATCAGCCGGCCTTGTTGCGGCCGGCATTCTGATAGGATTTTTGTTTTCTTCCATCGAGCAGATTAGTCACTGGATATTTATGGCATTCGGCAGCGGGATTTTGATGCCACTTGTTATTCGGTGGTACTGGTGGCGTTTCAACGGTTGGGGTTGCACGGTCGGAATGGTCACGGGTGTTTTGGCATCGCTGGGGCAGGCGGCATTTTTTCCGGAGAGTGCGCTTTACGTGTCCGTGCCTGTGATAATGGGTTTGAGTCTGTCATGCTCTATTATTGCGACTGTTTTCACCAAAGCTACAGATTCCGATACTCTCGACGGATTCTATGTAAAGGTTCGGCCGTGGGGATTTTGGGGGCCTGTCAAACGCCGGATGCGATCTATAGTAAAGCCACAAACGGCCGATTCCACCGCTTGTGATATCGCAACAACACTGGTGGGCATGCCGTGGGTTATAGCCCTTTATATGACGCCTATGTACCTTATCACGCATTGCTGGCGACAATTTTACATTAGTTTAGGGATAGTTCTTATCACAAGTATATTATTATATTTTCTGTGGTATAAAAACCTTCCGCCGGCAGATGAGCTGGAAGGGGCTGCCCAGAGATAAACAGCAGGATTGAATTATAACTTGTGATTTGATATCGTATGGGCAATAAGGCTTAGTAGTTTAGCGGTTAATCTCCTCTAAAATAACAAAATCAAAGTGATCAAACGTAAAGCTTATGGTTTCATGATTCAGAATACTTTGCGTTAAAGGTAAAACAGGCCTTCGCAGCCTAAATATCAACCAACTTTTTGGGAGTTGAACCTTAAATATAATCCCCGATTATCTATCGTAAAGGTATTGGACTGGCCTCCTCCTGCGTCGGGACGGTTGTCAATTGCAAAGCTGTTCGACAAGCCGGAACCGGTAGAACCTAACGCACTTCCGCAAACTTCTGTTAAGATCGCCAAACAAATAATGGCCCTTTTAACGGCATAACAATCCAGCTCATTTGTTCAGTTCGTAGCGGTTGGCACAGCATCGTTATCTCGCTTCTCCTGCACTGCCAGTGCCTTGATCATCGCGGCGACACGCTGAGGCTGTTTGGCGGAAATATCTTTCTTTTCGTTGGGGTCTGCTGAGAGATCGAACAGTTCTATCTTATCGTCGCCTTTGCGACGATGGACCACCAGTTTGAAGTCGCCTTGACGAAGAGCGGCTGATCTTCTGTGTACGCCCTGGCAGTAAAGTTCGCGGTTGTCCAAAGCCGAGTTCTTTTCTCCCTTGAGTGCGGACAAGATGTTCACGCCATCCCATTTGGCGCCCTCAGCCTCCGGAATATCCAGCAACGCGCATATCGTCGGCATCCAGTCAATCACATGAACAGGAGTGGAAACCTTGGCGGGTTTCAACACTTTCGGCCAATGGACGAATGCAGCATCGATATCGACATCCGCACCGTGCCCG
>SDBV01013937.1_pt1 | contig 10180 bp, 8 predicted proteins | sample 2277081 | NCBI WGS metagenome assembly SDBV01 (sample SAMN10402039, study PRJNA504765) | marine sediment metagenome | isolation source: marine sediment core GS10_PC15, 223 cmbsf | place: Arctic Ocean: Southern Knipovich Ridge | collected 2010 | reverse complement strand
GAGTACTTTTTCAAGTTTGGGGTGAATGAAGTGCCTCGGATCGGTTTCCCCGGTTATTTCTAAAAACGCATGGGAGCATTTTACAGTGATATCCATACCCAACAGTTGAAGGGTTTGCTCCAGGAGTTGTTGATTCAGATCAATCAGGAAGTTGTATTTTCTCTCATAAAAACCAACAAGGTCATCCATCATGTATTCGAAAAATGGAGATGCAGCGTAGGATGCCACCATGCTTTTCCAGTGGATCTTGTTCCAGGGGGTATCATAATCGATTCTGATATCCTTGAGAAGATTTTTAATGCCGGTTCTCTTTTTTACAGGTATGGACAGGGTAAGTACACCATTTGGACCCATAATTCTGCATCTGTTCCGGTAGGTTTGCTTGGAATAACTGTCAAATTGCTCAAGAACAATGTCATGTTCCCTGATTAAACGGGCATAGTAATTAACGGGACCGTTATAGAGTGCAGGGTATACCAATGATCATGGATTTTGCTACCTTTTTGCCCGTACAATCTTAAACATCCGGTTCCACCTGATACCGCCATACTCCTTGTCAATACTTAACCAGATCAGCCTGGGCTTTCCAATCACATGGTCTTCCGGAACAAAGCCCCAGAATCTGGAGTCGGCAGAATTGTGGCGGTTGTCTCCCATCATAAAATAATAATCCATTTCAAAGGTGTAACTGGAGGCAATCTCTCCATTGATAAATACTTGTTCTCCCCGGACCTCCAGTTCGTTTTTTTCATAGGCTCCGATAATCCGACTGTAAAGTGGCAGGTTCTGTGGGTTTATTGAGACCGTTTGACCCTTCGCCGGAATGGTAAGGGGACCAAAAAATTCCAGGTTCCATGGATAGTCTTCGCTGTGAGGGAAGATATCCCGATCATATTGACCTTCGGAATAAAGATTCATGGGTTCAACGCTGGTAATGCCCGGCAGTGACCTGATCTGTTCAGCAATTTCCCGGGATATGGGAAACGTATAGTTGGGATTGTTCCGTACATCGGCCAGGTCCTTGGCGATTCCAAACGGTTCCAGGGAACGTGGATTGATCGGTGTCCCGTTGGTTCTCACATTATACCAGCGCTGCAGGCCTTTGAAATCTTCTTGTTTCTCTCCATTGACAATGACGTCATTATCCACCACCTGGATGGTTTCCCCGGCAATGGCAACACACCTTTTTATGTAATTGTCCCGTCGGTCAACGGGTCTTGTTTCCACATCAAATTTCTGTTGGATCTGGCCTCTCACATACTCCTCATATACATGGTACGGACGGGTTCGGTTGTTCCTGGTCTGATCGGTGAGCATCAGGTTATAGCTCTCGTCCCTGATCAGGTCATAATAATCAAAGTTGCCTTTGGCGTAGAGCCTGTGGTCAGACTTTTCCAGTGCAACGGTATCCGATGCCGGGAAATTGAATACCACGATATCATCCCTTTTGACCGGGCTGAATCCTTTCAGACGCTTATAGGGACGCTGGATCCACTCCAGATATGACTTTCCTCCTAAAACGGTATTGGGCAGGAATGGTACAGCCAGTGGAGTGTTTGGTGTACGGGGACCATAAGCAGTCTTGCTCACATAGAGGTGATCACCCACCAGGAGACTTCCCTCCATGGATGGAGTTGGGATCTTGTAGTTCTGGAAAAGGAATATGTTGATCAGGGAGACTGCAACAACAGCGAAAATCAGGGCATCAAGCCATTCAATGATCACATTGTTCTTCTTCTTCCTGCTTTTCCAGAAAGACCAGTTAACCTTTCTGGTCACATAGATATCATAAATGACGGGTATTCCGAACAGGAACCAGAAATTCCTCAGCCATATGACGAACAAAATATATAAGGTAACGGCAATTCCAAATCTAAAATACTTGTGTTTCAGTAACTTACTAAGATTCATTGTGACTTGATTTATTTAATGGAACTAAATATACGCTCTTTTCTTAAACCATCAATGACCGATTTATCGGGTTCGATGGAAAACCATACTGTGACAGCCTTACCCAGCAGATGATCTTCAGGTACAAAACCCCAGTAGCGGGAATCGGCCGAGTTATGCTGGTTGTCTCCAATCACAAAATAGTAATCCATTTTGCACACGTATGCATCGGCCTGCTCCCCGTTGATCATGAACTGACCATTTTTCAACTGCAGATCATTTTGTTCGTATACATTTATAATTCGCTGGTAAAGAGGCATATTTAAGGTGCTGAGCCTGAGGGTGTCTCCCCTGGCAGGCACCTTTAACGGTCCAAAATTATCACCTGTCCAGCGAAAATCATTGCTGTGTGGGAATATTTCCTGGTTCTGGAAGGAAAGCATGGGTTCAGAATAACGTTTAATGCTCCTCACTGCGGAAAAGGATTTCAGGGATTCAATATTCTCCTCTGCTAAAAATAAAACGTGAAGAGAGTTCACAGGATTGTAGGTAACGGAAGATTTAAGGATTTTTAACGAATCAAGCAGGTTGTCTGGCAGGGGTTCACCGGTTGTGGTCACATAATACTTAAACTTCTGTTTGGGCAGTTTTGGTTTTACCTGGCCATTGATGTAAATGTCCCCATCGATGATCCGGATGGTATCACCCGGTAATCCAATACACCTTTTAATGTAGTTCTCCCTTTTGTCCACAGGATGGGTGATGATGTTAAACTCGGACAGGATATAATCCCTTCCATACTGTCGGACAAGGGAATAATAATTCTGTCCCGGATACTCTACCACCATGGTATCGCCTTCCGGGAAATTGAATACAATGATATCGTCCCGTTTCACCCGGGAGAATCCCCACAGGCGCTTGTAAGGCATTTTAATCCGTTCGGAATAGGTTTTTTTCCCTGAAGGTAGTTTGTTGTGGTAAAAAGGTATGGAGAGTGGGGTACCGGGTAGCCTGGGTCCATAAGCCAGTTTGCTAACGAAAATAAAATCCCCTGCCAGCAGGGTTTCTTCCATGGAAGGAGTTGGAATTTTATAGGCTTCAACAAAAAGGACCTTGATTATGAATGAGAACATGATGGCAAGGATCAACACCGCTATCCACTCTATGGTTGACTGAAGTAACCTTGGCAATCCATATTTGCGAAGTGTCCAGTCAATCTTCCGTGTAAGAAAAATATCAACAAGGACCAGGTTGAATAACAACAAATACCAGAGGTTGATCCATACAACAACCAGCGACCATAGCAGGACCGAATATGTTAAACCAAGGTACCGCCAGTCTTTTCTCTTCATCCCATTCAGAGTTTAAGGAGATCCTTCATTCCATAGATGCCAGCCTGGTCTTTGATGAATGCTGCAGCCAGCAATGCACCGGAAGCAAAAGCGTCCCTGGATTTCGCATCGTGACTGAGTGTAAGTGAATCCACATCCGACTCATAACGGATGGTGTGTTTTCCCTTCACTTCACCCTCACGTATTGCGTCTATGTGAATGAAGGCAGGATTATCCATAGCCTCTAAGTTCCAGTTTTTTATACGTTCGAGTTCATGGATGATCTGTTTAGCAAGGGTGATGGCTGTTCCGCTCGGAGCATCCAGTTTGTGAATGTGATGGACTTCGGTCATTGATGGGGTGTACCCTGAAAACCGGTTCATGATCCGGGCCAGTTTTTCATTCATGGCAAACAGGATATTTACCCCGATACTGAAATTACTGGCGTAGAAAAATGCACCCTGCTTTTTTCTGCAATGGCCTTCTATCTCTTTGAACCGTTCATTCCAGCCAGTGGTGCCTGAGACTACCGGTACCTGGTGATCGATGCATTTCAGGATATTTTCCGGAGCGCTGGAAGGAGAGGTGAATTCAATGGCTACATCCACGCCCCGCAGCCTGTCCGCATTCAGATCTTCGCTGTTGTCAACATCGATGATCAGCGGGAACGAATGTCCCTGGTTCACCCCGAGGGATTCAATGGTTCGTCCCATTTTTCCGTATCCTATTAATGCGATATCCATGTGAGTAAATTTACGATTGGACCAATAAAGGTACTGAATAGCAATGACTCCGGATAAAATAAAAAGGGGCGGTTCGCATCATCTGGAACAGCCCCTTAAAATATTTCTGCCTGTGGTTACTGAATTTTCTTCACAATGGCCTCAAAAGCATTGGGATCATTCATGGCGAGATCGGCAAGCACTTTGCGGTTGATCTCAATACCCGATTTATTCAGTTTACCCATAAATTCGGAATAGGACATGTCGTGTTCGCGAACCGCAGCATTGATACGCTGTATCCACAGTGCCCTGAAATTAGATTTATTCTTGCGACGGTCACGATAGGCATATGTAAGCCCCTTCTCGTATGCGTTTTTTGAAACCGTCCAGACATTCTTTCTGCGACCAAAGTATCCTTTGGTCTTCTTCATTATTTTTTTTCTTCTCTGTCGTGAAGCGACAGCATTTGATGATTTTGGCATTTTAATTTCAATTTTTGGATGCAGGCGGCCATTTATGACTCTTTAATGCTCCACATCCCGGTCAATACTGATTTACCTGATAAAAGATTGATAGCTTACTTCATAGCAAGCAGACGCTTGATATTCCGCTCGTCCGCTTTGTGAACTTCACCAAAATAGGTAAGGTTCCTCTTGCGCTTCTTTGATTTCTTGGTAAGAATATGACTTTTGAAAGCGTGCTTTCTTTTAATTTTACCAGTTCCGGTGAGCGTGAATCTCTTCTTTGCTCCCGAATTTGTTTTCATTTTTGGCATTGTTCCAACAATTTATCTATACAACAACTATTTTTTCTTCACCTTGGGTGCGATGAACATGGTCATTCGTTTCCCCTCCAGTTTCGGAAGTTGTTCAACTTTTCCAACTTCCTCTAATTCCTGGGCAAGTCTTAGCAACAGGATCTCACCCTTTTCTTTATATAAAATGGATCTTCCTTTGAAAAAAACAAAGGCTTTTAATTTGGCTCCATCCTCAAGAAATTTATAGGCATGTTTCAGTTTAAAACTGTAATCATGCTCATCCGTATTCGGTCCGAATCTGATCTCCTTCACCACGATCTTGGTGGTTTTGGCTTTCATCTCCTTCTGTTTCTTCTTCTGCTGGTAGAGAAATTTCTGATAATCAATGGCCCTGCATACGGGCGGATCGGCCTTTGGTGAAATTTCTACCAGATCAAGGTCAAGTAAATCAGCAATTTTAAGGGCTTCAGGCAGAGATACCACACCCGGATTCTCAATGTTATCTCCAACAAGGCGGACTGTGCTGGCACGAATGCTATCATTTGTCCTGTAAAAGATCCGATCTTTATTACGGTTATCGCTGTTCCTTCTGCGATAATAACCTGGTCCTGCTATGACAAGTTCCTCCTATACTTTAATTAAACATCTGGTTCAGTTGCCTCAAGTTGATTGCGAACCTCTGATTGCAAAAATTTTGCAAATTCTTCCAGGCTCATGACCCCTTTATGGCCTTCTCCCTGCCTGCGAACGGAAACTGTATCGCTTTCCTGCTCCTTTTCACCCACAATAAGAAGATATGGAATTCGTTTTAACTCGTTATCCCTGATCTTCTTACCTATCTTTTCACTCCGCTCGTCAATCAGGGTGCGAATATCGCAATTATTTAGGAATTTTGAAACTTTTTCTGCATAATCATGATATTTTTCACTGATGGGCAGGATCACAGCCTGGTCGGGGGTAAGCCAGAGGGGAAATTTCCCCGCAGTATGTTCAATCAACAATGCAATAAATCGTTCCATCGATCCAAAGGGTGCCCGGTGAATCATTACCGGCTGATGCTTCTGATTATCGGACCCAATATATTCAAGTTCAAACCTTTCAGGAAGGTTGTAATCCACCTGGATGGTACCCAGCTGCCACTGTCTGCCCAGGGCGTCTTTGACGATAAAATCCAGTTTGGGTCCGTAAAATGCAGCTTCTCCCACCTCCACCACAGTATCCATCCCTTTTGCTTCCACTGCCTCTAAAATGGCTTTTTCAGCTTTATCCCAGTTTTCGTCAGAACCAATGTATTTCTCTTTATCAGCCGGGTCCCTCAGGGATACCTGCGTGACAAAATCCTGGAAGTCCAGTGTTTTGAAAATGTAAAGGATGATGTCGATCACCTTGAGGAATTCCTCCTCCAGCTGATCCGGTCTGCAAAAAATATGGGCATCATCCTGTGTGAAGCCACGCACCCGGGTTAAACCATGAAGCTCTCCACTCTGCTCATAGCGATATACAGTTCCAAACTCGGCAAACCGTACAGGTAAGTCTCTGTAAGACCTGGGTTTTGAACGGTATATTTCACAATGAAGGGGGCAATTCATGGGTTTTAGAAGGAACTCTTCACCCTCGTGGGGAGTAAGAATGGGTTGGAAACTGTCTTTCCCGTATTTTTCATAATGCCCGGAGGTTACCCACAACTCTTTCTGCCCGATGTGGGGAGTGATTACCGGCTCATAGCCATGTTCTCTCTGTACTTTTTTAAGAAAATTCTCAAGCCTTTCCCTCAATTGGGCGCCTTTCGGAAGCCAGAGCGGCAAACCGGGACCTACACGCTGCGAGAATGTAAACAACTCCAGTTCCTTTCCAAGTTTCCTGTGGTCACGTAGTTTGGCCTGCTCCAGCAGTTCAAGATGCTCCTCGAGCATTTTCTGTTTGGGGAATGTTACACCATAGATGCGGGTAAGCTGTTTGCGTGTCTCATCTCCACGCCAGTATGCTCCCGCAATACTGAGCAGTTTAATGGCTTTGATGGGGGAGGTGTCGGCCAGGTGTGGTCCACGGCAGAGGTCCGTAAAATTACCCTGGTGATAAAACGAAATGGTTCCATCCTCCAATTCACCGATAAGTTCTGTTTTATAATGATCTCCCTTATCACCGAAATGTTTCATCGCATTGTCTTTGCTTACCTCCTCCCTGGTATACTGGTTCTTCTGAGAGACAAGTTCCTTCATTTTCTTCTCGATCCTGGGGAGGTCCGCATCTGAGATCACCACATCATCGCCGGGATCCACATCATAGTAGAATCCGTTTTCAATGGCAGGTCCTATTCCGAATTTTGTTCCCGGATAAATGGACTCAATGGCTTCTGCCATCAGGTGTGCGGAAGAGTGCCAGAATGCATGTTTTCCATCCGGATCATCCCACTTATTCAGCTTGATGGTCGCATCAGCATTCAGGGGCCGAGTCAGGTCCCACAATTCATCATTCACATTGATGGACAAGACCTCGCGGGCAAGGCTATTGCTCAAACTCTTTGCTATGTCTTGTCCGGTAATCCCGGCCTCAAACTGACGCACCGATCCGTCCGGAAAAGTGATATTGATCATTTTCATGTGTGTTTCAGATACCTTTTGAAAAACCTGCCAAAGATAAGAAAACTACGTGGATACTAAAGGTTCTCAAGAATAAAATCGGTCATCCGTGTATAGAGATGAAATGCTGTGTTCCCTCCGTAGATCCCGTGACTTTTATTGGGGTAAAACTGCATCTCAAATTGTTTATCTGCCTCTACCAGTGCTTCTGCGAAATCCATGGAATTCTGGTAGTGGACATTGTCATCACCACTGCCATGGATCAGCAGGAATTTCCCCAGCAATCCATCGGCAAAATTGATGGGTGAATTTTTATCGTACCCTTCCGGATTCTCCCGGGGTGTTCGCATGAATCTTTCGGTGTAGATGGTATCATAGTATCTCCAGCTGGTCACTGGTGCCACAGCAATACCCATTTTAAACAGACCTTTGCCTTTGGTCATGCAGAGGCTGGTCATAAATCCCCCATAACTCCAGCCAAAGATTCCCATGCGCTCCTGATCAATATAGTCCTGTGATCCAAACCATTGTGCAGATTCAACCTGGTCAATGGTTTCAAGATTTCCCAGTGTGAGGTAGGTCGATTTCCGGAACTCCTCACCACGACCATTGGTCCCCCTGTTGTCAACACAAGCCACGATGTAGCCCTGCTGGACAAGCATCTGGAACCAGGCTGTTCTTCGACCCCATGAATCGATAACATTCTGGGATTCGGGCCCCCCGTATACATATATAAAAAGAGGATATTTTTTCTCCGGATCAAAATCGACGGGTTTGATCATCCATGCATTCAGTTCCTGGCCACTCTCTGTTGGAACAGTCAGGAATTCGGTTTTTGCAAATCCATATTTAGCCATGGTACCTTTCAGCCTTTCATTGTCCTCCAGCACCCTGATCAACTTTCCTTTCTGGTTATGTAAGGTAATGTAAGTGGGAGTGTTCGCCGATGAATGGGTAAGGATATAGTATTTAAAGGTTTTGCTGAAGCTGGCCCGGTTTGTTCCTTTTTGGGTACTCAATTTCTTCTTTTTTGAACCATCCAGCTTAATGGAGTAGACATGTCTTTCAATGGATGATTCTTCGTATGAACTGTAGTAAAGCTGCTGATTCTTTTCATTATAACCAAAGAAAGTATGAATATCAAAGGCCCCGGAAGTAATGGGCGCCATGCTCCCCGTAATGAAATTATAATGGTATAAATGGAAATATCCATCCATTTCACTATTAAGGATGAAGCTTTCTCCATCGGGTAGGTAGGTAATGGTATTGTCCGATGCTTCTGATATGTAATACTTATTCTCTTCCGTGTAGACCACCTTTGACTGACCTGTGGATGCATCTGCATGCATGATATCAAGCTTGTTCTGCAAACGGTTGAGTCTCATAATACTCAGAATTTCAGGATCAATGGTCCATTTGATCCTGGGGATATACTGATCTGTTTCAATTCCGGTATCCATTTGGTGTATTTCTCCTGTTTCAGTATCAAATACATGAATGGTCACCACAGAGTTTAACTCTCCGGCTTTGGGGTATTTGAACCGGTAGATTTTGGGGTAAAGAGGTCCGAACATGGTCATATGAAACTCCTTTACCTGACGTTCATCGAACCGGTAAAAGGCAATCTTTTTTCCGTCGGGAGACCAGTGGAAACCCTGAGAAAAACCAAACTCCTCTTCATATACCCAGTCAGGAGCACCGTTGATCACTTCGTTTTTTACACCGTTAAATGTAATCTGCGCTTCAGTCGCTTTGTTAAAATCCCTGATAAACAGGTTGTTGTCGCGAACGAAAGCCACATGTGAGCCTGTAGGAGAGAAGGTGCCCAGCTGCTGCTTGCCCATTTCCGAGACCGGAACCACCTTACCTGTTGTCAAGTCATACACATAATATGCAGCCAGGTATGAATGGCGATATATTCTTTCCTTACCCGTTTCCAGGAGGATCTTATCTTCGGTTGCATTAAGGCTGTAACCGCTGAATTGACTGATAATCTCAAAATCTTCTGCATCAAACAGGGTTTCTGTGATCTCGCCGGTACGGTAGCTGTATTTTTCAATTTTATCCTGGTTCCGGACGGTATAGTGCACTCCCTCGTTCATGGAGTTCAGTCCGTAGAGCATTCCGGGCATAAATATTCTATTGCGATAAATATCATTGAGGGTGATCCGGGTTGTCTCCTGACCGGATGATAAACCGGTCATACCGACTAGGATAATCAATGAAAAAATAATGCGGGACAATCTGTTCATGATGATAAGTTTTTTCTATTTTGGCCAAAGGAAAGAAAAACCTTAATATTTTGCAATGTCAAAGTTTGGCATGCTATTTGAAATTTAACCAGGTAAAGAAACAAAAACCGAATTGCCATGAAACGTTTACTTATCATATTACCGATCCTGTCAATAATACTGGCAGGTTGCAACAAAGATCCTTTTGCAGATGCCACATTTTCTCCTGCTCTCCCCTATGTGGGAGAGGACATCAATTTCACCAATTATTCTACAAATACTGAATATTCTGAGTGGGATATGGGAGATGGCACTGTCTCATCGGAATTTAATGTGATCCACTTTTACTATGATCCTGGCCAGTACAATGTGACCTTAAAGTCATTTGGAAAGAAGAGTGGCGTGAGCACAGCATCATTTGTGGTGGATGTTACAGGCTCCGAATTGAAAATCATTGTAAAGGAATACTATGATGAATACCTGCTGCCCGGGGCAAGGGTGATCCTTTATCCCACACTCGACGATTGGGATGCGGAAACAAATCCGGTTGTGACTGCCTTTACAGACAAAAATGGAGAATGCTTTTTCTCAAACCTCAGTTACCAGGTTTATTATGTGGACGTGTGGGAACAGGACCACGATAATTATATACTGGCCGCGGATGATGTGG
>SDBV01013936.1_pt1 | contig 10181 bp, 10 predicted proteins | sample 2277081 | NCBI WGS metagenome assembly SDBV01 (sample SAMN10402039, study PRJNA504765) | marine sediment metagenome | isolation source: marine sediment core GS10_PC15, 223 cmbsf | place: Arctic Ocean: Southern Knipovich Ridge | collected 2010 | reverse complement strand
TTGAATTAAGGAGTGATTTGGCGGTATGAGTAGTGGCACCGGCGTCTCGCCGGTGGTGCACAAGTTGATGCGCTGCCGCGAGTTACGTCACACCGGCGAGACGCCGGTGCCACTGTGTTGACGTCAGGTTCGGCCCTAATTCAACGGTATTGGGACTAACCCCGTCTCCCGGCCCGCTTCCGTCGCCGGCGGCTGTAGGCGAGCAGCGCTACTGTGCCGATGCCGCATAGGAACAGGGTCGAGGGCTCGGGAATGGGCGTGAAGTTCAGCTTCAGGCTGTTGCCCACTTGGCTGACGGAGAAACTCCCGCCGCCAAGGTCGTTTTGGAAACCGCTCTCGTCCGGCGAGAAGGAATCGGTGGAAAAGCCGGTGATTCCGCCCGCGGCGGTCAAGAACGTCCAGTCATAGCTCTGGGTGTTGTCGAAGTTCCCGAGCAGGCCCGGATTGTTGTCCGGGAGCAGGGATTGGATGTCGATCAGAAACGGATTCAGATCCGTGGCGGTGATCTCCAGCATGCCCTCGATTGCGATCAGGTCCCAGTTGGTGACGGGGCTGCCGGTGGCGTGGTTGATTTCCCAGAGCAGCTTGCCGCCGCCTTCCAGCAGGCCGCTGCCCCAGGTCATGGTTCCGGGACTGTCGCCGGGCGAGACCGTACCGCCGCCGGCGATCGTCACTTTGCCCAGGTAGGTTCCCGAGCCGGTCAACATCCCGCCGGTCGGGATCAGCACGTCGCCGGAAAACGTGCCGTCGTAGGCCAGGCTCCCGGCGTTTTCGATCGCGCCGGCCAAGATGATCCCGTTGTTGACTTGAACCGACCCGGTGTTCCAAATCTTCAGGGTCCCGCCGACGGTGAGCGTGGCGCCGTTGTTGACATACACAGTGCCGCTTCCTCCGGTGCTCGTGCTGGTACCACCGACGTAGAGCGATCCCGTATTAGTCCAGGTTGAATCCGCGCCGGTGAGGGTGACGGTCCCGGAACTCCCCGAGTTTCCGCCGACATAGCCGCGCCTACTGGAGACTGCGCCGCCGTTCTGGATGTTTAAGGTGCCGGTGCCACCGGGGCCCCAGTAGGAACTGCCGATGTAGAGGTCGTTTGAGTTGGTCCAGGCCGAACCCGTTCCGTCCACCGTGACGGTCCCAGAACTCCCCGGCCAGTTCCCTACCTGGCCCTCGGAGGTGGTGACCGTGCCGCCGCCCAGGATGTTCAAGGTGGCGGCGCCGAGGGAACTGACGTTAAGTTCCGTGCTGCTCCAAGTCGAACCGGTTCCGTCTACCGTGACGGTGCCGGAGCCGCTGCCGCCGACATTGGCGAGGCTGTTGGCGACCGTGCCGCCGCCCAGGATGTTCAAGGTGCCGGTCCCCCAGGGACCGACGCTAAGCTGCGTGCAGCTCCAAGTCGAACCGGCTCCGTCCACCGTGACGGTGCCGCTGGAGCCGACGTCACTGCCGACGCCGCCCGAGTAGCTGGAGACTGTGCCACCGTTTTGGATGGTCAAGGTGCCGGTCCCCTTGAAACCGACCGAAAGGCTGTTCGAGTTGAAAGTTGAACCGGCTCCATCCACCGTGACGGTCCCCGAGCTGCCCGACCATCCTCCTCCCACAACGACGGAAAGGGTGGTGGCGACCGTGCCGCCGTTTTGGATGTTCAAGGTGCCGGTCCCCCAGTTACCGACGACAAGGGAGGTCGAGTTGTTCCAAGTCGAACCGGCTCCGTCCACCGTGACGGTCCCAGTCGAACTTGATCCAATCCTGCCGTGGCTGTCGGAAACCGCGCCGCCGCCCAGGATGTTCAAGGTGCCGGTCCCGTTGAAACCGACGTTGAGGGACAGTGCGTTGCTCCAGGTCGAACCGGGTCCGTCCACCGTGGCGGTGCCGGAGCCGCTGCTCTCATACCCGAGGTAGCCGTTGCTGTTGGAGACCGTGCCGCCGTTTTGGATGTTCAAGGTGCCGGTCCCGTGGGAACCGACGAAAAGGCCACTTGAGTTGCTCCAAGCCGAACCGGCTCCGTCCACCGTGACCGTGCCGTCAGAGAATCCCCATTGCCCGATTTGGCCCTCGCCGGACGAAACAGTTCCATTGGTAATCGTGAGATGGCTCTCTTGAAAGGTTAAATCAGCAACGTAAGCAGTGTTCGATACCGTGTAGGTTAGATTGTTAAGATTAAAGGTCACGTTGCCGTGAACGAGATGTAAGTAGCTGTTTGTCACATTTGATGAAAAGGATACGGTATAGGTATCGTTGGGGTAAGAGAGGTTGAAATAGGCGGTGTCTGCCGAGCCGGGGGGCCCGCCATCGGGCCGCCAGTAGCCCGCACCATTGAAAATGCCTCCTAAGGGATCGTCCCAGTAATAGTTCGATTGCGCCTGGGCGGACTGGCACGTGGCGGCCAGGGCCAGACCAAGGGTGAGGCACACCAGGCGTGCGAGGCGGATCATGGATCGGTAGCGCATGTTGGTTCTCCTTGCAGCATTCTCGTTAGCGCCAAGGCTACTCAACGGCCCACGAATCGAAACAATCAGTTCTCAAACACAGCTCTCCTGCCGGTGTGAATGGATCCGGGTTCGCGGAAGGGGGCCGCTAAGGCCCGGTCGGTTTCGGCTCACACGCGCTGCCTCGCGTGTTTCAGTCGGTCGGGGTCGTGGTGCAAGAGATACGGTTTCCCACAATAAAAAAACACGAACCTGATTATACTCTGAAAGATCCGGTTGTCAAAACTTCGGATGCCCCCCCTCCCCCCCGAGAAAAGGCAAAGAGGTCAGTCCTAAGATTTTAGTGTGCCTGTTGTTGCAACACTATGATCTAAGGACCCCTTCCCCAGAACAACCGAAGGCAAATCGCCCACGGCCACTCGAACCGGTTACGCCGACTTCCGCCTCCTTTCACGACGCTCCTTCTTCGGCTTGCTCTCGCCGGGCTTCTTGTCCCAGGGTTGGGGCGGCGTGGGATCGTAGCGGGGCCGGGCGTCTTGCTTCGGACAGGATTGCACCACCGCCTCGAGCCTTTTGCGGGCGGCGACCACCTTGGGATCCGTGCTGTCGATCAGGTTGTTCTGCTCCGCCGGGTCGGCCAGCAGATCGAACAGCTTCGCGCTTTGGCCGTTGAGCACCCAGAGCTTGTACTGCTTGTCGCGGACCACCCGGTCGGTGAAATCCTGCTTGGGCCGGACCCCCTTGGCATCCAGACTGGCCGCCCCGTGGCCCAGGGCCATGATCCACTTCCGCGGCGAGTCGTCCGCCTTGCCCAGGATCAGCTTGGCAAACGACTTGCCGTCGACGACCGCATCGTCGGGCACTTTCGCGCCGCCCAGTTCGGCGAACGTGGGCAGCAGATCCGTGAAGTCGGTCAAGGCATCGGTCACTACGCCGCGGGGTACCATTCCCGGACAGTTCACGATGAACGGCCCGCAGGGTCCCGGCTCTGCGAGGCTGCCCTTGCCGCCGCGGACCAGCCGGTCTCCCATCCGGGCCGAAATACCTCCCCCCGAGCCGTTGTCGGTCGAGAAGATCACGATCGTCCTCCGCCGAATCCCCAGGTCGTCCAGCGCGGCGACCAGGCGGCCCACAGCGTGGTCGGTGTAGCGGACCATCGCCTTGTGGCGCCCCATCTTGTCCGCCACGTCCGGATCCAGCGGCGTGGTGGTCAGCGGCCCGTGAGTCAGCGCCATGGGGAAATAGAGCATCATCGGACGGTCTTTGTGCCGGGTCATGAAGTCGATCAGGAAGTCGACGAACACGTCGGTGCCGAATCTGCCCTCGAAGGTCTTGCTGCCCTGAGGGGTATGGATGTACGCGTCCCAGTAACGCTTGGCGCTGGGAGGGTTGTCAGCTTCATATCCGGTCCACATACACCACTCGTCGAAACCGTGTTTCTTCATCGCCTCGGGCTGCACCCGAAAGTCGTTGATCTGCCACTTGCCCGCCGCCGCGCAAACGTAGCCCGCCGATTTCATCACCCGCGCAAATGACAGGTTGTGCCTCCAATCGAAATGACACCCCGCTCCCCAACGCGGCACGTCCCAGTGGTTGCACCAGCCGTTTCGCCAGGGATACTGCCCGGTAAGCAGCGTCGCCCGGGTAGGCGTGCACTGGGGCATGCTGTAGGCGTTGGTAAACCGCATCCCCTCCTGGGCCAACTTGTCTACGTGTGGCGTCTTCATCTCCTGGCCGCCGTAGCAGCTTATCCACTCCTTGCCCAGATCGTCGACCATCATAAACAGAATGTTCGGCTTCGCCTCCGCAGCCGCCGACCGCCCGGCAACTGCCAGCAGGGCCGCCGCCGCGATCAATCCAAGCACCTTCGACGGCCGGTAACGTGCCCTGATGAGTCTGCGCATGGTAGTCTCCTTCTCAACGGGTTGATCTCTTGGCAGCCTGGCCGCAATAGAGGCTCTTTTTTGTCGGACCACTGCTGATTGTAACCGCGTGCCCTGGGGGAGGCAAAACACCGCAGAGCACCCCCCAACGCCCGCCCACTGCATGGGCGGAGTGCCCGGGACGTGTTCAATGGGCGAGGCCCTCGCCGGATGCCTCCCGGAAGTCGCCTTGAACGGTCAACACGAGGGTCCGACCGGAGGCCCGGCGGCGATGTTCACACAGATAGATCCCCTGCCAGGTGCCCAGCCTCAGCCGGCCCTCGTAGATGGGTATCGTGAGCGAGCTGCCCAACAACGAAGACTTCACGTGCGCCGGCATGTCGTCCGGCCCCTCACACGTGTGCCGGTAAGCAAAGTCCTCGGGAGCCAGCGTGCCGAGGACTCGATCCAAATCGGCCGGGACGTCCGGGTCGGCGTCTTCGTTGATCGACAACGACGCCGACGTGTGCCGGATGAACACGTGCAGCAGGCCTATCCTCACCCGGGCAACCTCCGGCAGGGCCTCCACAATGCACTGAGTAACCAGGTGACACCCCCGAGGAAATGGGTCCAGCCAAATCTCGCGCTGCAGCCAACTCACGATCGCACCTCAGAAAAACACTCAGGTAGCCAAACACCTCCAATCTACCCGAAAGCCGCAGCTCTGAAAGCCGTCCGTCCGTCCGCCCGTCCGCCCGCCCAAAACCCCCCATCCTCTTGGGTAGAATAGGCAGCAGAGGGAGCCGCCGGACCCATCCGGCCCCACTAGCGATAGACATCCTACCGCCGCCTCGGGCCATCTGATTCGACCGCTGGCGGAGGCCTGGAGTACGTGTGTCCACAAAACGCCCCCAGTCTATACTGCCGGGCCATCTGGAAAACTCGCTCGGCGGCAGGCCCCAGTTCCGGCCGTTTTTCGCCATATTTCGCCCGCGGGGGAGATTTTTTGCCGCTGGCCCCTTGACGATTCTGCTCTGACGTGCATAATGAATTGTCTGTCATCGGTAGCGTCATCCCACCTATTCGGATTGAATCTTCACCCGCCGTATCCGACCTTTATGACGCTATGACGATTGGTGCTGGTCGTCCCTTCAGGCTCAGCCACGTTGGCGATCTTTTGTGGGCCAGACCCCAGCTTAGTTTGTACGAGGAGCAGTAGTTAATGCGGAACGTGTTTGAAGCAATTTTGGAGTGTGGTCACGATGAGGACTTTGTGCCGGTGACCACCGAGGAGTTTTCCTGCACCGAGGCACCTGCCGGATCTCGACGGAAGCTCGACGTTATGGCCGAGCGCGTCCGGCGAGGCGAGCCGCTTTGGCACCCTGACGACCGGTCGGACTACAGCGGATTGACCGGGGTGGTGCGACCTCGGGGCTGACTCTCTGGCACCCCTGTCCCCACCTGGGCGGGGGGGTAGCGCTATGCGCGGTCGGAAAACCGGCCCCTCCCCACCTTAGGGTGCAGTTCTTGTTGCAGTAGCGGAGCCCGTGGCGAGGAGTCTCTCGCATCTGACCCGACGAGCAGATGGCGATAGCAGCGGCGTGCTGCAGCCTGGGCGGGAGGGCGGCTGCGCCCAGCATATCGCCCCGCCGTCCCGGCAGACGCAGATGACCCGTTCAGTCGGGACCGCTTTCCGGCTCCAACTCCTGGCGTAGGATCAGGATATCCGGCGGGGCCTCAATCCCCAGCCGGACCCGGTCGCCCGCCACCTGGACCACGGTCACCACGATGTCATCTCCCAGCTTGATCCGCTCACGCACCCGTCTCGATAGCACAAGCATGGATACGCTCCATCTCGATATGATCTGTACGTATGTATTTCCGTCGCTGGCGCGCCGTCCGCCATGCCCACAGGCGCAACCCCGCACCGGTACCCAGGACGCTTCCGGCTTGGAACCCCCCGGGGTATCAACAAGCTGCCCCAAGATTTAGCCCGCATTTCTCACCACAGTGTGGCACTGCTTCGCAGAAGCAGTGTCTCTCTGAGGAGTTGTGGCCGGCACTGCTTCTGCGAAGCAGTGGCACACTGTCAATGACCGTCCCTGACTGGTGAGAAATGCGGGTTAGGCCGCGACGCACCCCAGCCGGGGCGCCTCTATCAACTGTGTTTTCTGGAACCGCTCTCCTCCCGCCCCATAAAACAGAATCTGGTTGTGGTCCGTCTCCCAGATCGCGGAAAACTTCACCATTCGAGGACCGTGCAGACAAAAGTGGATCCCGCAGTGTCGCCCCCCTCGAACAAGGACCCGCTCGGTCATGTGGAAGGCGCCGGCTTGAAGTTGACTGTGCTCACACAAGGTTACGTTGACATATTCCCGAAGATCGTTCACGCCGTCAATCTGGTAATAACGAGTCAACATTTCGATGGAAAATCTCCTGACTGCGCACGAAGACTGCGCAAAATGCAATACTCCGTGCAGATGAGAGAAAATGGGGTGAGTGCCGATAAAGGACACTATCGGCAAAATGGGCAGCAGGACTTCGCCCCAGAATTCGGCATTCTGGGAGGCATGCGTACTCAAGGCAGAATTCTCGCCGAACGTTACCCCATGCACGACAAGCAGATGGTGGACCCGAAGTCGGCGCGGCGAGGACTCAACTACGTTTTTTTCTCAAGTCTCCAGGCAACGGAAAAACCGTTCACGATACCGCGCCTTGCCTATTTCTCCTCCTTGGCATAAGCCGCGAACGACTCGGCAACCTTGCCCGACTTCTCGTCCCCGCGGTGAAACAACAAGCGGTACCGAAGCGTCATCGCTGCGCCCGCCGAGACCGTGTGCGAGCCGTCCACGTCCTTGCCCCGCTCGAAATCGTGCAGTCCAAAGGGATTCGCCGCAAACAGGCCGTAGGTCCGTACGTGCCAATAGGTGGGAAACCGGAAACTGCTGGGGTGGTTGAGGATGGCCACGCCCACCGTCTGCCCGTCGACCGGCCCGTGGTAGTCGACCCAGGCGGCCGGTTTACCCCAGGCGCCTTTGTCGGTCTGGCCTTCGCTGTTGACGATCCGTCCGCCCTTCTCGGCCTCGACTTTCATCGTTCCCGCCACGCGGACCCCCATGGTTCCTTCCTTCGTGTCGCCGAACTTCAACGGGCCGTTGCTGGCCTTGATCACGATATCGAAGTCGATCCAGCGGGCGTCGCCGCCGCTGCCGAACGTCAACGTCCGCCGGTCTTCGCAGACCTTCTTTCCGTCCGGAGCAAGCCAATCGTTCCGCGTCACTATCAGCGCCTTCTTTCCGCTCTTGATCTGCACGAACTCCCGGTGCTTGATCGTCCCCCTTCCTATCTCCCAGAAGCTCACTCCGTTGATACCCCCGTGAGTAAACCAGATCGAGCGATGATGCCTGTGGTCCTCTCGCTCGCCGGGTCCCTTGGCCATCGGATAGGCCCGGGTGATCGGCTTGCCCGTGGGACCGATCACCGGCCAAAGGATCGGCATCCCACTGAAATCGGTCACGTACTCCGTAAACGGTTTTCCGTCGATCTTCACCACCACGCCCTGATCGGAGCGCTCGGCCGTGATCTCAGCAGCGGCGAGATTGGCGGCTGCCATAACGGCGATGGTGCCCAGCGGCATCAGCAACGAAAGTCGGCAGGTCATTGTAGCGCACTCCTCGGGATGAACTCTGACGATCCACTGCCCGCCGGACCAAGAACTCCCGTCGACCGGCCGGACAGCCACAACGTTCCCCAGCATCATAGGCCGCTGGGTCAACGTGTGCAAGAATCGGTCCATAAGGACCAGCCGGCAATCGGGCAGCACCTTGCGCGGCATTGACTAACGCCAATCGTACCCCACCAACATTGGGGGGCAGCGATGGCAGGGCCCACCCGCGCAAACACCGCGGGCAACCCGCCAAAAAACACCAAGAATCACCCGCAGCGTGGGCAATGCTCACCAGATCTGCTGGCCCGATTCCACCTGGGGTTTGTGGGGCGGTGCCCACCATACTTCCTCAACGGGCTGCTAAGGGCCGCTCTCTCTGCGGTACTGCTCGAAGTCCACCCGCTTGAAGATTCCCATGAACTGCCGGGTCTCCGCCACGCGGTCCAGATCGGTCTTCGTCAGACGGCGAACCATCCGGTGGCGGCTGCGAATCGTAGTGCTCGCACGAGGGTTGGTCTTCTTGGGCGTCAGCGTCAGGTGTACTTCCCGGGCGGTCGCCTCCCGTCTGGCCAAGGCCGCGTTGACCGCCAGGCGGGCCAACGGCGGCTTCGCGCCCGGGTTCAGCAGAGTATTCAGCCGGGCGTACCAGTCCGAAAACTCGCGGTACTGCTGAGAGATCGTCCGGCTCGGTGCATCCGCCAGCAGAAGCCGATAAGTGATCCAAGGAGACGACAGCGTCAACTGGCCGGACGCTTCGTCGAACTGCTCGTCGAAACGCGGCGCCGCCAGAAACTTGATCAGCGGATCCTGCTGGGCCTCGGCCCGACGCTGCAACCGCTGCGAAAACCCCAGGACCTTCCGGGTGGTCAACTCGGCCCGGACCCGCCGGACCATGTCCAGCAGGACAAATCGGCCGCCCTGCTTGTCGAAGACAATCACTTCCGCCGGGTCTTCCAGGTAGTCGTACACCATCGAGTCGTGAAAAATCGTGGTGCTGCGGCTGTGGGCCTTCCTCCCCGCGCCGAAGAAGACTTCATTCTCGACTCGAAAGTCCTCCAGCGCCGCCGAGTCGGCGTCCGCCGGAACAGCTCCCATCACGAATATCGAGCACATAACCGCCTCGAGGGCCCTCGATCTGGATCGATACATCGGAGCATCTTCCTCGGCAATGGTCTACACGCGGCGGGTCCGATCCGCGGCGCGGAGGATACCCCAATATCCTCACCCGTGTAAAGCACAGAAGTCGGCCTGCCGGGTGCCTCGCCACACGTTCAACCAACGGCCCGAGCCGATGAAGCAACCTTGGAGCATATTACCGATTGTCCCGGTTTTCACCAGCGAGAATGGGACTTTCAGCTCTCCCCCCCCGCTGGCACAGGTGCGTAATTTGACTCTTCTCGGACAGAACCTAGGGTTCATCGTGGGCAGCATTCTGGGGAGACCGGAGGTCGGACTAAGTGGCATATTAATTAGGGGGGAGACAGCGACCATGCTCACTCTTGACAGACTTGGTGGCGGATTGGAAAAGCGAAAGGGGTTCTCGCTCGTCGAACTGGCCGTGGTGGTGATCATCATCGGCGTGCTGGCGGCCTTCGGGGTGCCGCGGATGCTCAAGTCCGTCGAGCGGTCCAAGTCCGCCGAGGCATTCAAGTACCTGGCGGCGGTCCGGGCGGCCCAGGAACGCTATCAGGCCCGCGAAGGCACCTACGCCGCGGTGTTGACAGACCTCGACGTCGAGCAGTCTACCCCGAAGTACTACTCCGTGGGGTTGATTGCCGCCGGCGTCACCCTCTCGCTGGAAGACTCCTGGACGCAGACGCTCACCCGCCAGGGCGCATCGGCCGGCTACGGGGCCTACACGGTGACCTTCACCGAAGAGGGCTACGATACCCTCAACAGCACAATCCAGACGTTGCCGGACATCAATCCGATGGGCAGCACCTAGCCTGCACCGCCTCCACCTCCTCCGTAGCGGCCGGTCAACGGGCCAAATACTGCCGCCACCGGAATTCTGGCTGCCGAATCTCGGCAGCCGGATTTTCGTGTGGGTCTCCCGCGCCGCCTGCCGGTATCGACAAATCTCAACCAATTTCAACTCTGAGCCTAACTTCTCCCAGGGATCTGAGTGCAACGCGTTGGCGTGACACGAGTTAAGCGTGAATGGATTTGCGCGGATTCTGGCTACAGGGGGGCTTTCAGTAGCGCGAGAGCCCGCTGCTGAAG
>SDBV01013935.1_pt1 | contig 10181 bp, 2 predicted proteins | sample 2277081 | NCBI WGS metagenome assembly SDBV01 (sample SAMN10402039, study PRJNA504765) | marine sediment metagenome | isolation source: marine sediment core GS10_PC15, 223 cmbsf | place: Arctic Ocean: Southern Knipovich Ridge | collected 2010 | reverse complement strand
GACCTCGAAATGTTTGAAATCTATGAAAGATTGAATCTTATTATATAAAGATTTTTATATACTATATCACCATATATCTCGTATATTTGTCTGATATTATATGTTTTTAAAAGGGTAGTTATTGAGTTTAAGAAAAACAAAATGAATTTATAAGGCTAGGGTAACATTTTAATATTTTTTTCATTAAAAATTTATCTGAAATATAGGTTTAAAACAATTAGGTTGATTTATTGTGGGCATAAAGAGGAAAAGGGTTAAATTTTTAATATTATTCCTTATTATTTCTTCAGTAATATTACCATTGAGTAATATCAGAAGCAGAAATATATCATCAGGAGCAGAGATTCAAAAAAAGATCCATTCTTCAGCTCAGAGAACAGGGACAAAACAGTGGATCAAAAATCCGAATTTTGAATCTCCAATTGAACCATGGTTTTGGAAAAATGGTACATTAGGAGATAATTCAGATATGGATGGAACCAACAGCACCAGACAAGCTAACTTTAGAATATTGGGGGAAAAACGAACATTTTCAGATATTACGGGATTTATTAATTCATCTAGTTCAAAAGATTGGTTCAATTTCACTAAAAGTGGTTATCTTACCCCAAGTAATCAGATCGATCAATACGGTATTGTCGTTTCTCATCATTGGGATGAAACAGCAGGTAGTGGGGAGGGCCAAATTTATAATTATCCAAGTATCCACTTCAGAAAAAATATTAGCTTAAATGTTGATATGTCAGAATATGTCATTAAAACGGCATACTTAGATGTAGACTTCAATGCTAGTGTAGATTCAAATATTGACACTCCAAACGATAACTATACAGGCGAAAATGACGAAGATTTATTTGCTATTGGGGATTTTGCTACATTTTATGTGCTTATTTCAGATATAAACTTCACACAATCTTTTACTGTAGCATTCAATAGAACTAAATATTTAGGTCAATCAGGGGCGGGATTAACTTCTATTTTAAATATAACTACTAAGTTAATGACATCTGTCGATGAGGAAGATTTGATAACGGCTTTAAATGCTGCCTTAGATAAAGATCCAAATCATTCCGATTTTTCAATTACTCTAGGAATAGATATTTACAGTGAAGATAATGATAATAGTGGGGATCATGATGATTGGGATTCCTTGAGAATTAGAACCTGTAATTTTTCTTTTACATATGAAAAAAAGATTGATTCTTTTACAACAGTTTCATGGAACCAAATTGGAAACAAACTCAATGGATCAAATTTTCAAATTACAAATGCAAGTTTTAATTTTAAATATAAAGTGAATAAGACTTGGCTAAGTTCTGCCCCACTTTCAGAACTCAAGTTTTATATTAATAATAAATCTCACTCTCAAGGAGTTTTTAAATTAAGTGCAGCACCGACATCCTTTCAGTATGCAACAGCTGGCGGATTTGACATAACAAATTTAATAACAACAGACGTGAATATAAGTACTTCGTTCGAAGTATTTCTTAAAGATAGTTTTGAGTTAAATGAGACTCTAATGATCTCTATAACCGAGGTAACTCTCAATATATCCTATATCGAAACTTTTCCCGATTATGATACTGATTTTCGTTTGTTTTTAAATGGCGTTAATAAAACATCTAATCCTGTTTTTCAATTACCATTAAATAACATATTAAATATATCATTTCAATATGTTAATCAGTCTAAAAATCATATAACTAATGCTACGATCCAATTAGAAGGTGAAGTTACTGGGACATTAGGTGAAAATGTTACATTCCAGCAGTACGAGATTACAATAAACACCACTGACTTAGGAATAGGAATTAGTATTTTAACGGTAGTAGCACAAAAAAGTAACTATGAAACACAAAACGTCCAAATCTTTGTTGAAGTAACTCAAAGAATAACAGAATTACAACTATATATTGAAGAGAATCTTACAACTGATAAAAGTACCATTAGTGCGAAGTTTAACGAAATTATCAATGTGTCAATCTATTATCAAGATAACGAAACAAAGAGCTACATTTCTGGGGCAAATGTAGATCTATTAGGAATTGGTCGGTTAAATGAAACAAATAATTATTATAACATTACTTTAAATACAACAACATTGGATAAAGGAGTTAATATTTTTACCGTTTATGCTCAATTAGATAATTATCAACCACAATCCGTTCAATTTTTTATCGAAGTTTTTGCCAGAGAAACAGAATTGGTCTTAAAAGTAAATAGTAGTCAAAAATTTGATGGTGATACGATACAAGTTAATTTTAATGAACATATCAATTTTGCTGTTTATTATAACGACAGTATTACTAAAGAACATATTACAGGAGCAGGTGTAAGTTTACTAGGAATAAATAATCTTACTGAACAAATTTCGTATTATGACCTCATCATTAACTCGAGTATTTTAGATCTAGGAATTAATATTTTTACCTTCTATGCTCAATTGGATCAATATAAATCTCAATCATTACAAATTTTTATTGAAGTTTTTGAAAGAGAAACTAAATTAGTCTTAAAAGTAAATAGTAGTCAAAAATTTGATGGTGATACGATAAAAGTTAATTTCGATGAACATATCAATATTACTATTTATTATAAAGACAATGTTACTAAAGAACATATTACAGGAGCAGGCGTAAGTTTACTTGGAATAAGTAATCTCACTGAACAAAATTTATATTACAACATCATCATAGATTCGAGTATCTTCGATCTAGGAATTAATGTTTTTTCCATCTATGCTCAATTTGACAATTATCAACCACAATCCATTCAAATTTTTATTGAAGTTTTTGAGAGAGAAACAGAAGTGGTCTTAAAAGTAAATAATAGTCAAAAATTTGATGGTGATACGATAAAAGTTAATTTCAATGAATTTATAAACATAACAATTTATTATAGAGACAACTTTACCAAAAAACATATTACAGGGGCAAGTGTAAGTTTATTTGGAATAGCTAATCTTACCGAACAAATTTCTTATTATGACATCATCATTAATTCAAATATATTTGTTTTAGGAATTAATGTTTTAACTATCTATGCTCAATTGGATGGATATAAATCTCAATCCATACAAATTTTTGTTGATGTTTCTGAAAGAGAAAGTGAATTGGTCCTAAAAGTAGATAATAACCATGTATTTGATAGCACTACTATACAAGTTAATTTCAATGAATTTATAAATATAACACTTTATTATAAAGAAAATTTTACTAAGGAACATATTACGGGGGCCGGTGTAAGTTTACTTGGGATAACTAATCTTACAGAACAAACTTCCTATTATGAAATCATCATAAATTCAAATATTTTTGTTTTGGGAATTAATGTTTTAACATTTTATGCTCAATTGGATGGATATAAATCTCAATCCATTCAAATATTCATTGATGTAAATGATGTAGAAACAGATTTACTCTTATATTTTAATCAAAAGCAAGTTTTTGATAGTGATACGGTTCAAGTTCAACTCAATGAAATGATCAATTTCAGTGTTTATTATAAAGACAATTTAATAGATGCTTATATTAACGGGGCAAGCGTAAGTTTATTTGGTATAGGTAATCTTACAGAACAAATTTCCTATTATAACATCATTATAAATTCGAGTGTTTTAGATCTTGGAATTAATTTTTTAACCATCTATGCTCAATTAGATAGATATAAATCTCAATCCATACAATTTTTTATCGAAGTTTTTGAGAGAACCTTAAATTTTAATTTGTTCTTTAATGATGAAAATAAAACATTAGACCACGTTTTTGACCTTCCAATAACTTCAGATTTAAATATTACAATTGAACTGTATGATAATCGAACTGGATCTCACATTAATGAAGCAGTATTACAATTAATTGGTGAAGGATTACTAACAAACTTTATGGAGAATTATGCTCCACAACAATACTCTCTAATATTAAATACTTCAGATTTAAATGTGGGTATTAAATTATTTAGTATTATTGCCCAAGCAACAGATTATCAACCAATCACGTTGGATATTAGGATAACAATTAAAAGAATTAGTACAAATATCAACACAATTACCGGAGAATCTAGTCTAAGTGCTAAGTCTGGACAAGATTTCAAGTTGAAACTGTTGATAAATAATACTAATTTCGGGGGAGTTATTAAAGGTGCTACAGTCTCATTTATGTGGGATTTTGGATTAGGTGAACTAACGGATCTTGATAATGATGGTGTCTACGAAATTATTTTGCAAAATGTTAAAGTAGGTTCACACATCATTACAATAACTGCATTTACAAGCGGTGATTTATATGAATTTGAAACGTATACGATAGTTTTAAACGTTATTGCTGAATCTGGAGTTGATCTTACATGGATTGTAATTGGTTTAGCAGGAGGGATAATGGGTCTTGTTTCAGTTTTTATATCTTACCAAAAACATTTTAAATATCCTCCAATGGTGAGAAAAGCAAGAAAACTCAGGAAAAATATAAGAAAAGGAAAGAAAAATAAAGAAATTTCAGTAATTTCTCGATATAACACAATTAAAAATAATTTTCAAGCCACATTAGATATTTTACCATTAGACTTATTTAAACCTAAAAAAATCGATACTTCATTGAAAAGTACTATCTTGAAAAATGATGAAAAAACAATTAAAAAAGGAGGAGGTTCTTCCCCTACTTAATTGGAGATTTACTTATTATGAGACAATTAAAAAAATTATATTGTTTAATTATTTTATTCATTATTGTTTCTGCTAGTTTTCTTATTACTACATTCCCTAGAGTTCCATCTTCCTTAAAATTGACAAATCAAAATAATCTACACAATTCCGGTCAAACACTTCATACAGAACAATGGTTAAAGAATAATAATTTTTCAACTCAAGATGAATGGTTTTTAACAAAAGGAGATCAAGGAGATAATTCTACAGTAAATGGAACGATTAGTGGGGGATCCGCGAATTTTATAGTTTTAGGTGATAACCAAACTGTAGAAATTTCAAACCCATTGGACGATGGAACCTGGCAAAAATATAGGAATGATTTATTTCTTTACCCGGATATTAGTACAATTAACTCAGAGGGTATTTATGTTACACACGATTATGACGAATCAGTAAATCAATCTAGAAATTATCATAGTGCTCATTGGAGAAAAAATGTAAGTATGGGATTAGATATGTCTAAATATGATATTACATACGCATTTTTGAATGTTACATTTAATGCATCAGTAGTAGCTGATGAAAATAACAATGGAGCCGATGGGGGTCTTGAAGTGTTAGGTGATGCAACAGCTGCAAATCAATTTGGTATAGGTGATTTTATCAATATTTATGTTTTAATTTCCGATATTGATTTTGAAAATCCTTATACTGTAGCTCTCAATAAAACTACTGATCTCGGGGAGGATTCGGCTGGGGCAAATGATAATATAACCGATAGTCCAATCTATTCATATGGGGAGGATGTAATTATTACAGCCTTAAATTCTGCATTTGAAAAAGATCCTACTCATTCTAACTTTACACTTACATTCGGAATAGATGTTTATTGCGAAGATAACTGGGGGGGTGATAGAGATATCTTCAATTATATATATATAAAAGATTACAATCTTACTCTCACATACGAAAAAAAAACGGAAGAATTTACATCAATTTCATGGAATCAAGAAGGTAATAATATAACAGGGAGTAATGTTCAAATTTCAGAGGCTAAACTTATCTTCAATGCCAAAATTAGTCAACTGTGGCCGACTGCTCTATCTCCCTTTTCCGAAATCAGAATATTAATCAATGACAATTTACACTCAGAAACAGTTAGATTAAGTGCTTTAAATACAACAAATGATTTGATATGGCCAGGTGGAATTGATGTAACTAATTTAATTTTAAAAGATGTCAATATTACACTAGCAATCCAAGTTTTTATAGCTGATACATTCAGCCTAGGCAAAAACATTACCATCTCCATAGATGATGTTTTTCTTAATATATCATATTATGAAACATTTCCTGATTATACAACGGATATAGATTTATTTTTGAATAACTTAAATAAAACACAAGAAAAAGTAATTCAGATACCGATAAATAAAATTTTAAATGTAACCATAAAATACACTAACCAATCCACAGGATTACACATTCCGAATGCCACAGTTCAATTAGGTGGGGATTTTATAGCCTCTTTAAGTGAAAATTCCACTTTGAAACAATACTCGATTATTTTTAATACATCTCAATTAACTATTGGAATTAAATCCCTTATTGTAGAAGCAAAAAAAAATAATTATGAAACTCAATCTATAACTTTTTTCGTTACTGTAGTGGAAAGAGCAACTGAATTACTAATATTTGTAGACAATAATCAAATTGATGATGGTAAAACTTTTTATTCAGGGATAAACGAAATCCTAAATGTTACCGCGAATTTTAGGGATAATTCTACAAAAAAGTTTCTCATTGGTGCAAATTTAGAATTATTAAGCATGAATAATCTAACAGAAACAGCCAACTACTATAATATCACAATAAACACAAATGAGTTAGATCAAGGAATTAATGTACTTCTCATATACGCACAATTGGAGAATTATACTTCTCAAACATTCCAATTATTCATAGAATTAAATGAAAGAGACACAGAATTTGAATTATACATAAATAATCTTCAACATTTCGAAAGCGATACACTTAATGTTGTAATTAATGAAATTTTAAATATAACCGTGTTTTTTCAAGACAATGTAACACAACAACATCTGAGTGGGGCAAATGTAGAATTATTAGGAGTTAATAATCTTACTGAGATAGGGAATCAATATAACATAACGATGAATTCAATTAATTTGAAGCAAGGGATTAACGTACTTATAATAAACGCGCAATTAGAGAACTACACTTCTCAAACATTCCAATTTTTCATAAAATTAAACGAAAGAGACACAGAATTTGAATTATACATAAATAATCTTCAACATTTCGAAAGCGATACACTTAATGTTGTAATTAATGAAATTTTAAATATAACCGTGTTTTTTCAAGACAGTTTAACACAACAACATCTGAGTGGGGCAAATGTAGAACTATTGGGAGTTGATAATCTAACTGAGACAGGTAGCCAATATAACATAACGATGAATTCAATTAATTTAGAGCAAGGGATTAACGTACTTATAATAAACGCTCAATTAGAGAACTACACTTCTCAAATATTCCAATTTTTCATAAAATTAAACGAAAGAGACACAGAATTTGAATTATACATAAATAATCTTCAACATTTCGAGAGCGATACACTTAATGTTGTAATTAATGAAATTTTAAATATAACCGTGTTTTTTCAAGACAGTTTAACACAACAACATCTGAGTGGGGCAAATGTAGAACTATTGGGAGTTAATAATCTGACTGAGACAGGTAGCCAATATAACATAATGATTAATTCAATTAATTTAAAGCAAGGGATTAATGTACTTATAATAAACGCACAATTGGAGAATTACACTTCTCAAACATTCCAATTTTTCATAAAATTAAATGAAAGAGACACAGAATTTGAATTATATGTAAATAATATTCAACATTTCGAGAGCGATACACTTGATGTTGTAATTAATGAAATTTTAAATATATCCGTGTTTTTTCATGACAATATAACCCAACAACATCTGAGTGGGGCAAGTGTAGAATTATTAGGAGTTGATAATCTAACTGAAACAGGTAATTATTATAATATTACGATCAGTACAAATGATTTAGAGCAGGGGATTAATGTATTTATAATAAGCGCATATTTAAGCAATTTCACTTCTCAAACATTCCAATTTTTCATAGATTTAAATGATAGAGATACGACCCTACTCTTATTTGTAAATGCTACCCTAACATTTGATGGCAATACAATAATAATTAAAACTAATGAGACTTTAAGTGTGTCGGTTTTTTATCGAGATAGTTTAACTGATACACATCTAAGTGGGGCAAGTGTAGAATTGTTAGGAGTTGACAATCTAACTGAAACTGTTAGTTCCTATATTTTAACGATCACTACCCAAAATTTGAATCCAGGAGTAACGAAATTTACCATAACGGCTCAATCAAATAATTTTCAATCTCAAACTATCCAATTTAATGTTAAAGTAGTTGAAAGAGCAACAGAATTACAATTATTTCTAAATTGGGAAATTAAAACATCAGATCCTGTCATTGAACTTCCACTAGGCTCAATTCTTAACATAACAATTAAATTTACAGAAAATCAGTCTGGACTTTTTATAAGGAATTCACTAATTCAGTTGATAGGTGAAAGCTTATCAATAAATTTTATAGAAAATTTGAATTATAAACAACATTCTTTCATATTAAATACAACAATTTTAAAGATTGGGGTAAACTTATTAACGATCACAGCTAATGCGACCAGTTTTCAAATTGAGACCACCTATTTAAGGATTACGATTAATAAAATTACCGCAGTTATTAGTTTCGCGTCGGGAGATCCTTATATAAATATAATTCCAGGAGAAAGTGTAAAATTAAGAATAATGCTAAACGATTCTGATTTTGGAGCGCATATAAACAATGCCAAAGTTAATTATAGATGGACTTATGGAAAAGGAAACCTAACAGATCCAGATAATGATGGTATTTTTGAAGTAGATTTATTAGAAATTCCAGAAGGCTCTTACACTATTACAATAACTGCGTCTGCGGGGGATAATTATAATTTTAAAAGTTATGAGATCACTGTAAGCGCTATTAGACCATTACAAGAAGATCAGTCGTGGATTGTTTACGTGTTAAGTGGAGGGATTGTAGGATTGGTATCAATTTTTAGCGTATATCAACTTCATTTTAAATATCCTCTCTTAGTTAGGAAAATAAGGAAATTACGCAAAAAAATTAGGAAGGGAAAGAAAATGAAACCGATGATGATATCAAAAAGAGAAGAAACTATTGAAATTGTTCTTCAGAATCAAACTAAGATTTTAGATTTTGAATCAGAAAATAAATATCCAAATAAAATTGAAAAACCCAATAAAAAAAATGTTATGGGGAGCTAATATATTATGCCAAAAGGATTTGTAATTACCGAATGGACAGAGGATAAAGGATTAACAGTTAGTTATAAATATCCAAAAACTCTTGAAGTTGATTTAGATGACATGATGCGTATTTTTTATGCACACATCACGGGAGCAGGGGAAGCAGGAAATGTGGTAGTACGATTAGAAAAAACACGAACTAATGTATCAAGTTATTTTACTGGGATGGAATCAGATGTACCGCTAATGATCAATTTACTACTTGAATTAGGGGAAGAACCAGAGATGTTTGGAGAAAGTGTTATTCAAGAAATGAATGATACAATTTTAAAGTTCATTAATCCCTCAGATATCGAAGTCTCTAAAAAGTATGAAAATATTGAAGTGTTGTATGAATATTTAAAAGATTCACTACTCCTTTTAGAACGATTAGAAAATTTGTCTAAAGAGCAGAGAATGGCTCAAATTTATAGTAGCGATAAAGGAAGAACTATTTTGAAAATTCTTCAAGATAAAGCACTTTCTCGAAAGGAACTGCAAGCAATATTGGAGGAGAAAATGAATAAAATTATTCCCAACCTTGAAATTACATTGGATTCTTTTATTAAAACTGGCCTTGTAAAACAAGATTGGGTTGAGGGGGATACAGATATCACACTCTTCCTTTTATCAGATTTTGCGTTATTTAGAACCCCCGTAGCGAGATTGGTTGAAAATGCAAAAAAAAATTTACCTTCCCCTAAATTAGCTACAAACTATCTTAAAGAAGTTAAAAATTTCTTCAATAATTACAAACCTACTATGGAAGATAATTTAAAAATTGCCCAAAATATTATTAATCCAGATAAATACGATTACCTTACACTTTTTAGAGAAAGAACTTATCCTTTGAACAAGATACCTAGAGGTCCTGGTGAAAGTGTAGAGGACATAGGTAATTTTTTAAAAGCAATGGAAGAAGAACACATACTGAAAGTTTTAGAAGATGAGAAGAAAGTAGCATGGGTTTTTCTATTGACGGATATAAGAGCACACACATTTTATCCTGAATACTTAATTGAAAAAATTCGAAGTGACCGAATGGAAGGAAAATTAAAGAAGAGTGTAGCAATAAAACACTTAGAATTGCTTGAAGAAATATATAAAAAACA
>SDBV01013934.1_pt1 | contig 10181 bp, 10 predicted proteins | sample 2277081 | NCBI WGS metagenome assembly SDBV01 (sample SAMN10402039, study PRJNA504765) | marine sediment metagenome | isolation source: marine sediment core GS10_PC15, 223 cmbsf | place: Arctic Ocean: Southern Knipovich Ridge | collected 2010 | reverse complement strand
TGGTTGCTTTCCCGTTTAAAAAACAAACGATTCGCGTAGATAAAGAAAAGATAAAAGAAGAAAATGAGATCGGTCTTCCTGAGAAACAGTTAGAGGACGATATTATAGCTCTCACGAAAAAATCGCTGAAGAAAAAACTCTGGCACGGGAAATTTATTGTGCCGATAGAGTTAAAAGATAGTAAGCAGATTACCTCAGACTTTGGTGTGATTCGTGCAACTCAAGAGCGTGGACTTTGCCAGCACAAGGCACTCGATCTTATTGCGTATCCAAAGAGTGTGGTATGGGCTCCGCAAGACGGTATCGTTGTTATTAAGGATAGGTATGCCCATAGTGGAAACACTATTGCAATCGATCATGGACATGGTATTATGTCTCTGTTTTTCCATCTTGATCAGTTTGCTGATATCAATGTCGGTGATCGTATCAAAAAAGGCAATCCGGTTGGTACTGTAGGTAAGACCGGCTATGCCACCGGCTATCATCTGCACTGGGAAATGCGTGTTAATACCGTTCCAGTAGATCCTCTTGAGTGGACAAAACCTAACTTTTGATCTTCTTATAAATACATAGTAGCCTAGATGTACCTCACCATGAGGTATATCTATGGCAGATTTTTTCTCTTCTTTTATTAAGCGATCCTCAGATACTCTGTTGAGAAGCGGTCTATTTTTTGTATGTGCGTCGGGAATACTGAGCTGGTATCTGTGTGCTTATAGGCCCTTAAGGAATAAGCATATTCTGCTATCTGGGCAAACTGAGCGTTTAGTAAAACGTATAGCCTCACTTAAGAAACGGTTAGTTCGTGCAGAAAGTAAGGAGCAACAGCTTACAGCTATCAAACAGAAGCTCGCGCGCGCAACACAAGATTTACCGTGCAACACCTCGGAGGCTTTTAGTGAATTTCTCAAGCAGATAGAACGTAGCGGTGTAGTGCTAACAGCTTGGAAGCCCGGTGATTCTAAGAGCTATCAGTATGTTGCAGAAAACGGTGTGTATGTTGAGATTGAAGGATCGTTTAGCGCGTTGTATGCCCTGTTACAGTATAAGGGTCTTGTTGTTTATACGTGTTGCTATAATAAAAAAACACAGGGTCTTCTCTGTAAAGGAACCTTTAGCGTTCTCTCAAGAAAGCGCCCATGAAATATTTCACATACATTATCCTGGTGTTGTTCACGTTGGTTTCATGGAATGTCTGTGCTCTGCGAGATCCATTTTTGTATCGCGTTGGTCATCGGTATGTCTGTGTTGGTATTGGAACAATCGATACGTCGTTATTCTTTGCACAGATCTATAAGGATGGTTTACCGTATATTGTGGGCCTTCATGACACGGTAGGCGATGATACGGTCGTTTCCATTACACCCATAAGTGTTACGTTAGAGAATAATCGAGGTGAATTGCATACAGTGATACTCACAAAAATATTCAAAAAAAGCCCTTCAACTTAAATAAGCTGAAGGGTTAGGGGGGTGAACAATACTCAATGGTATTGTTCGTTTAGGGACGCTTTTATGTCCAACATAATATCCAATGCCCGTAAGATTAGCAGTTTATTTTTTTAAAGTCAAATATTTCAGAAAGTCTTTGTAGAAGCAAAGTGATAATTTCCTATAGGTGAGCAAAATAAAAAACTCCCGGTTTCTGATATGATTGAGTTGATCAACCAGTTGTATTTTATATGCCTTCTAGATACGGAAACTATTGGCATTCTTTTGCACTGATATGGCGCCTTAATTTCGTAGGTTGGCGTAGCTTACTCGTGCTGTCCCGCAATAAACTTTTGAATAAGCGGGTACTTTTCAGGACTTTTTTCAAACTCTAATGAAGGAGCGCTCTGTGCTATCTCACCCTTAGTTTTCATGAGATAGATCGTACAATTAAGTTGTGTAAGCAGGGCAATATCATGTGATGCAACTAAAACGATATAGCCTTCTTTTGCCAAGTCCTGTATCGATTGTGCAACAGAGTTAGTAAGCATAGGATCAAGAGCTGACGTTGGCTCATCAAGGCAAATGATACGTGGCTTCATAGCTAAGGAACGTGCGATAGCGAGTCGCTGCTGCTGACCACCAGAGAGCTGGCTTGTATAAAAGTCAGCTTTATCTTCAAGCCCGTAGTGCTCAAGAAGCGTATGTGCAATAGTTTTTGCTTCTTTAGGCGATGTGCCGGTAGCTTTAATAAGTGGGAACGTAATGTTCTTTTCAACGGTCATATGATCAAACAGGTTAAACTGCTGAAACACCATACCGACATCGTTTTGTTTGAGAGGTTTGCTATCTAAGTAGAGAGATCCGGCATCTATCTGTTCGAGGTTATTAAGGATACGTAACAAGGTGGATTTCCCGACGCCTGAGGGGCCGAGCAGAAAAGCTATTTCTCCCGGTTTAACCGCAATAGAAATATCTTTAAGAACTTTTTTTTCGCCGAACTGTTTCGAGACGTTTTTAATTTCTAGCATGGGACCTACCATATGAATGTTCTAATTTAATAAAGAGTATCGATACAAGTGATGTTATGCTGAGGTATATCAGACCAACAAGGGTATACACGCCAAGCGCATTAAACGCTTGAGAGGTAATAATATTACCCCGCATATACAGCTCAAGTACACCTATGACTGACGCCAAACTGGAGTCTTTAATGAGCGTAATAAACTCGTTACCAAGCGCAGGAGTAACAATCCTCAATGCCTGGGGTAATATGATATAACGTACGGTATCATACCGAGACAGGCCTAACGTTTGAGCTGCTTCAATCTGACCTTGAGAAACGGAAGCGATACCTGATCTGACTATCTGGCTAATATAGGCACTACTGTTAATACTTATCGCAATGATCGCTGTGATCAATGGAGATACAAAGATACCAAGGTGCGGCAACATAAGAAAGAAAAACATGATCTGTAAAAGCATCGGTGTACCACGGATTATAGTGATATAGACCGTAACAATAAAACGTAACACTCTTGAAGTGCCTGATTGCATTATGCCTAAGAGTGTGCCACCAATAAACCCAAAAATAGAAGCAAAAAAAGCGATCTGTAACGTAACTAATGCGCCTTCTAATAGTTGTGGCCCAGCCGACTTAATAAATGCTATATCGATCATATAACGTTCCACTTTTTCTTCAGTGCATCAAGGGTACCGTCAGCTTCCATAGCATCTAGAGCGTTCTGGACTTTCTGAACGAACTCTTCGGGAAGATTTTTGGAGAGGCCAAGAGCGTTTTGTTCATCGGTTTCGGTGAGGCGGAAGAATTCAAAGCGGGTATCGCCATCTTTTACATACGGCTTTATAGTAAATGCTGCGGTGACAAAGGCGTCAGCTTTTTCTTGTTCAAGTGCTGTTAACGCATCTGCAACGCGCGGTAACCTGAGGAGTGTTATATCGGTCATAGGTGACATATATAGGTCAGCAGTATAGCCGGTATTTACTATAACGTTTTTGCCTTTAAGATCTTCAAGTCCCGTTACTTTGTCACTGCCAGAGCGAGTAACGATAAGCAAGGGATTACTAGAGAGATAGGGTCTTGTGAATCGTACGTGTTTTGCTCGTTCTTCTGTAGGGGTCATACCGGCAGCAATAGCGTGAATCTGTCCAAGTTCTATCTGAGGAAGTAAGGTGCCAAACGGTTTATCTTGTAAATCGATCGTCATAGAAAGACGCTTTGCAACCTCTTTAATTACATCGATATCAAAACCGGTAATAGCATCATCTGCTCCGCGAAACGAAAATGGTGGAAAGTCTGCACTGGTACCTACAATCAGCACATTTCCTAACGGCTTGGTTTCGCTCGTTTTGCGGGACCAGAGTAAAAACGCAAGAGCTAAACCGAGTATAACGATAGTGCCTAAGATTTTTTTCATAGAAAGTCTCCACGTCAGAATTCAACAGTAAGTTTCAGTGGTAGTATAGCCAAGGGGCTGTATTTCTGCAACTCTACTCTAGAGGAGCCAAAGGTTGTTAACCGCTTACTTTATTCCTAGTTAGGTGTAACGTGTTCCCCTGTCAGATGTTTTGTTCGAGAATTAGCCTTAAAAATGTTTAAGCCCTGAGATAGAGAGTATCGGCTAACGGTTTTCAATCAGAAAGATTTGAATTTTCTCGAAAAGTCCTATTTAAAAGCTTTTTTATTTGTTAGTATATTTCTGAAGAAAAAAATATATCATTAATAATCTGAAAGCATCATGCTCTTTCTAGGGCATGACTTTTATTTGAATACCTTAGGAATAGTCTTATGAGAAAAGTTTTTATACTCGTACTAGCTAGTCTAGCCTTTACAGGAAATGTGTTGGCTATGGCAAAAACTACAGTAAAAAAAGAGAATAAACGAACTCGGAATGGTTTACGTGTTGAAGGAAATGCTTCAAAAGAAAATAATGAGACTCTAACTGAAGAGAAGTGCGAAAAGCGAGTAAAGAAAGAATCCAGCTCACGTTCTCTTCCTTCTTATGGCGAACCATTCAATGGGACTCTTAATGATATTAAAGAATATATTAGCCAGGAGACTATTAATGTAGTTGATGAGCATGGATGGACTCTTCTTCACTCGGTTGTTTACGCTGGCCAGGTTGATTATACAAAAGCTCTTTTGGGTGCAGGAGCCGAGATTGAAGCGCAAGATAAGAATGGATATACACCTTTATACGTGGCAGCTACATATGGTAAGGTTGGCTGTTTAGGGGTTCTTTTGGAAAAAAGTGCGAATCCTGAAGCTCAAGATATTAATGGGTATAGGCCTCTACATACGGCATCTAGGAATGATCATGTTGCTTGTGTGAAGGCTCTTTTGAAAAATAAAGCGAAGATTGATGCGCAAGCTAAGAATGGATGGACGCCTCTGTATGTAGCGGTTAGATTTGATAAGATTGCCTGTGTGAAAGTTCTTTTGAAAGAAGGAGCGAATGTTGAAGAGACATCTAAGAATAAATGGTCGCCTTTACATGCGGCGGCTAGACTTAGCAAAGATGATTGTATGAAGGCTCTTTTGGAAAAAGGAGCGAATAGGGAAGCGCAATCTAAGGATGGGTATACACCTTTATATGTGGCGTCTAGACATGGTCAGGATATCTGTGCGAAGACTCTTTTAGCTGCTGGAGCGAAGATTGATGCGCAAGATGCTAATGGATGTACGCCTCTACATGCGGCATGTATGTTTGGCCAGATTGGTTGTGTGATAGTTCTTTTGAAAGAAAAAGGAGCGGATGTTAATGTGCAAACTAATAATGAGCGTACTCCTTTACATGTGGCATCTATGTTTGGTCAGGTTGGTTGTGTGGAAGTTCTTTTGGAAAATGAAGCTGATACTGAAGCGCGAGATGAGAATGAGTGTACGCCTCTACATGTGGCATGTAAATTTGGTCAGCTTGGTTGTGTGAAGGCTCTCATAAAAAATAAAGCGAAGATTGAAGCGCAAGATACTAGTGGGTGTACACCTCTGCATGTAGCATGTAGATATGGAAAGCTCGATTGTGTGAAATTTCTTTTGAAAAATGAAGCTGATACTGAAGCGCGAAATAATAATGGATATACGCCTCTACACGTGGCATGTCAATATGGAAAGCATTTCTGTGTGAAGTTTCTGTTGAAAAAAAGAGCGAAAACTGAAGCGAAAGACTCCAATGAATGTACGCCTTTGTATGTGGCCTCTAGGTATGGAAAGCTTTCTTGTGCGAAAATTCTGGTGAAAAACCGTGCGAGGGTTAACGCGTGTTCTACTCATGGATGGACGTCTTTACATACAGCATCTAAAAATGGCTATCCTAAGATTATTGCCTTTCTTATTTCTAAGAAAGCAGGTGTAAGTATTAAGGATGCTAATAAGCTAGGAGCGGCTCATATCGCTGCTCAGTTTGGCCGTGTAGAATGTCTGGAACTTTTAATTGGTACCAAGAGATTACTTAATAGTAAGGATAAGCTTGGGAGAGCGGTATTATATCTGGCTGCAGAAAATGGTCATGTTGGTTGTGTAAAACTTCTCTTGGAAAGAGGAGCGAATATTGAAGTGCTAACAAAGAATAAAGAGTCTATTTTTGAGGTAGCCAAAAGACGTAAACGATCGGATGTTTTGGAAGTACTTGAAGAGTTTCAAGCTAGTTAAAAGAAGCTGATGAAGAGGGTATATAAAACTAGGATCTTTTCTCTGGTACTATCTGTCGTTGAGCAATAGCCGAATATATTCTTTCATTTTGCTTTACATTGTCGATGGGTTTGTCATACAAAGCTGCAGCATCCTCAAAATACTCGATAGTAAACTCGTTAAAGAGTGCCTTAATTTCCTGCTCTGTGAAAAAGGGAATAGACTCAGAGTGTTCTGTTACATAGTATCCATCTACTTGGGTATTTTTCTGAAGATGGGTATACAGGTGTCCCACAAAATATCCCCCTGGCTTGATATGGGAAACGATCTGCTTCCAAATTCTGTGAAACTGGTCTGGCTGGACAAAGCATAGCGAAAATGATGCAACAAAGAGGTCAACCTGGGGTATAGTGCTCCAATCAAGATCTTCAAAGCTTGTATGGACGGTCGTGAGCCTATCAAGAAAGGGCTGAGTGTCCTCTCTCAATCGTACTTCGGTGAGAAATTCTTCAAAGTTATCTATCGCGATAACAGTATAGCCTTCTCTTAGGAGGTAGCTCGTTTCATCTCCCCGTCCTATACCAAAGTCTATGGCCTGCTTAAGGCCGGTCTTTGGTTTAATTATCGTTAGGGCTTTTGCCACGAGTGGTCGTAACTCTTGCATGTGACTCCTTGTTTTTGTTAGTGTAGTTATCTAGATGGCTATGTGCAATATGCGACTGCTTTTTTCAAAATAATCGATCTGATATATACTGAAGGGCACTAAGTATAAAGGAGGCCATATGCAACAAGAACATACCTTTCATATCCTCGTGTTATCTGCTCTTGTGGGTACGTGTTTTAGCTTATATTCAGCGGAACAGTTACCTATACCCAGAACATTCTCATCACAAGCGGTCTATTATTGTAAAACAAAACAGCTTGAGCTTTTTAGTTGTGGCTATAATGGCCTATTTAACGCGGCTAACTTTGAGCATAGCTGCGGATTTAATAACGATGCTCATCGGTATAGCATCTTTAAAAGTCGCTGTCTTCCCTATATACAAAGTCAGGGGTACAATCCTAAGAAAACGAGTCGCAATAAGATGACTGAGTACCTTGCCCAAAATAAGCTCTACTTACAGCCATTTTACCATTTACACTTTGAGCATGATAATCCTCAGCGTGTGGCACCACTTATTACCGGGAAAACGAGTATTAGCTACCCTTCAGGAACCTCTGAAAGTGAGATTCAACGGAAGCTTGATCAAGCGGTAGATCGTCGCTATGATGCCGTAATAAAAGGTATTCAGTCATATCTTAATGAATATAAGGGCAGGACGGTGGTTGTACATTTCCTTTGTTATCTCATCAGCTCAAAGGGAGTTTGTCATGGGGTACTCGTTTCTCTTTGCCAGAACGCCACAGGTCGTGGACTCTACCTCTTTGATAATATGAATGAGCTGGTCTATGATACAAGCGATATAAGCTACTTTCTCAAGTATTTATGTAAAACATTCTCAATAAGCTCGAAAAGCACCTTTAAAGGCCCGACTCTTCCGCATAGATGGCCGCATCTTGATACCGCTGAGAAAAAACGGAAAAGAGACCAAGATTCTAGCTCCTGGTGGTGGTAGGCATACGTTAGAATATATCCTCAATAAGTTTCTCAACCGGCTTACCTGCCATAGTATGCATCATCGCTGAGTAGAACTTCTCATCGTACTCTCGTGTTTGAATGACGACCGGCATAGCTATAGCATGGCCAAGAAGGACGACTTGCTTCTTAGATTCAAGGCCGCCCAGCACACTTCGCAGCTGTGAAGCGTTATTAACACCCATTAGTGTTGCCTGAATATCTTTTTCATCGCTAAGTTGTGCAACGATCTTTGTACCGATCTGAGAGAGGACTTCAGGATCTATCCCAGACGGACGCTGGTCAACGATAAGCAACGATACATAGTATTTACGCATCTCACGTGCAATGGTGCCAAAGATTGTCTGACGAGCCGCCTGAGGGTTAAGAAACTTGTGAGCTTCTTCGATGGTAATCATGAGTTTCTTTGGTTCATCGGCAGCACGTTGCGAGCCGAGGAATTTTTCTGTTTTCCTAATATAGAGGGTATGTATCCGGCGAGTAATAATATTCGCAATCAACAAATAGCAGAACGTTGACGTAAAGTTACCAAACTCGATAATTATTGAGGTGCCCCTATCGATATATTCCATCATCTGAGTAATAACATCATTCTGTACGTTCGTAGAAGAAGTAATAAACGGTAGACGTTCAATAGCTTTAAGCTTTCTATACAGCGCTGCAATCGATTCAGGGTGTGCACCAACTTCTTGGGCGAACTCTTTAAGATTGTCACCTTGCGTAAGAAAAACTTCAAGCCAGTTCTTTTTATACTTTGCCGCTATTAAATATGCTGCCTCATAGGCTGTTTGATTAAGTCTAAGCTCCGTATCTAACGATATGATATCTTCAACCGCTATAGAGCTGTATGAGAGGGTAAGTTCAACGTCCGGCATACCGCCACGTCGGCGCGTCGATGCAGGATCTAAGGAAAAGATAACGAACTTCTCAGGGAAGAGCGTTTTAAGGCCTTTAACAAATGATTCCTTATTTCCTTCTTTGCGAGCCTGTAATCCATATTCGCTATGCATATCAAAAATAAGATTTACTGCCTTATCTTGGTGAACAAGGCCCGCGAGTACTAAGCGGGTAAGGAAGGTCTTTCCGGTACCGGTTTTACCGAATATACCGTTACTTCTTTCCGTAAGTTTCTCAAGATCTAAGCAAACTGACGCATCCATATCAAGAGGGTTTCCGATAGTGAAGTAGCGCTTGCTTGCATCTTTCTCATCACCGAAAATAAGAGAAATATCTTGTTGCGTTGCTTCGCTCACCGGAGCAAAGTGCGGTGGAATAGTCTTAACTGGTGAAGGGGTGCCATCATTGTTGAGTACAAGCATCGGGCGCAACATAGCAGTTGCATAGATATCTTTTGTACGTAATAATTCTTTTAATAAAGGCTCTTCGTCCGTCGGAGGAAATAATAATATATCAGGATGGGTAACGGCAAGACTGAGGTTTGTAATTAAGCAGAAGAACCGTTGATTTTCTCCTTTGATAGAAACGAATTTCCCTGTCTTAAGCTGATCTAAGGGAGTGTGTGGGCTTACCCGCATGGTAAGTCCTTCAATGAGTGATCCTGCTACGATGTGGCCTAAGTGGCCGGTACTGTTATTCATGAGTGATTACTAACGTTATAGAGGTTCGTGTTATATGTACTATGCCGCCGGCTATTGTCATTTGAGTTCTGGTGCAGTCCCATAGTTCGATCGAGAGCTCTTTATTAGGGGCGAGCAGAATAATCATAGGCGTATGACCGGGGAGCACTACTAAGTTGCCCTGTTCTGTCTGTGCTTCCAACCAGTTAATCTTCATCGTCTGAGAACTGGTCGGTCGTATAATCTTTAGTTCCATAGCCTACTCGTGATCTTTGAGCATCTTCTCAGCTTTTGCAAAGACATCTTCTAGGGTACCCACCATATAAAATGCTTGCTCAGGCACGTTATCAACTTCACCCTTTATAATACGTTCAAAGTCGTCAACCGTTTTATTTTTAGGTACATAGACCCCGTCTATGCCACTCGCAAACTCTGCTGAAAAGAGCGGTTGAGTGAGGAACTTTTGGATACGTTTTGCTCGTTTTACTAATTGCTTATCTTCTTCACCAAGCTCATCGACACCGAGAATTGCGATAATATCTTGGAGCTCTTTATAGCGCTGTAATATCTTCTGAACTTCACGAGCGACCCTATAATGCTTCTCACCAACGATAGCTGGATCGAGCCCTTTTGAGTTTGACTCTAAAGGATCTACAGCAGGGTAGAGGCCAAGCTCGACTAACTTACGAGAAAGTACCGTGCTGGCATCTAAGTGTAAAAACGTTGTAGCTGGAGCAGGATCAGTAATATCATCTGCCGGTACATACACTGCCTGAATGGAAGTAATAGAACCGTTTATAGTACTGGTAATTCGCTCTTGGAAGGCACCCATTTCAGAGGCAAGGGTTGGTTGATAGCCAACTGCTGAAGGCATACGACCAAGAATA
>SDBV01013933.1_pt1 | contig 10181 bp, 6 predicted proteins | sample 2277081 | NCBI WGS metagenome assembly SDBV01 (sample SAMN10402039, study PRJNA504765) | marine sediment metagenome | isolation source: marine sediment core GS10_PC15, 223 cmbsf | place: Arctic Ocean: Southern Knipovich Ridge | collected 2010 | reverse complement strand
GAATACTATGAGAAAATGCCTGGCTTAATTCAGGCGAAAGAAAGGACACAAGAGGATATCGAGGCCAAACTTAAAGAGTTGGTTGACGCGGCAACGGCTGTACCATCGCTGTTGTAATCAGGCAATTTTGAATGGTTGTGTTATTCCCCAGGGCAAGGGGTTTATATACCAATTATTTAACTAGTGGTTGCTCATAACTCATGGAGGAGGACTTGCTCCACTATTAGATAATCCAGTACCAGGATTAAGCAAGCCATAAAGCAGTACCTATCGAGTTACAAACGGTGCTGCTTTATGGCTTAAAATGGAGTGAGGTAACTAGAGGTACTAAAAAAGAGGAAACGAGAATGCCAATAGAAATCACCTATTACTGCTGGGGATGCGGAGAACAGAAAACGGAAGAGGAACCTTCTGAAGACCCAACACGCTCTGAAATAATTATTTGGAATCTTTGCCCTGGTTGCATAACGAAGAAAGAAGACGATACAAGAACTGCTAATAATTACTCTCCCAAACCCCCACTTACATCCCGCACGAACTGGAACTAATACTACCCAAATACGAAGTCTTCGTTACAGAGAATTCGTTTAGTTCCTTATGGTTAAATTTCTCCTCGGTAAATTTAGCTAAGAACTTCTGCCGCTTTCCTCTAAAAGTAATAATAGCATTATCAGTACCCTAGGATTCATCTGAATCACTCTTTCTACTCCCAGTCAGGTTTATATTAATACTAAATTACTACCATTTATAACCCATTTAGGTGATTTACATAGCAAGTAAGATACGTTATAAATAACTTACAGTACTTTAGTGGTGTTTAAGGTAGGATATTGGCATGTTACCATGTCAAGTTAAATCGACCAAAGGAGGTTGGTGAGAATGGTTGCTAATATTAAGAAGCTTTTGTTTCACTTCAGATGACTGATCATGTCTCCCCTCCAGACGTAAACAATAATTTAACAAAGAGAACATTGTGGAGGATAATCGTGAAAAAGAACAATAACAACAAAGATGCCATTAAACTATGGGGGCACGACTTTAATAGAGCTAAATCCGGACTGGATGAAGAGCAGATAGTCTCTTTCGTCAACGGGCTTATCAGCGAGCGTGACACACTCACCAAGCGTCAGGAACATCTTTCATCGCTTGTACAGCTTGCCGAAAGAACAGTCGCTGAGGCTGATAATATAGCCAAACAGGTCAAAGAGGAAGCCTTTGAGCAATCTAAAGTTGAGGCTGAAACCATTACAGCTCAGGCAGAAGAACAGGCCCAGCAAATGATTGAAGAAAAAAGAGCTGAATCTTTAGCTATAGCCGAAAAGGAAGCAAAGACTATCAAGAACAATGCTGAGCATGAAGCAAAATTACTGCTAGAGGAAAAGGTAACAGGGATTCAGTCTGAACTAAAGGGGATAGCCCAGCAACTATATGCAGAGCTTCTTTCGCAACTTGAAAGCCTTAAGCAGCAGGTAACGGCGTCAGAGGCGGATTTTGAGCAAATGTTATCGCAACGGGTGAAACAGGCTGAAGCCGTAGCTATGGTAGAAGATGATAATATCATGCCTGATATAGATTCAGGGGTGAGCCTTGAAGTTATTCCTAGCATACCCGCTGAAGCCCCGGAACAAATCCAGGCAATGGACCAAACGGACACCAGCGAACTGGAGATAGGGGCTCCAATATCCACCGAGAACCAGGAGACGATTGATTACAAGAAAGAAGAGGTGGAACTGGAAATCCTGCCCCCGGTAGACATAAGCAAAGTAATGGGAATCATGACATATCTTGACAGTTTGCCTGAGGTCGAAAATACTGAGCTTATACCTTTAACCGATAAGCCTTTAATCGAAGTTTTGTTGCGTGAGCCGATAGACTTGATTGATGCGCTGAGAACGCTTCCTGAGGTGGAGCGGATTGAGGAAATCATAGATGGGGAGTTCATAGTCACTACAGGTGCTTCTCATGCTAAAGGCAAACGAAGGAAGATTCAAATAACGCTTTCGGGGAAAAATGTGCTAGATGAAACCAAAGAAAGATTAAACAACAGGGTTCCCCATATCCTATCCTCATAGCCTAACGCTGTACAAGGAGGTCTTGAGTTTGACCTGGGACTAAATCGCCAGTCACCTAACCTCCAATATGATGCTATAGTCAGCTCAAAAGCCCTGCCTTCTATATCATAGTGTGCTTAGCAACAGTACATATCAATGATAGCTAGCCTATTCCTTAAAGTCATAGTTACTTCAACACAGCTTCAGTCCTTATAAGCTGGATTTAGCATGACCACTCCGCCTAGTCAGCAAAAAGACGAGTAATCCAATTACTACCATTGCGGCTATCACACCGTAGAGGGCAGGCCAGTTAGGAGAATTAGGTGGTGGTGTTATTGTATCATCTTCTGGGCCAACTGCTGGTGATGTAGGTGCCAGTTTTGGCTCAGCTTCAGAGATAATCGCTGATTTTACTACGAATGAGCCTGCCAAGCCGTTTATATCGACTGAGTAGATACTGGCAGCACTTTCAGTTATTTTGAAGATTACTATCTCTCTAGCACCACCAGCTAAGTGTATCTCTTGAATTTCTACTACCTGATTGTCTATCCCCAGGGCTACCCGATAAATGCCTTCAAGGTTACCAGTATTAGTGACAAGAGCACTTATAGTTACCTCATCACCAATACTAACCTCTCGGGGAGTGATGGATAAGGCACCAATAATAAAGACAGCGGGTTTAGTGTAAGCCAGAACGGTGAAATAAGTAAAGTGAGCTACCTTAGCCGTAATAGTGCGAGTAGTTGTGTTGACAATGCAATCATCAAGTGCTATCCACTTACCAACGTCAACATCCCACATGGTGATAACCAAGTCTTTTTCAGCTACCCCCTCAGGAATACTATTTTGACTATAGGCGAAGGTAAGGTCTATCGGCGGGTCGAAAGTAGCTCCGCCAGGACCAAAGCTATAAGTCAAGCCGATTATTTCGGCATCTACTGGTGGAGCCGGCGGATTAACCTCTCTAACTATGCTTATCTGCTCCAAAGGCTGGCCAGACTCAGTCAAGGCTTTTGTGCCCTGGTTAACCGCCAGGGTACACTTACCATCCTCTGAGAGAACCTTAAAAGATTTGGTAGCTATCCCTTGCCCGTCAAAGCTGTCTGATATATAGGTTGTATCGGGAGGAGTTGGTTCACCACCCTCCCCCCCAACTCCATCTGGGGCGGTATATGTCACTGAATCCATTACTTGGTATGGAGGTAAAAAAGAAGTAACCGTCAACCACCCTAATAAGATGTTAACTTTAGCTTCAATAAGCTCTCCGACCACATTATAGGTACCAGATTGACTATTTTCGGGGAATTGTAGTGATATATCCTGGCGTGCTTGAGTAATTTTACCCTTTTTGTTAGGAAAAGGAGCCACTGTTACTTTATAATTCGTATTTAATGTTACCTTAGCGCCACTCACTTGGTGAGTAGCTGTAACAAGACCAGTAATCCAGGCTTCGCTTACTGGCAACGGTAAGCTATTAGTGCAAGTTGCGGTACCTATAATCGTAGCGTAAAAAACTTCATCCCCGTGGATATCAGTCTTACTGTATTCCACTGGTTCATAGCTTATTTCAAAATAATCTTCCATACTAAGAGCGGCTGCTGGAGAAGAATAAACAGGAAGAAGGCTCAGCGCCAGGATCAAAGCAATGAGCAGGCACAACGCCATCTCCACCTGAAATAATTTTCGTCTCATCCTTTTTCCTGTTTCCCTTATGATACCCCATTATTATGGTGATGGTAAGCTCCCTCTAGCTGACGACTAATAGCTCAAATAAACCCCAAAACCGGTTCCCCTTATTATAATAACAACAGGAGGAAGTTTTAGCTTCCTCCTGCCTTATTTTAGTAGTCGAGCATGTTAAGCTCTTTGACGGATAAGCTGCCAAATAACCATGCCGATAGCTATTACGCCAGAAATGATTCCGCCGATAAGCCACCAGCTAATTTGTTTGGGAATCACCGGTGGTATTACGGGTGGTGGTACTACAGGGGGTGGCACAACCGGTGGTGGGACTACCGGTGGCGGCACGACCTCTTCTTTAACTGTAAATGAACCGGTAAGACCACTAACCTCTACTGAGTAAGTGCCAACCACATCCTTTGATACGGTGAAGGTTACCTCTTTATCAGCCCCGGCAGGAACTGTTACCTCTTCGCTTGCCTCTACCACACCGTCTATTTTAAGTATAACCTCGTAACTCCCTTCACTACCGCCCGTATTGGTAACCAAAATACTGATATTTACCGGCTCATCAATATCAACTTCATCAGGGGAAATGCTTAGTGAGTTTATACTAAAAGTGGCTGGTGTCGGCGGTATTACCGGTGGCACCACCGGGGGCACTACTACCTCTACCCCATAACCAAGAACAGCAAAGGTAGTAAGGTGGCTTACCTCGGCAGTAACGGTGTCGGCTTCAGTGTCAACAACAGACGCCAGTTCTATCCACTCGCCAGTAGCTAAATCATAATAGGCAATAACCAGGTCTTTCTCAGTAACATTCTGTGGTCCAGTAGCAGGGTCATAGGTAAAGGTGAGAGTCATTGAATCGTCAAAGGTAACCCCATTAGGTTTAAAACTATACGCAGTTCCAATAATAACAGCACCATCCGGCAGTGATGGCGGGCTTTCATCAGCAGTTATAATTAACTCAATAGGGGCCGCACCATCTTTAGTCAGGATAACGGTACCTCCTGGAATACTAACGGTAAGCTCACCATTCTCAGTGGTGCGTTCTACTGTTGTCATTATTGCCCCGAAAAGGCTAATAAGGTACGAATACTCTAACCCGTTTATTTCGATAGTAAGGATAAGTGCACCACCACCACCACCACCTCCTCCACCGCCAGAAGGACTGAAGGAGGCATAGCCAATAGGTAAGTCTCCACCAAGCGCAAGGTTCGTAAGGTCGTCCAGCGAAGTAATATCATCAATGCCCTCTGTGTACCACATCTCATAGCTATTACCAGTTTTGACCACACTAGACGCAGCGACTCCACTCCACGGTGGAGTACCGCTACCTCCGACAAGGTTTGCAGCTTCCTCCACTGTCCAGGTCTCACCGTCCTCTGAAGTAGCGTAACCAATAGCGGTATTGGTACTATCCAGCAGGCTTTCGATAGTACTGATTTCTAGAGCAAGGAAAGCAGTTAGAAACGCCGAGAGATCACTGGTTTCCAGAGCATCCCAAAGGGCAGTGAGGTCCAGCGCTATTATTGCATCTCGCAAGCTCAGGAGAGACGATTCATCAAGGTTTGATGTATTATTGGTATACCACATCTCATAGTCAGTGGAACTGTTCTTGATGACGCTGGGGTCAGCAACGCTATCCAGTAAATTACCGCTCCCGAAAAGCACTTCATCATCCACTACTGTCCAGCCAATACCATTATTGGAAGTGGCGTAGCCAATAACAGTGCTGACACTATTAAGGATATCCCACAGGTCATTGATATTAGCGCCTGCCAGTATAGCATCAACAAGAGCTGACGCAGAAACTGTGGGTTTAGCTTGTGTGTACCACATCTCGTAGTCAGTAGGACTGTTCTGTATGACACTGGGGGCACCAATACTATCCAGTAAACTACCACTCCCGGCAAGCACTTCGGGATTATCATCCCAGGTTATGCCATCGCCAGAAGTAGCATAACCAATAACGGTACTGGTACCATCAAGGAGGTCTAAAATGGCAGCCCTGGCTGCCGCTGGGTTTCCTACTGGGTCGGCCAAACCAGCCATGATAGTCTGGAGGCCTGCCAAGTCAAGGTTTGTTTTGGAATTGGTATACCACATCTTATACAAGTTGGCGGTCGCATCCCAGATGACACTGGGAGCACCAACACTATTCCATGCGCCACCACCACTCCCAGTAAGGGCTTCGGATTTTACTATGTCCCAATCCAAACCATCAGTTGAAGTAGCATAACCAATAACGGTACTGGCATCACCTAAGAAAATCAAGAGGTCAGCGGCATCTAGAGCGCTTATATCAATCAGGAGTTGTGTAAGGTTTAGATTGGCTATATCATTTATGATGTCCCCTAGGTTCAGGGCTATTAAGTCACTTGCGATTTCACTAAGGCTTAGAGCAGGTTTGCCATGTGTGTACCACATCTTATACTCACCAGCAGTCTCATCCCAAAGGACCCAAGCATCTACTACATATAACTCACCACCTAGGGTAACTTCAGTTGAAGACTTCGTCCAGGTCACTTGTGCCTGAGCCGGTGATGCTCGGTTAAGCATAGGGGTAAGAAATAGACTTAAACCAAGTGTTACAGCTACTACCAAACTTATTAAGTTTCTGCCCCATTTCATGGTATACTCCTATTGGTTAAGATGAAGATTTTACCATTCATGTTTAGGAACTACAACCCTTAGTTTTTATCTTAATATAATAGCTTCTTTATATCCTTAGCAAAGTGTTTTCAAGTATAGCCTAATTCAAATTAGAAGGCAATAAAGTTTCAGGACTTATGAGTGTAAATTATAATATGCCCATTGGCATATTATATACTATTTATTAGACCATTGTCAATATCCTGCAATTGCTGAGGCAAATAGATGACACTACGAACACTTGACTTACGACAATCTTTGTTGTATTTTTATAAATTAAGGACTTTTTCGGGCTAATCTTTAGTTATGGCAAAGGTGCTAGCAACTCTACAGAAATTGAAAGGGGGTAGCCGAATGGAAACTACAGTTGGCCAGGAGAAAGAAGTTGAGCATGACAAGGTTGGCACTAATGTGAACGAATATAGGGAGGCAGTGAAGAAACTGATTGAGACCGAGGTGAGGAACACCATAGAAGAAGAGATGAGAAAGGCAGCCCAGGAACTGTTAGATGAGCAGAGGAAGGCAATCAAGCAGATGGTGGAAGAACACAAGGTCGCAATCAAGGAAGCAGTGGAGGATGAGAAGAAAGCAATCTGGGCAAGAGTAGAGGAGTTAAAGAAATCAATATTAAAACTCGGTCTGGGATAACCGCCTTCCTGTAAACTACAACGCAGATAAAATGCCATCCGAGCTCTCACTCATCTTCGCCGAAATGGATTTTAAAATCGTCGCTACATACTACACTACGATGACACAACTAACCATTTTGCCCCAGATTGTTTCAGCCCATTACGAGGTCATAGTTAATTACCCACTTGATATTTGTCAGCAATAGAGTAAAATACTATTAGTTAGATTACATCGTGGCAAACAAAGTGATAGGAGGATAAGGTGGACTGGTGGCAAATAGCACTAATTATCCTGTTCTCAATTATCATAGGGCTACTTGCAGGTTATCTCTTAAGCTACCTGATTATTACACTGCTTCGTAAGAAGCCGTTTTTTAAAAAACGCGAAATGGCCACAGAGCTTGAGGAACCACTAAAATTCACTGTGCCTAATCTACTGGCAGGATTAATTAAAAAGCGTGTAACGACTGAGCAACCGGCTAAAGAACAGGCGAAAAGAGAGGCTGAAGAAGCAAGAAGAGTCAGAGAAGCCGAAAAACAGGAAAGAAAAGCAGCCGAGCAACTGGCTAAACAGCAGGCGAAAAGAGAAGCTGAGGAAGTAAAAAGAGTCAGAGAAGCCGAAAAGCAGGAAAGAAAAGCAGCCGCAGTGGTTGAAAAACCACGGGAATCCATTGTGCCTGAACTAGTTGCAGAAATCGAAAACAACCGCAGGATAGCAACTGAGCCCTGGACTGGCAAATTACTACCCTTTCAAACTAGCGCGTGGGATACAAGCCCAGATAAAATTCATGTATTGCCGGCAGATCTTCGAGAGGCTCTAACAGAATCTTACACTGATATACGTCTAGCCAACAGCATTGTTTGGTTATCAGCGGAGTTGGGTCGTAGAACCCACAACTTAGATGAGAACTACATGAAACTGCGCACTAACATTGCTGAAAGACTCGATAGGATAAAGCCACTAATAGAATGGTTAGGAGAAAAAGCAACATAGAATTTAGCATAATGAGTACTTTATCTCATAAATCACCGCGCCAGAAAAACCCAAACCTGCTAAGTAGCTCAGCAGGTTCAGAGACGATATTAGTACTTCACATATTACTATTCAACTATTGACAGTTAGCTTATATGAACTATAATCAACTATAATAAGGTAAATAGATGAATTGTGAGGTGAATTATGAGTAAGAATGTCACTGAGCTATGGGGGCGTGAGTTTGATAGAGCTAAATCCGGGTTAGATGAGGAGCAGGTAGTGTCTTTCGTCAACGGGCTTATTAGCGAGCGCGACACACTTACCAAGCGTCAAGAACATCTTTCATCGCTTGTACAGCTTGCCGAAAGAACCGTCGCTGAGGCTGATAATATAGCCAAACAGGTCAAGGAGGAAGCCTTAGAGCAATCTAAAGCTGAGGCTGATACCATTACAGCTCAGGCAAAAGAACAGGCCCAGCAAATGATGAAAGAAAAAAGGACTGAAGCTGTAGCTATAGCCGAAAAGGAAGCAGAGGCTATCAAGGCCAAGGCTGAGCATGAGGTAGAACTACTGTTAGAGGAAAAGGTAAAAAAAATTCAATCTGAACTAAAGGGTACCGCTCAGGGACTATGTACAGAGCTTCTGTCGCAACTTGAAAGCCTTAAACAGCAGGTAACAGCACTAGAGGTAGAATTCGAGCATAAGTTGTCTCAACCTGCAGAAGAGATCAGTCCTGTAACCATGGAAGAGGGTGAAAGACGTGACAAATTCCTGGAACTAATACGGAGCATAGACCAACCAAACACAGGCGAGCCGGAATGGGAGCTAGAAATCTTGCCCCCGATAGACACAGTGAAAATGATGGGAATCGTGACCCATCTTGATAGTTTACCCGAGGTTGAAAAGACTGAGATTATACCTCGGACCGATATACCTTCAATCATAGTCTTCCTGCGTGAGCCGATACACTTGATTGATGTGCTGAGAACACTCCCGGAGGTAGCTCAGGTCAAAGAAGACGCAACTGATACTGCTAGTGCTAACGGCAAACCAGGGAAGGTTCAAATAGTACTCTCAGGAGAAACTGCCCCGGAGGAAGTCAACTAAAAGGTAAGCGAAGTTGCCACTGTCCTATCCTTAGTCAGAGCTCGGTTGGCTCTGATTCCGCAACCACAAAGAGGGCGTCACCCTGACAAATCTCATATCTGGATTGTGGGTTAACAACCATCATCCTATCTTCTTCAGGCAACTTATACACGACGTCAGCGCTTAACTGCTTCAGCCCTTCTTCGGAGTAATCAGTTTCCACCGCCAGGAGTATCACACGTTGCTGTGCCAGTATCTGCAATGCCTCAGTAAACTCTTTTCCCACCAGTCTATCAGATATATGGCCATCATAGCGGTACAACTCGCTACCCTTATCAAAAGCCAATAACTCCGCCACTATACGCGAAACACCGTGATTTAAGGCTGAAGCAACAACAAGGCTACCCCCCATCTGGTCAAGGCAAATAATCTCATCGGCGTGGGCTCGCTCCAAATGCATACGATTAGATGAATTCATGATTTGCACACAGGTGTGAACCTTCCGGTTTATAGATTCCACCGCCAGCACAATCATAAGGGCTTCAGCATCAGCCTCGTTAGCCCCCTTGGCAAAATCAGTGAGCACAATGACGCTGCTGGCTCTCTCTACCCCGGCTCGAAGCAAGTTTTTATCCTGAGAGGGATCACCATTTATAAACGCCACTCGCTCATCCTTCACCAAGCGTTCTTCGCTATCGTGCAGAACAACGATTCCTCGCTGTTGCTTCACATTAGCTGACAGAAGCTCTTTGACTACTCGCTCCCCCTGGAAATTCCAGCCGCAGACTATGGTGTGACCCGAAAAGTTAACTTTCTTAGCCATGCTTCCTCCTCTCCTCATTAATTCAATAAGCACACTGGTGACTTTGGCAGTAATGATAGCTATAAAGGTAATACTAGCTATCATCCCGATTATAATGCTAATCTGGACAGCTACAAACGGACTCTCAATTATTCCTAATTCGCCAAGAAAGACAGGAAAGGTTTTTAGTATGGCGCTACCGAAACCAACCTTCTCGTACGCCATAATAATCAGAGTAGCGACAAGATAGAGAAATGATAGCATGAGGACGATAGACAGCACCGGACGGTGTACTATCC
>SDBV01013932.1_pt1 | contig 10182 bp, 7 predicted proteins | sample 2277081 | NCBI WGS metagenome assembly SDBV01 (sample SAMN10402039, study PRJNA504765) | marine sediment metagenome | isolation source: marine sediment core GS10_PC15, 223 cmbsf | place: Arctic Ocean: Southern Knipovich Ridge | collected 2010 | reverse complement strand
AGCATTGATTACTGGAAGAGAATTAGAAATTACAGATATTCCTTTCTTATCTTTTAGTTGCCTAGCTACCTCAAGTACTGTAGAACCACTTCCCAGAAAAATAGTTTCACCATCAGCTATCAAATCTGCAGCAGCCTTCCCAATTTTTTTCTTTTCTTCTGATAACAAACTACTTCGTTGCAAAAGGGGAGGCTCTTTACTCTTAATAACAGCCTTCGAAGCACCTCCGTGTTGACGTCTTACCAATCCTTGTGAAGACAATTCTTCAAGATCTCTGCGTATTGTAGCTTTACTAACTTTAAATAAAGCTGATAATTCATCAACAGTCACTATCTCTTCTTTATCTTCTACTAATCTACTAATTTTTTCTTGTCTTTCTGTATTATTCTTACTCATTTGTTTCTACGAAAAATACAATTATTGAATTATTAATTAAGATTTTTCACAATCTCTATTTTAAATACATAAACATATTGTTGTATACTCAACTTGATAACCACAATATATAGTGATTAATCTTGAAATTAAGGAGTTATGGGACAACCTTAAGTATTTATGGATATTATATATAGCGTGAACTGTTTTTGTCAAGCAATAAAATGATTAAAAGGACTATTATGCTATAAAAATATGATTGTATAAGCATTTTATTATTTAATATAGCGATATATAATCGATAATGTGCTTGATATATTAATATTTCCTAATTTTTTTTGATTGAATGAAAAAAGACTTGACAAAAAAACTCTTTTAACTATAATAATCAACGAATGACACTAGGTGTCATTTATTGATGCTCAATATAAGTTTCGTGACCAACAAGGAGTTACAAAAATGGAGAAGCTAGCCAAACAACAGGAAGAAAGAGTGCAGGAATTACACCGAAAGTGCATTTTCATCAATACGCTTCAGTCACCAGCGTTTTCCGATGAGTGGCTGATTCGATTACGAGATGGTGGAATGACTGCATGCAACTTGTGTGTAAGTGGAGCGATGGAAGTGGAAACAGTACAGAAAGCACAAACGAATATGGTAGCAGTGTATGAAGCTGTATCAAGGAATCCTGATGTTCTGACTATCGCTACCAAAGCGGCTCAGATCCGGAAAGCAAAAAAGGAGAATAAACTCGCAATCTGCCTAGGATTCCAAAGACCTGAGCCTATCGGTAGAGACATAGGGATGCTATACGCGTTTCACCTTATGGGTCTGAAAATCCTTCAAATAACCTATCAAGAGAGGAACTTCGTTGGAGATGGATGTGGAGAGAGAACCAATTGTGGTTTAAGTAATTTCGGTATACAGCTCGTGGAGCAGATGAACAAACTCGGGATCGTTATAGATCTTGCCCATGTGGGCAGCCAAACGACTTTAGAGACAATTGAACTTTCGAATGATCCAGTGATTTTTTCCCACAACGGATGTAGATCTGTCGAAGATCATCACCCTGCGAATCTAAGAAATAAGAGTGATGAAGAGCTTAAACTGCTGGCAGAGAAGGATGGAGTGATCGGGATAATCGCGTATTCTCCTTACGTGAAATATGAAGATGTGCCGACTCTGGAAGATTTCATGAAACATCTTGACCACGCAGTCAAAATAGCGGGCGTTGATCATGTCGGAATAGGGCTTGATGGCCCCAGCGAACGTCAGGCTTTTGATCCATTTGCTCTTAAATATCCGGAATTAGTGCCAAAGATACCCGCAACAGGAAAAAAATATGTTCATGAGAACATTGTAGTTCCAGAATTAAGTAAGCCAGAATTTATGATCAACATAACTAGAGCTTTGGTCTTACATGGTTATTCCGACGACGATATTGAGAAGATCCTTGGTGGTAATTTCTTAAATCTATTCGAAGAAGTATGGAAGTAATATTTGTGAATCACTTTCTCAGATGAGAAAGAAAATAATAGGGGGTGAAAGATGAAAAAGGCAGTTCGACATCTAATGCTGATTCTTCTAGGATTCTTTCTTGGAGGATCACTTGTATTTGCCGGAGGAGAGAATGAAATCACAACCGAACAGGGTAGGGAACAGCAAGTTGTTCTCCAGTCTATTAAGGTACTGCATTCGTGGGCTTCAACACCGAATCCAGAAACACTCGAGGTGATATTTAATCGATTTGAAGAACTCAATCCGCAGTACAAGATTGACGATAATCCTATTCCTTTTGAAGAATACACTAAGATGATTAAAATCATCATGCCATCAAAATCTCCACCGGATGTAATCGTGCACAAGCCGGGATCAAACACACGGGCTCAAATTGATGCTGGGTTGTATCTTGATCTAACAGATTTTTGGGAAGAACAAAACTTCGATTCCGTTCTACCAGAATATGCAAAGGGGCTGTGGACGCGACACGGGAAAATATGGGGAGTGCCGTTTAAGGGACAAGTTCTTATGGTTTGGTACCGCCCGAGCATATTCAAAAAAGTTGGACTAAAAGCACCTACCAATTGGGATGAGTTCAAACAAGTTTGCGCAAAGCTAAAAAACGCGGGATATGTTCCATTGAATGCTGGCGACAAAAATCCTTGGCCGGCAACATACTGGTTTGAAGATATACTTCTTATGACTGCGGGTAAGGCTTTTTGGGATAACCTCATGCTAGGTCGGGCGAAATGGACAGATCCACGTGTGATAAAAGCATTCGAAATATTGAAACGCGACATCCTCGACCCAGGATACTATATGGCAAATGCGAATGCTTATAGCTACCAAGAGGCATCACGAAACTTTGGGGAAGGAAAAGCAGCAATTTATAACATGGGCTCGTGGCTGCCTCCAAGGCTATGGGCTGTCATGCCTGATGTTGATATGGATTATTTTCTATTCCCGACGATTGATAGTTCAGTCGAGAGAACCTTACGGATGCAGGGGGATGGCTGGGCGATTCCAAGAAAAGCTATCAATGTTCAGGGGGCTAAAGATCTAATCGCGTTTCTTTCCACAAAGTGGGCTCATGTGACTTTTGCAGCAAATGTTGGAGAGCCGGTACTCCACAAAGAGACGACCGCAGATTTGTACCCACATCCTGATGAATTAGGTGCCGCTACATTGGAACGATTCAAATACAATGGTGTAAATCCTCTTGATCTTGGTCTCGAACCTATCGTCGCAAATGAGGTACAAAATCTAACAGCAAAGTTTAATGAAAATCCAGACATGGAATCGCTAATGGAGGACTTGAAAAAAATAGACGAAGTCGCAAACAAAGTGTTTTCCGATATTGAAAAGGAAGTGGCGAAAGGTTTTTGGAAATAGCTTAGTTGTGAACAGTATGTCTTGGTTGTCTTGGTACGTAGTATCGAGCAACCAAGACTTTTTTCTATAGTTATACTGATAATGGGCAATAAACACCATAATGAAACGCACTATTCTTCGTGACATAAAGAAGTGGTGGGTAGGAATTTCTTTTGTTTTTCCTGCTTGTGTGTTCTTTGGCATTCTTATCCTTTTTCCAGTACTGAAATCAATTTATCTTAGTTTCACGGATTACACTATTTTGCTGGAGGATATATCTCTTATTGGGTTGTCACAATATTCAGATCTTTTCCGTGATTCAAAGTTTTATTTGGCTCTCAAGAACACGCTAATTTGGAGTGTGTTTTATACTATTCTTTCAGTGGGTATCGGGCTCATTCTGGCGATTGTATTAAACACAATAAGATGGATCAGTAATATTCTCAGGTTAGCATTCTACTATCCCATGGTACTGTCGTTTGTCGTAATTGGTCTGCTGTGGATGTGGATGTACCTACCGGATATAGGAATAATAAACACTATTCTTCGTACAATAGGATTAAAACGATTAGCGGTACCGTGGTTAGGAAAATCGTCTACGGCGCTATACGGCATCATAGTTGCGGCGAGCTGGCAACAGGCGGCATATTGTATGGTTCTTTATCTTGCTGGTTTAGCAATGATACCAGTTGAATATTTGGAGGCGGCGCAGATAGACGGCGCCACGCACTTACAGTCATTTCTGAATATAGTATTGCCACTTCTGAACAGAGTTACTGCACTAGCAGTTGTAACAACGGTGTTAAAGTCTTTCAAAGTATTCGATCTCGTCTACATCATGACGTACGGCGGACCTTATCGAGCTAGCATTGTACTTCCATTTTTTATGTATGAAGAAGCATTTCATAACTACAGAATGGCATATGGTACGGCAATCTCGGTTGTAAGTCTTATTGTTGTGTTTCCCTTTATTGTTTTCTACTTGAGACATCTAACTACACGAGAAGTTTCAGAATGAAAACACAGAAGCAATATGGACCATTGATTTATGAAAAAAAATAAGATACATCAATTATTTATTGTTGTTTTCGCGGTATTGATTGCAGCAGTTTGGCTGTCACCAATGGTGATGGGCTTGATGAACTCGGTAAAAACGATGGAGGATATATACACGGGAGGATTCCTGAGCTTTCCTCGACGGATTGCGATAGAGAACTATGCAGATGTTTGGTACAAATCTCATCTTGGTGAATACTTTAAGAATAGTATGTTGATCACTATTTCAGCCGTGATATTAATATTAACCCTCGCGTGTCCTGCGGCATATGGATTTGCACGTAACACATTTAGGGGCAGTAGTTTCATATTCATGATTTTTCTATCGGGTTTAGCGATCCCGCTAACGATCGTATTGATTCCACTTTATCAGTTAATGGACAGTTTTGGATTGTTGGACTCATATTTCGGAATCATAATAGTTGAAGCTTCATATTGCTTGGCGTTCAGCATTTTCATAATGAGGAATTTTTTCCGGGGAGTGCCGAGTTCTTTGGCGGACGCGGCGACGGTTGATGGTTGTTCCCAATGGGGTATTTTTTTAAGGATTTATTTACCGTTAGCGAAACCTGCCTTGGGCGCGTTGATTGTACTAACTGTTACGTGGATTTGGAACAGCTTCTTGTTCCCACTTATCCTCATTTACTCTAAAAATAAAAAGCCTATCACGCTCGGATTGGCGCAACTACATGGGGAACACATCTCTTTTTGGAATCTGCAGATGGCTGGAGCAGTAATCGCAAGTATCGTTCCACTTGCAATATTTCTCGCCTTCCAGAAATATTTTGCACGAGGTTTGATGACAGGTGCGGTGAAAGGGTGAAACTGCATTTATAAAATGTGAACGTAGGAGGAAATTAATTAACGATGCGAAGTAGAGACATAGTCTGGAAAAAGGACGAAAACAATCCAGTTATATGTCCCCAATCTGGCACTTGGACTGATCAGGGCACAATGACCACAGATATCGTAACCATGAAATCTTACTACTACATGTATTTTGTTGGTAAATCACAGCATAAAAACAGCATTGGCCTTGCCACAATTCCGAGAGATTGCTTTGATGGTAAATCGTGGCATGAATGGTCTGAGAACCCAATTATCATGCCCGGCGGTCTGGGGGCATTTGACAGTCAAGAGGTGATTGATCCAGCAGTGATAGTGCAAGAAGATGAAATAAAACTTTACTACAGTGGAATCGGCGGTGAAAAAGACATGATTGGTCTCGCCACATCAACAGATGGCCACGTATTTCATAAAACCAGTGAACCAATAATGGAGGGAAGGTCACCCGAGGTTGTATTGAAAAATGGAGTAATTTATTTATTTTATATACATCAAAAGGCTGGAAAAGGATATGCGATTCGACTGGCAACATCAAGAGATGGTTTTACATTTCAAGAAGAAGGTACAGTATTCGCTCCGGCATTAAATGGCTGGGATAGTTACACTGTTACAACACCGCGAGTAGTGCTTCATAAGGATATATATATCATGACCTATGCGGGTGATGATACTGAGGCCGATCATCCGAAAGGTCTTGGTCATGCATTTTCGAGGGATTTGAAGAATTGGGTTAGATACGCGGGAAATCCTGTATTGAAAGTAGGAGCTGGGCACGATTGGGATTCCAAAGCGATCTGGTTTGGTGAAACTTTGTACCACAATGGTTTATTTTATTTGTGGTACGAAGGGAGCAATGGTATCAAATCGCAAATTGGATTGGCAACGTGCAAGGAAGCGATTGGAGCTATTGGTTCAGAGTTTCTATAGCGTTTCACGTCTGATTCATACACGATGAAACCATAATGTTGAAGGGGGAAAGTCAGGTTTGTGCACTATTGGGAAGGTGAATGGCCGTTTTTTTCATTGCGATAGGAAAAAAGATTCGCTTTGACATGGATTCGAAAGAGCTTGCCATGAGGCAGGCCGATAGCACCGGCATTCTGATCAGAGCAATCCGCAAACACAGTTGAAACGCACTGGTGGTATTTGGATCGCCGGCTTGGCCATCGGCAACTACGAGAGACAGTCGGAGAAGTTGTTCGGGCCGCTTTGCCACAGGGCCTGAAGAAGTTCAAGCAGTTCCTCCTGTTCACCGACGGGGATACCAACATCCTGGAGGCCTTAAGAGATCGAGTTAAGGTGCTTTTCAGCGTTGTCTGTGGCATACTATAGCTCTTAGTAGAATTGACTATGGAAACAACAAACGGTTGGATTTTGCCCGGGAGTAGTGGATTTATCCCATGGGGAGGGTGAGGCCAGTGGAATTGTGACTCGAGGAGTCTTTCAGGAAAACCAGAGAAGGCGAAATTCTGGAAGTCAATTGACTACGAAACATTCTTCGAGTAAGAGGAAAATTGCATGATTGGATCAGTTAAGGCGACAACAATAACCTTGACAAACACCGGACGCCACGCAAGCCTATGATTCGCCAATAAAATTTGATGGGATTAATTATCAGGGAGAGATTGATGGACTTACCGGGACCCGAGTATTCTAGGCCCCAGTTCATTATATTTAGGTATTGCAGATGAACATTACTGACCAGCCCGAGAAACCGAACATCATCTTTGTCGTCTTTGACGACCTAGGCTACTCAGACCTAGGCTGCTACGGTGGCGAGATCAGCACGCCGAACATCGACGCTCTCGCCATGAATGGCGCCCGCTTCGAGGGTATGTACAACTCCGCGCGCTGCTGCCCCAGCCGCGCTTCCCTAATGACGGGGCTGTACCCACCGCAAGCCGGCATCGCGGACTTCATTAGCCGCGAGCCGCACCCAACCAAAGGCTTGGCTCACCTGGGACGACTGCGGGATGATTGCGTAACATTGGCAGAAGTGCTGAAGTCCGCCGGCTACAACTGCTATTTCTCCGGTAAGTGGCACATGCATGAGGCGTCGGGACCGGTGCAGCGCGGTTTTGACGAATTTTACGGTTACACCATGCAGCACTCGCATGACCAGTACGACGCGGAGTTCTACAACCGCCTGCCGGAAGGACGGGCGAAGGAAATTGACCGGCCGCAAGGCGAGTTCTACGCCACTGACATCTTCAACGAGTACGGCCTGGAGTTCATCAAGCAGGGACAGGCCTCCCGCAAGCCTTGGATGCTCTATCTGTCGCATTCCTCGCCGCACTTCCCCCTGCAGGCACCGGGAACTACCGCTGACAAGTATTACAAAGCTTACCTGCGAGGATGGGACGCACTGCGTGAAGAGCGCTATGAGCGCATGAAGGAACTTTGCGTGGTCGACGACTCCAGCTGGTCTCTAACCGAGCGTTCAATGGTACCTGTCGACAGCGATGACATCGCCAACGGCTACTCCGGCAAGCAGAACCCGGCCTGGGATTCGCTGGACGAGGAACGGCGCAAAGATCTGGCGCGGCGCATGGCGCTGTTCGCGGCGATGGTTGAGCACGTAGACCACGGTATCGGCGAGATCGTGGTCCACCTGAAGGCGACGGACGATCTGGCGAACACGCTCATCATGATCACCAGCGACAACGGTGCCTGCTATGAGTGGGGGCCCTTCGGCTTCGACGGCGAGTCGCGCAAGGGGATTACACTTCTACATACGGGCGAAAGCCTCCACAATATGGGTGGCCCCGGAACATACCATTCCTACGGCAGCGGTTGGGCAAATCTGTGCAACACGCCTTTCCGCTCCTACAAGCACTTCACCCACGAAGGCGGCATCTGCGCGCCCTTTATCGCCCACTGGCCGACCAGATTCCGCGGCCAGGGCGAATGGATCCGCGGGCTGACGCACACCATCGACATCATGCCCACCATGCGCGCCGTTGCGGGCGCGGGTTACCCGGAAACCTTCAACGGCAACGACATCCCGTCGGAAGAAGGTGTTAATATGCTGCCAGCTCTTGCGGGCGAATCTTTACCGAGCCGCAGCATTTACTTCTCTCACCAGCAGGCACGTGCTGTGATTCTGGACAATTGGAAAATCGTCTGGGACAAACGCACGATGACGCCGCTTAAGTGGGAGTTGTATAACTTGGCCAAAGACCGCAGCGAGGTGGACGACCTTGCGGAGCAGTACCCCGATCGAGTCACCGCCATGGCAGCGGATTGGGAAGCCTACCGAAAACGCGTCGGCCTGGAAGAGTTTGAACCGTGGCACGTCCCCGGCATTGAGAACATTTCGGACTGACGTGCCTATCTGATGCCGCACAAGTCAGCAAGCCGCCCACAGGTTTCCTACAATCGCTTGGAAAAGTCTTCGACTTTCCCACAATCATTTGGATAACTGCTTCGCGGTTACCTACATTACCCGTGAGGGTGAATTATTCCATCTGGCAGTAGAATCGCATTAACTTTTAGATATTTCTAACTAGATAAGGATTATTACCCCAGAGAAATAAGGGTTTCGCGCTATTATTCTCCGGCAAATTTGGATATTTTGAGATTCTTACGCAATCAGGGTATTAAGGTAAGATAATTCTCATGAACTGCGCAGAAGAAAATATGAAGGATCCCTATCGAATAAAAAACTTAAGCTGAATTTTTCGTAATGGTGGTGCAGCCTAGACAGTACTGGATAGCCGATTACTCTTCCCTGTTTTTGTAGGGTATATCCACCTACCAATTTTCCGGCAATTACCTGATGTGGCCGTTTCTCATTATAGTATCCGATATATTCGGCCAGGATATTCCTGATCTGTTTTCCATTGAAGAGAATAAACAAAGCAAAAGCTTCCCTTCTTGCAGAACCGATAAAAATTCTTGAAAATGCGTTCGTGTCAGGAGCATTCGCTTATATTTAATCCCGTCTATACCGTAACTCACTGGACTGATCCATTTCCGAACTGTTTCTGAGTTTTACCAGAGTAAAATGATTTTTGCTTCCTGATATTGCGGCATCCGGACACTCCAACAAACGTCCGTGTTTTTTGGAAGCTATTTCTGCAGCACCTTAAAACAGAAATAATAGCCCATCAGGACGATAGGCTCGAAGCAGGGCGGGCAATCCGTTTTGAATGATCTTTTGACGTGATCCGTTTAATATGCCTGGTTCTATCTGAAGAAATATTGGATTGCTTTCAATGGTATTGCGTTGACTAAAAAACGTGAGAATTGTAGATCAAAATGTGCCTTTAACAAATCAGATAAAACTGTCAGGTAAGGAAGCCGGAGAAGTTAAGAGAAGATAATCGTTACGGGAGAAATACAATATCGGGCCGTTTTTCTTGAAGCTTCCCGCATCGCCGTCTTCTCTTTCCTTCCTAATTCCCCCCCCCCTTCTTTTTTCCGTCAACCGCCTTTCCATCCGGCTACCAACTCGTATTTCGGATAAACTTTAAACCTCCTAATCACTTCAAGCTTACGTTCTCTTCCTGGGGAAAGAGAGCAAAATTCCGATCTGCTTCAACAATGAATTCGGGGTTAATGTTAGCTGAGATCCGAATTAGTGAAGGATCATCCATGATGAGACCGGATTACTGTTACCTTTTTCTGCTACAGTAAAAACTCTTTTTACAGCCTTCCTCGGGCTACGTCCTGTAGCCCTCGGATATGTCAATTGCTACAATAAGCCCCGGAGACCTGGCAGGGAGGCCAGGTCTCCGGGGCGCTCAGAGGGGGGGATCAAGAGAAGATATTCGTTAGAGAAAAATTCATCAGATCGGTTTTTATGATTGGATTATGTCTTCACCTGATTGTTATGATTCTTTTCCTTTAGTCTCCGGTCTCTGCGCTCTTATTTTTCTGGCATGAGTTATTGTCCTCAGAAGCGGCGATTAAGGCGCAAAGTCGGCGAATGGTGTGTACCTTTGCGAAAAACCAAAATAATATTGGCTTCAAGAACTTATCAATTTATCGTAATCCGAATGTTTGCCGATCCAGAACCAAATCAAACCTTCC
>SDBV01013931.1_pt1 | contig 10183 bp, 7 predicted proteins | sample 2277081 | NCBI WGS metagenome assembly SDBV01 (sample SAMN10402039, study PRJNA504765) | marine sediment metagenome | isolation source: marine sediment core GS10_PC15, 223 cmbsf | place: Arctic Ocean: Southern Knipovich Ridge | collected 2010 | reverse complement strand
TTGATTCTCCCTGGTACCATATTGCCCCACTGATTGCATAAGGGACTACAGGCGCTATCATCGCATTATACACCAGGGATGGCATGGCTGGAAACGGCCCCAGTTCCAACGGGCTTTCCGGAATTTTTATATCCGGAGCATTATAGAGATCAAAAATATCCGCATAAGGGGGAAGATGTTTGTGAGTATATAATGCAAAGTACAAATCCTCTATCCATTCACCCATTTCACGGTAATAGCTTATTATCTCCCGTGATTTGATTTTCAGTACAGGATCCCATTTTTTAACTAAACTTTTGAATTCACGGCTGTGTTTTTGCCCTTCACCGCTAATCCAGGGTTCCACAGATGTTCCTCCCCATGAGGCATGAATAAGCCCGACCGGCACATCCAGGTTTTTCATAATCTCTCTGCCAAAATAATAACCGGTGGCGGAAAAATCCCCAACAGTGCTGGGACGGCATATTTCCCATATTCCTTCGCAGTCTTTTTGAGGTTCGGCGGAAAGATCATTTTTGATCGAAAAGAGGCGTATGTTCGGGTAATAGGCTTCCGCAATCTCATTTGCGGCATCATCGCAATGATGAACCTTCATTTCCATGTTCGACTGTCCGGAACATATCCAGACCTCGCCGATCATTACATTCGAAAGCTTTATTGTGTTTGCGCCCTCTATGATTAATTCGAACGGACCGCCTGCTTCCATCGGCTCAAGCATCACTTTCCAATCACCGTGACTGTTTGCTTTTGCGGACAGCTTCTGGTTATCCAAGGTTACCGTTATCTCCTCTCCGGGTTCCGCCCACCCCCAAATCGATGCTTTTATATCTCTCTGGATAACCATGTTTCCGCCAATCACCGCAGGCAATGTCACATCTGCTGCCGAAGAATACGTAAATAATACCGCAAACACCAACTGGCCGAGCAAAACCACCGACTTTTTCATCTCTTTTCTCCTCGTTTAAAAGGCCTGTGATAAACTATCAACTTCAGATTTAAGCTGTCAAGGGACAGTGCGAAGCGCTGTTTTACATGCCCTTGACAGCAACACAAATCATATATTTCATCCCGGGGCGCGTGAAAAAGGATTTTTTCACCGCCCTCTTAAAGTAAATCCGAAAATTGATAGGCAAATCTTGAAAAGCACCTGCACGAAATGTCTATCTACTGTCTTTGTTCTCCATCGGTTCGAGAATGGCAATTGTGGCGCCCCAGCTCGAAGCATCTGTCGAAGCCCTGAATTCCTTTACAAACGGGCATTCCTTCAAAAATGAATGAACTATCTGCCTGAGAACACCCTGCCCTTTGCCGTGAATAATTCGCACATGCAGGATCCCACTTATACGGCAGCGAAGAATATATTCCGACAATGCTGATTTTACTTCACTCGGCTTGAACATGTGAAGGTCAAGATTGCCGTCGACTGGGTAATCGAAATATTCGTTTCCCATAATGACTTTCTTAATTCGAAGTATTAGTTTTTTGATTAATATTAATACCATACCATCAGTAACTTGTCAAGAAACCTTTAACATGTCGCTGCCATTATTCCCTCAACAGTATCCAAAATTCGAAGTTTTTCCTGTTCATAATTGACAATTATTTCAAGACAGGCTTGAAACCCTGCCTTTATCTGAATTTTGCCTCTTAGCCCTTGTGCTTTGCGACTTATGAATTCTATCCTTAAGCAGAAGCATCAAATAAAAAATCCTTCCGGGTTATGAACAGAAAGGATTTTTTTAAAAAAGTACGATAATCTCTAAATTTATTAAAACTCGATGGTCTTTGCCCATACAATTCCGCTAATATTCTCAACCTTGGTGATAATATCTTTTCCTATATTTTGGTCGGTATTGAGAATAAACATTGCATCTCCGGCCGGACTCATCCTTGCCCAGGTCATGTGAGCGATATTTATGCCGTTGTCTCCCAAAACAGTGCCGATATTACCTATAATACCTGTACGGTCACGGTTTCCGCAGACCAGTATAACGCCTTCCGGAACAAAATCGAGTTCATAACCGTTGAGTCTGACTATACGCAAAGCATTTTTACCGAAAATCGTTCCAATAACATCATTTGTACCTTCGGTGGTGCAGGTTTTTACCTCGACACAGTTTTTGTAGTCTTTTTCCTCGGAAGATTTAATCTCGTTAACCTTGATGCCAAGTTTTTCGGCTGTGCTTTTTGCATTGATCAGGTTGACACCTTCCGCATAGCCTCTAGTGAAAAGCCCCTGCAGAACCGAAGATGTAATCGACCATGTATTATAATTATGAACATCACCGTAATAAATGATATCTATACCGGTGAGCTGTCCTTCCCCGATATGACCGAGCAGAAAACCCATTTGTTGCCCGAGTTTCATGAACGGCTTAACCTTCTCATAAACCTCCGGGGCCATGGAAGGCATATTTACAGCATTTTTTACCTCGCCGGAAATGAGAAAATCCCGCACCTGCTCAGCCACCATGACCGCCACAATGTCCTGGGCTTCTGCTGTTGAAGCTCCGAGGTGAGGAGTGCTGATAACCTTTTCGTTCAACACAAGCGGATTATTCTCAGGCGGTTCATTCTCATATACATCGATCGCCGCTCCGGCTACTTTACCGGATTCTATAGCTTCATACAGCGCCTTCTCATCTACTATGCCACCGCGTGCACAGTTTATAATTCTTACGCCGTCCTTGCATTTTGCCAGTGTTTCAGCGCTTATCAGGTGATGGGTTGTCTCATTTAGAGGTGTATGAACGGTAATATAATCCGCTCTTGCCCAGATTTCATCGAGTGTGACAAGTTCCGCCCCGATGCTCTCGGTCATTTCTTTTGAGATAAAAGGATCATAACCTATGACCTTCATTTCAAATGCCATTGCGCGCTGGGCAAGCACATAGCCGATATTACCAAGCCCTATCACTCCGAGAATTTTCCCTCTTAATTCCACACCCGTATACTTTTTACGGTCCCAACGGCCCTCTTTAATGGAACGGTCTGCCTGCGGGATATTCCGTGAAAGCGCCATTATCATGCTGAACGCATGCTCCGCGGTCGATACTGTATTACCGCCGGGAGTGTTCATTACAATTATTCCTGCATCGGTGGCTTTGCTGACATCGATGTTGTCGATGCCTGCACCGGCTCTGCCTATAACCTTAAGCTTTTTGGCATTGGCAAGCGCATCTTCTCGGACTTTTGTGGCACTCCGGACTATTAAAGCATCATATTCGCCAATAACGGATTTAAATTCTTCGGGGGTCAATTTGGTATCAAAATCAACTTTTATACCATCGGCCGCCTCGAGAATATCTACACATTCCTTTGCAACATTATCGCTTATAAGTACTTTATACATAATTATTATTCCCTTTTTGGAAACAGTGTGAAGAACTATCAGTCTTCGGATTCAAGCTGTCAAAGGTATAGAGTAATGCGATGATTTACATACCCTTGAAAGCAACACATGTTATATATATAATTCAGGCTTGCGTGAAAAAGGATTTTTTCACTACCCTCTTATAAGTTTATAAATTTATGCAATAAAAACCTGTTGCGCGGCTTTCACAGATTCACCCGGCTCGAAGGAGTAGCCAATCTCTTTGAGAGATGTTTCAAGACCGGACAAAGCGGTCAATACATCATATTTATCCAGATAACCGATGTGGGAAATTCGAATTATCTTTCCTTTAAGCGATTCCTGGCCTCCCGCGGGAAATACGCCGTTCTTCTTCATAGCTTTAACCAGAGCGCCTCCATCGACACTTGAGGGCAGCGCTACTGTGGTCAGAACATTTGAGGGGTCCTTCGCGAAAAGTTCTAGCCCGATCGCTTTAACTCCCGCCCTCATGGCTTTTGCATGGAGCGCATGACTTTTCCACATATTCTCCAGCCCCTCGGCAAGTATAATGTCGAGAGTCTCGTTCAGCCCGACAATTAGCGATACAGGAGGAGTAAAAGGATTCTGGTTCTTTTCAAGCGACTTTTTATATTTTTTGAGATCCCAGTAGTATTTCGGCAGATTGGAACGTTCAACCATACCCCATGAATTTTTCGAAACAGAAATGAATCCGAGCCCCGGCGGAAGCATTATCGTTTTCTGCGAGCCGGAGATTACCATATCGACTCCCCATTCATCAGGCCTCAGCTCATGTACCCCGAGACCGGAAACAGCATCGGTTACAAGTGCAGCATCATAACCGCGCATAACCTCGCCTATTGCCTTTAGATCGGTGAGGACACCGGTGGATGTTTCAGATTGCGTAGTGAAAACAGCTTTGACACCGGGATTGTCATCAAGCGCCTTTTTAATCTGTTCAGGTGTTACGGCATATCCCCATTCAACATCGATCGGAATAGTCTCTATACCGTAGGCAACACAGATATCATGCCAGCGCTCGCCGAATTTTCCGCCGCGAACAGCAACGGCCCTGTCGCCTTTCGACAGGATATTTACCACTGCTGTTTCCATTCCTCCGCTTCCGGAAGAAGCCAGTACAAAAACATCCCCGTCGGTCATAAAAAGCTTTTTAAGCTTGGCGCTGACCTCTCTAAAGAGATTCTCATATCGAGGAGTTCTGTGATGAAAAATCGGCTCGGCCATCTTGAGAAGAACTTTTTCAGGCACCATTACCGGTCCAGGTGTGAATAAACGTGTTTTCATCAGAAACCTTTCTATTAAATTTGCGCCGTTTGAAAATTTATTACTTAATTTCCGGAGTTGCTGTAAATAACATGTTTATAATGCAATATACAATACCACAAGTATTGAATCTATAAATTTTGCCACAGAGAACACAGAGAACAATAAATATAATTATCTGATAATTTTATATTTATAATAATTCAGGGGGATGAAAAAACGTTATTATTTTCTTTTTTTATCTCTGTGACCTCCGTGTGCTCTGTGGCTATTATATTATTTTAAATAAATTTACAACAAGTCCGAAAGTTGATTTTATTACTTACTACTTTTTAATACTGCCGTTTTGTAAATCCACGACCATATGGTTTTAGCCCCCAGACCGGTGTTTGCGGAAAACATCACTATATTTTCTGCTCCGAACTCTTCCTCATATTTTTTTTTATACTGAGCTCTCCGGCTTGCGGATAACTTGTCCGACTTCGTAAACACATAAAGAACATTGCCGTCCCATTCTCTCAGCCAATCGATCATCAGCTTATCTCCGCTCACAGGTCCGTGACGTGAATCGATTATCTGAATCAAACCTATAAGTTCGGATCTGCTTTCCAAATAGGGCCCTACAAGTTTTTTGAAAAGCATTTTTTGGGATTTGGGAATCCTGGCAAATCCATAGCCCGGTAAATCAACCAGAAAAAACTTGTTGTCGACCAGATAGTAATTAAGCGAAAGTGTTTTGCCGGGTTTTTGTGATGTTTTGGCCAGGTTATGTTTTTTAGCCAGACGGTTTATCATCGAGGATTTCCCGACATTCGACCTTCCGGAAATACAAATCTCCCGCAATCCGTACACCGGAAAATCTTTCAGGGAAAACACCGGTCTTTGAAATGTTATATCCGGCATCACTTTGCAAGTGCATGGGCAAGAACATCTTCGATATGTTCGGCAAGGATAAAGTCGAGATTTTCTGTGATTTCCTTTGGCAATTCCCGCTTCTCGCCTTCATTCTTTCTGGGAATAATGACTTTCTTGATACCGCTTCTCTTGGCAGCAAGCGACTTTTCTTTCAAACCGCCAATCGCAAGCACGTTGCCTCTGAGGGTAATCTCACCGGTCATTGCAACATCCCTCATTACAGGTATTCCACTCACTGCCGATACAAGAGATGTTACAATAGAAACTCCTGCCGAGGGGCCGTCCTTTTTAATTGCTCCTTCAGGTACATGGATGTGGATATCCTTTTTATCAAAAGCATTCGCCTTTATCCCGAGATTTTTCATGTTCGCTTTTGCGTAGGTGAGTGCGGCACGAGCGCTTTCTTTCATCACTTCGCCGAGGTGACCTGTTAAAATAAGATCTCCCTTACCCGGCAGAAGTGAAGTCTCAATATTCAGTATGTCGCCGCCAAAAGGAGTCCATGCCAGCCCGATAGCCATACCGATCTGATTTGTTTTTTCGATACGCTTTTCATGAATCCGTGAAGTTCCGAGATACTTTGTCAGATTACGTGTCGTGATGGCTTTTTTCTTGAATTTCTTTTCTTTTGTGACTGCCTCGCGGGCGACCTTTCGGCAGATATTCGCAATTGTGCGCTCGAGATTACGTACTCCGGCCTCCATTGTATAATTGCGGATTATTTTAGCGATGGCATTACTATCGAAAGAAATATGTTTCGGTGAAAGCCCGGACATCTCCATCTGTCTCGGTATCAGGTGTTTCTCAGCTATGCCTATTTTTTCATATTCCATATAACCGGAAAGTCTGATTATTTCCATGCGGTCTATAAGCGGAAGCGGTATGTTATCCTCAAAGTTCGATGTCGTGATGAATAAAACCTCCGATAAATCAAAATCGATCTCGAGATAATTGTCGTTAAACGTATAGTTCTGTTCGGGATCAAGAACTTCTAAAAGCGCCGAGGAAGGATCCCCCCGGAAGTCCATGCCGATTTTATCGACCTCGTCGAGAAGAAATACGGGGTTTCTGCTGTCTGCCCTTTTTATATTCTGAATTATCCTTCCCGGCATGGAGCCTATATAAGTCCTTCGATGACCCCTGATTTCCGCTTCATCACGGATACCGCCGAGCGACATCCTGACAAACTTTCTTCCCAGCGCCCTTGCAACACTGCGTCCAAGCGAGGTCTTGCCGGTGCCCGGAGGCCCGGTAAAACATAATATCGGTCCCCTGATCTTTTTCGACAGTTTTAAAACTGCGAGATATTCGAGGATACGTTGCTTGGGCTTTTCCAGTCCGTAATGGTCTTCATCAAGTATGGCTTTCGCTTTTTTTATATCAAGATTATCACGGGTATGTTTTTTCCAGGGCAGTGAAAGCAGCCAGTCGAGATAGTTTCGCACCACTGTCGATTCGGGAGACATCGTATGCATTTTTTTAAGTTTATTGAGTTCATCCATGGCTTTACCGGCCGCATCCCTGGGCATACCCGAATGTTTAATCTTAAGCTCAAGTTCTTTAATTTCGCTGTCGGAACCTTCATCTTCACCGAGCTCTTCTTTGATGACACGCATCTGCTCATGAAGATAATAATCCTTCTGCGATTTCTGCAGGCGTTCTTTTACTTCTTTGTCAATCGTGTGCTCAATCTTCATTATCTCGATTTCTTCCGCCATAGAAGCCGCAAGAAGGTTAAATTGTTCCTCGAGGGTTGTGGTTTCGAGTATTTTCTGCTTTTTTTTCTGTTTAATAATCAAATGGGCCGCTATGGTATCGGCAAGACGCTGCGGATCGTCGATTGCAGGGATATTCATTAATACTTCATCGGGAATCGCCTTTGAAAGTTTTATATATGATGTGAAACTGCCGACAGCATTCCTTATAAGCGCCTTTATACGGGGAGAATCCTTGAACTTCCTCGAGGTTACGGCTACATCTACCGAATAGTGCTTATCAATTTTCAGGTATTTACTGAAACTTGCGCGAACGATGCCTTCTATCAGCACCTTCGCCGTACCGTTCGGGAGCTTTAATATCTGCAAAGCCCTGCCGATTACACCGGTTCTGTATAAATCATCCTCGCCGGGGATTTCCACTTCCGGATCCTTCTGCAGAACGAGAAAAATATACCTGTCTTTTACAAGAGCAGTCTGCAGCGCCTCAACCGAAGCCTCCCGCGCCACTAATATCGGCACGACCATATTCGGATATAAAACTATATCCCTTAACGGCAATAATGGCAGGTTATCCGGAAGAGCCGAAATATCATCGGGCTTATCATTTTTCACAATGATTGTTTCTGTAATATCATCTTTATTTTTGGGCATTTATATATTTATATCCTTTCTAAAAAAAATAATCAGGCAATCTTGAGGATTGCTCCATCCTCACTTTCAAGAATGGGCATCTTCCCGCTTACAATCGTTTCTTCGTTTATGATTACGCGCTTTACACCATCGATAGACGGGATTCTAAACATTACATCCAGCAACGCCTTTCCCAGCACACCTCTCAGGCCGCGAGCGCCGGTGCCTTTGTCGACATTAATATCAACGACTTTATTAAGAGCGCCCTTTTCAAACACAAGTTCGACGCCATCAAGTTCAAAGAGCTTTTTATACTGCTTCACCAGCGCATTTTTCGGCTCCGTTAAAATCGAATGCAGAGCTTCCTCATCCAGCTCCTCAAGTGCGCATACGAGGGGCAGTCTGCCGATAATTTCCGGGATAAGGCCGTACTTGTTTAAATCATCGGATTCGACCTTTGAAAGAATCTCACCGATATGAAAGTCATGGGATGAATGAACATCAGCGCCGAAACCCATTGATTTCTGATAAACCCGCCTTCGTATAATATTTTCCAGATTTTCGAAAGCACCGCCGCATATAAAAAGAATATTGGTTGTATCGATCTTGATCATGGACTGTTCCGGGTGCTTTCTCCCGCCTTTTGGGGGAACGCTTGACACAGTTCCTTCGAGCATTTTTAAAAGCGCCTGCTGTACTCCCTCGCCGGAAACATCACGTGTTATCGAGGGATTTGCGGATTTCCTGGCGATTTTATCGATCTCATCGATATATATAATTCCAATTTGTGCCTTTTCCACATCGTAATCGGCGGACTGAAGAAGTCTTACGAGGATGTTTTCGACATCCTCACCGACATAGCCGGCTTCGGTAAGAACTGTTGCATCCGCAATTGTAAACGGAACTTTTAAAATATTTGCAAGTGTCCGCGCAAGAAGCGTCTTGCCGACTCCGGTCGGTCCGATAAGAAGGATATTGTCCTTCTCGAGATCCACTGCGCTTTCCTTATCGGTCATATTTTTGATCCGCTTGTAGTGATTGTATACTGCGACGCTCAACATTTTCTTGGCACGTTCCTGACCGATCACATAATTATCGAGCCCCGCCTTAATTTCATCGGGCCGCGGAATTTCAAAATCAATTTCAGGAACATTTACATCCTTGCTTTCTTTGATTATATAGAAACAGGTTTTTATACAATCCGAGCATATCTGAACCGAAGGTCCGGAAACCATTTTTGTGACTTCCGAAGCATCTCTGCCGCAAAATGAGCAGGAGAAATTTTCTTTGTTTGATCCTTTGCGTGTCATTTTTTTAGATCTTCCCTCTTCTTGATAACAGTATCTATGAGCCCGTACTTTTTAGCTTCTTCCGCAGACATATAATTATCTCTGTCAATATCCTTGAGTACCTGCGCCCGTGACCTCGAGCATTGCCCGGCTATAATATCAACGAGTTTATCCCGGCTTTTTATTATCTCTTTTGCCATTATTTCTATATCCGCAGCATGACCTTGTCCGCCGCCAAACGGCTGATGAATCATAATTCGCGAATTGGGCAGGCTTGCACGTTTCCCTTTTTGCCCCGCGCCGAGAAGAATCGCAGCCATACTCGCTCCTATCCCCAGGCAGGTAGTGCAGACATCCGCTTTTACATACTCCATAGTGTCTAAAATTGCAAATCCTGCAGATATGCTTCCGCCGGGAGAATTAATATACATAAAGATGTCTTTTTCCGGATCATCGGCTTCAAGGAAAAGAAGCTCGGCACAAACAACATTTGCAACCAGGTCGTTTATTTCGCTTCCGATAAAAATAATTCTGTCCTTGAGAAGACGTGAAAAAATATCGTAACTTCTCTCAATATGTCCGGTTTGTTCGATTACATATGGTATAAAATTCATTCTGCTCTCCTAAAATTAGCTTTCGGCAATCAGCTTTCAGCTTTCCTATTATACAATCATGTTATTATATTTGATTCCTGCTCCGCTTGCTTAACAATTTCTACATTTACATTCGCCTCTTCAACCATCCAGTCATAAGCTTTCTTTTGTGCTGTACTCAATTCGTCATACCGTCCCCTAGACCCTTTAATATAAGTATTAGGACCAGTATAGTATGCACGAATACCTCCGACAAGACCAAATGAATTAATCTGTATTGCTAAGTATCTCGCCCCTGCATCGATAGATATTTCGGGGTTTATCAGGGAAGCGTGGTTATATCCCATACTTTCCGCCGTACCTTTAATTACTTGTGTCAATCCCAATGCCGACGAATCAGGG
>SDBV01013930.1_pt1 | contig 10184 bp, 6 predicted proteins | sample 2277081 | NCBI WGS metagenome assembly SDBV01 (sample SAMN10402039, study PRJNA504765) | marine sediment metagenome | isolation source: marine sediment core GS10_PC15, 223 cmbsf | place: Arctic Ocean: Southern Knipovich Ridge | collected 2010 | reverse complement strand
AAGCCGACGAAAGCTCAAGCCCCCCAACGGCTCGCGCGCGGGGCGGGCAAAGCGGCGGCAGTGATCGCGACCAGGGCGATTCCCGCGGCCAGAACGAGCAGGCCTGCAGCAACATCGTCTTCCGTTCCGGTCCGGACGGCCCCCTTTGGGGCAAGAACAACGACGGGTACTACCACAATCACCATCTTCCGCAAAAACCTGTCTGCGTGAAAAAAATCTATCCCGAGCACGGTATTCCCATGGCCCTGGTTGTTACGTGCGGCAGCCTGTGCATCGGCGACGGCCTCAACGCCGAGGGCGTCGCCATAGGCGCCTCGTCGGTGGGCAGCATCTTCGGCCAGAGCGACCGCCACCCCGCGATACGGCTCTGGAATTATCATGCCCTGCAATACAGCCGCGGCACCCGCGATTTCGTGCGCGTGACATCGCGCGTGGCTCTGCGGGGCAAGGGATTCAGCATGGTCTGTGTAGACCGAAACGGAAAGACCTGCTGCACACGAAATACTCAATGATCGGCATGCCGAATCAGAACAGGCTGCTCTATTGTGACGGCCCGCCGTGTCAGAACGCATACGAAGAAGTGGAAATTTAGAAGCGCCGTTCGTTTGCGGCAGCATGAAAACGCGGGGGATCGACGTTTCAGGGGCCCGCTACCGGATGCCGGCCATGTCTTCGAGAAAGGCAAGATCCATGGTCCTCAGGACATCGGTAACCCTGTGGGTGTCGGGATCGATCAGATACAGGCTAAGAAAACGGGAGTAAGACGCCGCCGCTTCGTAGAAGGTCCGGGCACCGGGAGAGTGGTACGGGATCTCGTAGTCGAACAGGTAATAGCCGTTGTCCCGCGCGCGTGCCACAACAAAGGCGTGCGGCGTGCCGGTAACGCGCTTGACTATTGCGATTTTCGCGGGAAAGCCGTTGTTCGAGAGAATGTGGGCCGTAGTGTTGGCGGCATCCCGGCACACGCCGCCTTTGAGCATGAATAGTTCCGGGCTGCGCATGTGAGTGTAGTTCAGATCGAATACCCGGCTGTAGTCGTATTGCCGGCTGATCCTGTTGCGCAGGAGTATCGCGCTGATCTCCGCCAACGACAGATCGTCTCTGGACAGCAGGGCCCGATTCCACCCGACGCCGCTGGGAACCGTATTCGAAGGGCTCAGAAAGGAGTGGTGCAGCTCTTTCTGCCTTTTGCCGGTACCGCTGAACGTGTCCGGGTAATCACCGTTCATGGCAGGCCAGATGCTATCGATATCCGGCCTGCGTCGGGCCCGTGCTAAGGCAGGATTTCTCTCAGAATTTCCGAGCAAGATTCGGCCCGACACTTCCATACGCCAGCCGCCGTCCAGTCCGTATTGGCATTCCGCATTGAGCGAGCCGAACGGTCCCGCGAAGCCGATACCCGCCCGGACCGTGTCTCTCCACACGGCGTTCAGCGTGTCGTAGGAGGCAAAGTCGCAGGCCAGGCTTACCATTCCCCCGCCGGCCTCCGTCAAGCTCGCGCCGACCAGATGCTCCGCGAAAAAGAAATCCGTGAGCAGGAGCCGGTAGACGAATCTTGCCGAAAGCAGGCCGTCGGTCAGCGCCAAATCCGCGGAGAATCGATTCTGAATCGTGGAAAACGAGAGGCCCGTATAGTAGTGGGCAAAAACGGAGGGAAACGAATAGCCTTGCGCCAGTGCTGCCAGTGAAGGCCCGAGATCGTGGAGGTTGTAGGCCGCCCTGAGGAACAGATCGTCGCGCAGGGCGAGCTCCGCAGTCATGTTGGGAGACAGCATGAGACTCGTGCCGTAGCTGAGGCCAACCTGGCCAGTGGCTACTACGAGAGTTTGCTCGAGATCGTAGCCTCCGCGCCGGCCATCTGAGCTGCCTTCAAGGTTTGGCGTGTTTATCAGCCCCAGCCTGTAGCGCGTGTGAGGCTCGAACAAGCCTAAAAATAGGCCCGCCTTAGATTCGCCCCTGTGCTCCAGAAACAAAGCCAGCGAATCGCGAAAAACGTCCAGTGCAGGGTCACCGTCGTGGTAGATCACCAAATCCGCCGAATCGGAGAGCGCGAATTTCTCTGCGGCCTCGAAGGGCGGTTCTAGACCGTGAGTGTCCGGCGATTGAAACCCCGTGCCGGTGGGGACAGGGGTCCATTCGAGTGCCTCTTGCGCGGCCAAACACGGTGCGATACCGGCCGGCATCGTCAATATGGTCAGAAAGACAGCAGCAACACTCTGCCTGCGGTGACGCGCATCGGGCCCATTGAATCCCGCCATAAAACTCACGCTTGCCTTTCTGCGGCTGCCCGCTCGATCTCGCTCACTTTCTATCAATTAGACAATATAGAATATTTTTAATGATTTAATTATATTAGAGAAATATGCGGATTTCCAATGTTTTTTTGAATGGCCGATGCTGCTTAATCGAAGCCGATGGGACTCGCCTGCCTGTTGGGGTACGGTCAGGAGCGCTTTCTCAGCTTGAGGACCAGCGCTTTCTTACCGGAAATGAGAACTTCGTCCCTGCTCTCTACGGAAAAGGCGGTCAGCTCGGGTAGAATAGTGCTCTCGAAAGGACCCTCTCGGCTCAACAGCAGCACGATGATTCCGCCAGGGCACACGACCCGCTGCAACTGGGTAAAGACCTTTTTATAGAGCCCGGCGGTGCCTTCCCCTGTTCCGTCATAGACGCCCCAGGGCGGATCTGTAACGATTTTGCCGATCGAACCGTCCGCGATATGCGAGAGGTCCGTGCTGTCCGCGCGCTCGACGATGACACCATCGGATCGGAAGGGCTCCGGAGCGCGGCTCAGACCGCGGCGCACGAGTTGTATCTTGACCGGGTCTCTGTCGATCCCGATTACGCGGGCGAACGGGAAACAGCCGGCACGTTCGAAGACGATGGCGCCGAACCCGCAGAACGGGTCAAGCATCACGTCGTCAGCCTGCGGCTCGGACAGCAGGCACAGCAGGTGCGCGACTTCCGGCTTGAGCTGTCCTTTGTGCAGCGATTTCTCGGTGGCCCGCCGCCGGGTCAGCCGCAACAGAAAGAACCCCTGGCCTTCCCGTCGGTAGAGAAACCAGAACTCCCTGTCCGCCCCGCTTCTCGCCACCCGGGCCTGGGTCGCCGCTTGCAGCGTGTGCTCGACGGCCTTCAGCAGCGCATGATCGGGTGAGGTGAGCCTGTTTTCCATCGAGGTAACAACCCTGAAGGATCGTATCTGTCCTACGCCGAGCAGGTGCGAGATCTTTTTGCCGGGGGTGCCGGCAACTATCTGCATCATCGCTTTCAGCGGATTCTTGCCCCGCCGCCCGCCTGGGCGCCGGCCTGGGTCATCGTACACCCGCAGCACCTGGAATGCGTTCTGGCAAAAGTGCAGCTCCGCAACCTTTTGGGCCGATACCGCGGCGCGAAACACGACGGCTCCGTCCAGCTCCCGCTCGATACGCACGCCTTTGACGGCTCTCGTCAAAGCGCTGCTCACAACGCGCTGGAAACCCGAAGGAAAGGTGACGAGATAGGTTCTGTGTTTCATCGTCTCTGAGCCTTCTCCGCAATCAGCATCGTCTTCGTCCCAGGCAGCCGCGGCATGGCCTGAATGATCCTGAGCCTGAAAAAAGAGATAGGTCTTTACCCTATCGCCAGAAGGCGCAGCAAAGCCCTCACCAGCGCCTGGATAACCGAACCGATGGGAATAAGGTCGACCTCGGTAACTCTGTCGATGATTATAATCGCCAACAGCACCATCGACCCGTATCGGAAGTATCGATTCGCAACGACGCTGCTCTTGATCGACAGCAGATTCATGATCGCATGCGAGCCATCGAGCGGGGGTATGGGCAGCAGGTTGAAAACGGCCAGGCTGACATTGATCCAGATGAGCCACATCATCGCGGACGTTACGGCCCCGAACAGCCCCTCCGGGGAATAGACCATTAAGTGGATCGTCAGTTTGAGCGCCAGGGCCACCAGGAAGGCCAGCAGCAGGTTCGAGGCCGGGCCGGCCAGGGCAATGAGTGTGTCGTCGCGGCGAGGGTGTTTCAGATTATCCCAATTAATACTCACCGGCTTGGCCCAGCCGAATCCCGCGACAACCAGCATCAAAAACCCGATGGGATCGATGTGCTTGATTGGATTGAGGGTGAGCCTTCCCGCTTCCCTGGGGCTGTTGTCACCAAGCATGATGGCAGCGATCGCATGGGCGAGCTCATGAACGGTAAGACCGATGAGAATGGAGGGTACAATTTTCACGAGATCCGTCCACGCAAAATCGAGCAATGTGACTCCTTAGCCGGCTCTACTCGCCGCGCCGGGCGTTGCCCTAGCCGGCACGGAGGGCCATTCCCCCGCTGCCGGCATCGGCGGCGCCTGAAGGGAGGCCCGTTTCGGGGTCGATAACGATGGCGTGCACCAGCGCGAGACCCCCGTGGCTCTGGGGCATACGCAAAACAGCATGGCGCTTTTCAACCTCGGCGCACACATGCTCGGGAATACGCGCCTGACACTTGATGAGATCTCCCTGGCAGTCAATACGAGGTGCGAGTACGGCCTCGCATATAGGCATCCCGAAATCCAGCACGTTCAGGATTACCTGCACGATAGAGGTAACGATGCGGGTCGCGCCGGGCGCGCCGATGACGATTACGGGTTTGTCCTGACTGTAGACGATAGTCGGCGTCATGCCGGTTGTGCGCCCCTTGCGCGGCTCTATCGAGTTGGGGTGTCCGGGGATGGGGTGGAAGTTGACCATGGAGTTGTTGTACATGAAGCCCAGGCCGGGCGTGACGACGCCGGAGGATGAACCGAGGGAATGGGTCAGAGAGACGCAACCGCCGTTTCCATCGACCACGCTGACATGGGTTGTATCGGGAGGCCCCGAAGGCGTGAGCTCCACCTTTATCTCCTGGCCCCTGTTGATAACGTCGCTCCAGTGCTGTGCCCTCTGCTTGGAAATCATCCACTCCAGGGGAACGTCCACGAACCGGGGGTCTCCCAGGTGGGGATTGCGGTCCGCGAAAGCCGCCTTCATGGCCATGGCCAGCGTGTAGATATATTCCGGCGTGTTGTGTCCGAGGGACGCCAGGTCATAGTGCTCCAGTATGTTGAAGATGGCCAGCAGCGTCGGGCCGCCGTGGGGCGGCGGGACCGTTTCCACGCGGTAACCACGGTACGTTGTTCTAACAGTCTCGCTGGAACGCAGCTCGTACCTTTCCAGGTCCTGAAGGGTAACGAATCCGCCGTTTTTCGCCATGTCCTCGGAAATAGCCCCGGCAATTTCGCCCGTGTAGAAATCATCGGGGCCATTCTGCGCCAGCCTTCTCAGCGTAGCGGCATAATCGGGGTTGCGCAGGATATCTCCCAGGTTGGGAGGAGCGCCGTCCGCATTCAGGTAGATACGGCTGGCCTCCGGGTTGCTGCGGATGACATCGAGCAGGGAGTAAGCCTCGAGGTACTTTGCCTGCGCCTTCCAACCACTGTCGAGATCAGCGCCAACCACGTACCCCTCGCGGGCGACACGCTCGGCCGGTTCGATGGCCCGCTGCCAGGAAATGGTTCCCCACTGCTCGAGCATTTCGGACAGGCCCCTCACCGCACCGGGCGTACAGATGGCCGTGTATCCCGTCGTGTTGACGCTGCCCTTCAGGAAGTAACCCCACCCATCCGGATTCGGGCGAATGAACGCATCGACCCACATGTCAGGCGTTACCTTGGCCCCGGCCAGTGCAGGCGCATCGTGGATGCGCGAAAACCCCCTGGTTTCGGCCCGCGGCAGATAGAGATTCAGCAGGGTGTACCCGCCGACCCCGCACATCTGGGGGCTTACGACCGCCTGAACGAACGCTGCGACAACGGCGGCGTCAACCGCATTGCCCCCGTCTCTGAGCACCTTCCACCCTTCTTCCACGGCAACAGGCTGAGGGGCGACGATCGTTCCGGGCATAGCTCTCCTCTCTCTCGCACCTTGCGGCCGTGGACCCTCGTGTGGGACCGGCCTGCTCAGATGCCTTGACGCTGATACTTTATAGCACAAGCTCTCGCCGGCACCAATGCCCGGGGCCGAAAAACCGCGATCTTAGTCGCATTTAATCGCACTCGAGGGGTTGCCATAACCGGTTGATTGTAATAGGGTGCGCGAAAGAGCCCATAAATTCCGATGCCACGGCAAATTGTTACCCGCGTAGCCTTACTCGAATGCCGTGATATTTGGAAGGTGGGCTCTTTTTTACAGCACGATCGCCGTCTGCACCGGGAAGGAGCATAACCGTGAGTGTAAAATGGGGCATAATCGGAACCGCAAAGATCGCCGCCAAAGTCCGCCGGGGCATGCGCCTCGCGCAAAACTCCGAGTTGGTCGCCATTGCCAGTCGTACTCAGGCACGGGCCGATGAGTGGGCCGCGGAGCACAATGTACCGCAGGCTTATAGCAGCTATCAAGCCCTCATCGATGACCCGGGTATTGACGCCGTGTATATACCGCTGCCGCCGACCATGCACGGGGAGTGGGCCTTGAAAGCGGCCAATGCGGGCAAACACGTTCTCAGCGAAAAGCCACTGACCATGGACCTCGACGAAGCTGCTTCCCTGGTTTCAGCGTGCCGAAGCAACAATGTGCAGTTGATGGACGGTGTCATGTGGGTGCACCACGACAGAACGGCCGCCATGAAAAAGATTCTGGTAGGTGGCGGGTTGGGCGAGATAAGACGGGTAACCTCGGCTTTCGCTTTCAACTGGGGCGCCGACATTCCGACCGAAAACATTCGCGCCCGCAAGGAACTCGGAGGCGGGTCTTTGGGGGACCTGGGGTACTATTGCGTGCGGGCGATCCTGTGGGTCTTCAGCGAGCTTCCCAAAAGCGTTTTCGCCCGGGCCCGTTATGAGAACGACGTGGATATCGAGATGTCCTGCATGCTGTTCTACCCGAACGATCGCACCGCGTCCATGGACTGTGGGTTTACGACACGCGGCCGAGGCTGGCTCGAGGTAGCCGGCACGGAGGCGGCTCTCACAGCCAACGATTACGTGCTGCCCGCTTCGGAGGAAATGTCGCAGTACTGGGTCAACAAGGGCCCCTCGTCTACAGAGCGTTTCGATCTCGGGCCCTGCGTCCAGGAAGCGAAGATGATCGAGAATTTCTCCAGTATCGTGCAATCGGGGGTTCTGGACGACGGCCCGCCCAGAGATGCCCTGAATACCGTGCGGGTCTGCTGTGCCTTGGCCGAGGCGGCCCGCACGGGCCGGGAGACACCGGTTTCTTAGCCTCGATTTCCACGGATCCCACGAAGGCAGGGGATCTGCGTGGCGGCGAGGCGTCCTCCGACTGCGTCACCCAACCAACGTTCATGAAGAGGTGTCCGATCGGGATGCCTTTTCATGATGGCCCAATTTGCGAGGGCCTACTTGCTCATTATTTCGTAGACCCTGGTGCTGGCGATGATCGGGCATCCCTGGGCGATTTTTACTGCTTCATCAAGCGACTGCAGTGTGACGAGCAACGAGAAGAGATAGGCCATCAATCGGTTGCAGCGGACGGCGTACCGCCGCCGGGATGGGTTTTTGATAGCTGCGCGAATTCCGCTCTATTCAGCCTGTCTCACCCCAAAACCGGACTTGGAAAAAAATATCTTGATCTGGCCTATGAATTCGATCAATCCGTCGAAATTACCGATAAAATTCATTCCTGGATATCCTCTGCCTATCAAAACCTTGGGTGGGCGGCTGATAAAGAAGGAGAGCGCGATAAAGCCCTGGCAATCCGTCCCGATGATTTTTGGATAAACCTGACCATGTTTTATAAGCATCGTCTCGCGGAAAAGCAAACCCGCACGTCCCACCGATCCTCCAACAATGGTAATCACGGCCTTCACGGAAATCGATAATTTTGAAAATCGCCGTGAATTTAGGAAGGGCCAAGCAAAAAAATGCTGCCAAATTCGCTCTATCTTTCAATATTATCGGTTTGTGCAATGCGAGGGATTGGCGTTCCCGCCGCCTTTGGTTAAGAGCATCAGGCTCAATCCTGCCGGGCTCACACTGTACCCCATCCTGGGGAATTTCTGTCCTCCACATGCTCCACTGATGTTCTCGTCTCCTATCGTGTGGAGCCCGGCGGGCCGAGACACGGCCTGTGCCCCGGCACGTTCCGGGATTGTATTTAAAAGCGTACTTCCAGCGTTTGAATTTGGCAGGGCTTCAATTGCACCGCAACCGACCCGTCGGCGCCGACGGCGAGTGGTTTGCCGGCTTGCTCGTTGAGATTCGCCAGGCACACCCGCTTGGGCCGCTCATGAAACGCCAGAGAACCGTCCACCGCTCTGTCCAGGGTATTGTAGATTCTAACGATAAGAGCGTCATTTCCCGCGGCTTTCTTGAAGGCCGACAGGACCAGGCCGCTCCCGGTCAATCTCAGAAAGCTGCCTTCGCGAGGCAGCCGGCCGGACGCATTACGCTGCCTGACGCCCATCAAGGGTTGAGTGTAGTCAGCCGCGGCGTGCCAGATTTCCGCGCTCCGCCAGGTTCCGCTGTAAGGCAGCATGGCGTATTCGAACGTGTGCCTGCCCGGGCATTGAGCTTCCGGTGTTTCCAGCGGCGGTCCGACATGCCCGTTTCTGTTAGCCAGATCGTCCCGTGACAGCCAACCCACACATCTGAGCAACGTCAGTTTGATCTCGCCATCGGGCGTAACTTCGCATTCAGGCAGTCCCTTGTTCAATACGGCGAGCCCGTGCGTCCCGTCGGCATGGTCCAGAGCCACGAATCGTTTCTGATTGAATGTCGGGACAGGGGCTTCCCGCCACCCCTGCGCGGAGGGAGAATCGGTAGATCGCGGCGACACGAAAAAAGCGCTCTCGGCGGCGAATTTCCGCACCGAAAAGGCCGCGTCGAAAACGACTCTGAGGCGATGATCCCGCGCCGTATTGTCGATTTGCGCCACGATATCGACCCGGGGCGAGCCCCGCGTCAGTGTCACACGGATGTCGAAGGGCATCGCAACCGCCTCAGCGGATCTGGCCCGCCGGTCGTCGGTCAGACAGACCGGCACCCGCATGCTGCCCGAAACGTGCAACCCGACTTCGAGAGGACGGCGGTCGATGCAACGGATCTCTACGGACGGCGTGTCCGTGCTGCGTATCAGCCCGCCCTGTCTTCCCTGACCCCCCAGAGGGCAAAACGTGTATTCATCGCCGGCGTCGGCTTCGTCCTCGAAATAATTTAAGCTTTCAAACATGTGCCCGGTTTCCTTGTGCAGTACCCCCAGGGATCCGTCTTCCCGGGCGGTAACCTCGACGAGCTCGTTCGATACGGTCCTCCGGCCCTTGTCGATGCCGAGAGGCTCATCCAAGCGACTCGAGATCGAGGCGGTCACTTTGTCGCCGTCGGCTGGTTCGAGCACAATGGTTTTATACCCCAACGGCTGCACGTCCCGCACGATCAACGAAACCCGCTTCTGGGGAACCATCTTTCGTCTGTTCAGCACATCTTTAATGGCCGGCGCGTCGTCCTCCACGACCAGGGCACTATGACCGCCGGCCGCGTCCGTGGCGACATACCGCGCGAGATTAATCTCGGCATAGCCTTCCGGTGTAAAGGTGCGAACACCGATGGGGTAACCGATGCAGGGCTCGATCGCGATCACCACTTTGCCGGTTCTGTACTTCGGCAGGGGATTGAAGACGACGATGGCTATGTCGGACTCGGCTCTGATGCCGTTCACCCTCACTTTAGTGGCCAGCTTGTCGAGTGCAGATGTTACGACCTCATCGCAGATGGCGCCGGCCTGTGAGAATCGGTACATCATATGCCTGTGAACCTCGTCGGTGGAGCACCCGCAGATGGAATCGTGAGGCTGGTTCTGCAGGAGCCACTTCCAGCTCTCAGAGAGCCACCGACCCGGGTAGGCCTCCCCGGTCAGCCAGCAAACCGCGGACAGGGGCTCCGCCAGATGCTCGAGACGGGTCTCGATGTTGTGATTCATCTGCTTGAGTGGCATGCGCGTCGAGAGCACTCCCTGCAAAACGGGCTGGTACCGGCCGGAAACCAGCTCGCCCGACACTTCCTCCAAATCGCTCCGGATCGAAGCGGTCACCCGTTTCCGGAATTCCGTCAAGCTGCCCAGAAACACGTTGTCCGGCATGGCCCGGTTCAGGCTGTTCACGATAGCCGGCAAACCCCGTTGAATACTCATGTGGTCGCTGCCGTTCATT
>SDBV01013929.1_pt1 | contig 10184 bp, 11 predicted proteins | sample 2277081 | NCBI WGS metagenome assembly SDBV01 (sample SAMN10402039, study PRJNA504765) | marine sediment metagenome | isolation source: marine sediment core GS10_PC15, 223 cmbsf | place: Arctic Ocean: Southern Knipovich Ridge | collected 2010 | reverse complement strand
TGTTCGATGTTTCAACTGCCATTCTGGAAATGAACGGCTGGAGTATAAATCTTCAAGATGACGATTTCCTGTACTTCGGTGATTCCAACGATGTAACGATTCGCTGGACTGCGGGACAGTTGGATATGTTAGCTGCTGCCGACGACACTGTATGGACAATCGGTAACGGTACGAACAGTTTCGATATACAAATCTTCGGTGAAACATCTGCCGCTGATATTGTATTCGATGCAAGTGCCAACAAACTGTCTTTGGACGGTATCGACCTGAAACTCGAAGATGACGACTATATTCTTTTGGGCGATTCGGCTACAGCGGCAGGTTCCGCAGATGGTACTATCCGCTGGGATTCATCGGCTGCGGTCGTTGAGATTATCGGGAACACTACCTTTGAAGGTGCAACTATTATCGTCGATAACGACTTGACAGTAAGTGGAACACTGACTTTATCCGGTGCATTGAATCCAAGTTCACTTGCTTTAGGTGACGGCGAGAGCTTCACTTTAGGTGACGGCCTTGACCTTACGATGAGTGCTACTGGAACTACAACGACTATGGCGATACTGTCAGGTTCTTCGCTGGACATAACAGGGACCGGTGGCAACGAAATGACCATCGGTGCGTCTGGAAACCTTGTCAATCTGACATTAACTGGAACATTAAAAATAGGAGTGGATGCCACTGGTCACGATGTTAGCTTCTTTTCGGATACCACAAATAAGTTGGTTCTTTGGGACGAAAACGCAATAACTAATGTCGGAGCATTTATATTCACAGGCTCCTGTGCATACTTCACTGATAGCGCCGATACAGGCAATTCCACTATTTTACTGGGAACAGGTGCTTCTAATGATGGCGACTTTGCTATAAGAGGCGATTCGTCTGCTGTCTTGCAAATCAATCAGGTAGCAAGCGGGACAGGTACTATGGAAATCGGTGCAAGCGGTAAAGGTATCACAACTACGTTCCATTCCGAAACGGCTTCGGCCTTTATGAAGTGGGTGCAGGCTTCCGACCAACTACAACTCGAAGGTGCTGGCGGAACTGCTTCTCTCGCGTTAGGTGATGGTGATAAGATTCTCCTTGGCGATACACTTGGTACTGGTGATTTTGTTATCAGTTCAACGTCCGCAGTCCTTACGATAGGACAGGTTGCTTCTGGAACTGGAACTATAGCAATGGGCGTCAGTGGTAAAGGTGTCGACCAGAAATGGTTTGCTGAAACTGTCGGCGACTTCATGTTGTGGGACCAGGATGGTAATTCTAATCTCGGTGCTTTAGTGTTTGAGGATTCTGCAATTCAGTATGTAGGTTCTGTTGACACTTACACTATCGCAATAGCAACTAACGATTTGAAAATAACTGCTACTGATACTAACACCGCAAAAATTCTATTTGGTGATGAAGGTGGAACTCACGGAATGGATGTCACATTCAAGGGCATTACAAGTGGCAATGATCTCGTTTGGGATGCTGGTCTTGAAAAGCTGAATTTTGGAGATTGTATTTGTACGATGGTAGGTGCAGATAGCCGTGGTACAATACTTGCTATAACAGGGATTGACACCACAGGTAACACAGACACTATGACTATCACGTCAAGCGGAAGTGGTTCTGGCCTAAAGATTACTGCCGGTGAAGTTGACAGTATTCAGCAGTCACTCATTGCCATAAGCGCACAAACCTCATCTATGCTTGTCATTGATGGTACGACAACGAGCGGGTGGACCGGTGCTGCCGGTGTTGGTATGGTGGATATTACCAACGATTCGACTGCTGTAGATGCAGATGGTACGATGGTCAATATATTGAAGACTGGAAACTTAGCTGCTGCAAACGATGGAGTATGTTTGGAAATCGAAGAAACAGGTGCTGCTCAGGCAACTACTTATGCAGTTCGTATCTCTTCGACAAGTAACGAGGCATTACATATTGACGCTGGCGAAGTGGTTGTTGATGAGTTCTTATCGGCAAGTCCCGCGGGTGCAACTGGTGGACTTGTTACTAAGTATGGTACTGCTGATTTAACAGCTACACCTACTGCTGCTGAGTTTGATACTATGTTTGGTGCAACAGCTAAAGCTAAATCTGGATTCTTGGGTGTCGCCGAAGATTCGAGCGATGGCAAGACATATACTGTGGTATCGGATGGTACGACATGGCACTTTGTAGCTATGACCGCCGCAAGTTAATTTTAACGGGAGAGCTGGATTGTCCGGCTCTGTTTTATGAAAAAAAGACCTATATGTATAATTAAAAAATGTGGCAATCTTGTTGCGAAACATTATAAGCGTAAAGATGGGTCGTGGGTTTACAGAAAATTATGTTGCCCCCATCACAGACGCAAATATAATATGTCGCGCAAGCCTACAGATTTTCTTAAACAAAAAGAATATAGCCGTTATGGCGAAGTAGCTGATATGGACCATTCAGAATGTAGTTTGTGCGGATGGGATAAAGCAGAATGCGATAGGCACAGAATGAAATTTGGATGTGACGGAGGCAAGTACACTTTGGGTAATACAATATCTGTTTGCCCAAACTGCCATCGCCTTATACATAGAGGTAAATTGAAAATAAAATAGGGCTGGAACGTCCGGCTCTCCCATAATTTTTAAGACAAGGAGATTTATTATGACAAAAGAAAAAATGATTGAAGAACGGACGAAACTGGAAGCAGAACTGGCGAAAGGCCAGCAGGCATTGGTAGCATTGCAAAAACAGCAGAGTAACACAATTGCCACTATGCAGCGGATTCAGGGAGCGATACAGTTTATTGACGCCCAGACTGCCGAATCACCTGCGAAAGATGTCGGCGACCCTACGCCGGAGAAAAAGAAATGAACTTGAGTGAACGTAAAGACCTTAGATTAAAGTACAGGGCTTATTTAAGAGACTATACTCGAACCGCAGAGTCTATGGAGCTAAAAACCGAACAAAAGCCCTTTAAAGAATTAGACTCCGAACTGTCTCTGCGGTTCGACCTTATTGATAAGCGATGGGGCGTTTACTACGACCACAATGGTTTTATAAACTGTATTCGTGTAGTTGAACCGTATGAACCGTGGTCAGTAGTTTTAAGAGATATTAGAAGAAACGGCCATGCTTCCAAAAGAGACTTGATTAGACAGCATCAGGAATGTAAGGATGCTCAAGAAAAGCGTGTTCAGGACAAAATTAAAGATGCAGGGCATGAAGCTGGTACTGACTTGTATCATGCTGCAATAAACAGGACTTTGGTAACGGTGTAATATGGCTAAGTACAGTTTAACTATTTCTGAATTAAGGGAGCGAATCAAAGTCATTGTGCGCAGATTGTCGGGTGCTACGATTCTATCCAGACAGCAGATTATAGCGATAGGCGATGCAATCAACGAAGCCATAATCGATCTGTCCACTGAACGTGCAACTGATATTAAGGTCATTACAACAGATGTTACGGTTACTACAACAGCTAATCAGAATTATGTTGACCTTGCCACTGGTGTGATTGGTGTGTCCAGTGGTACTGTTAGGATAACCGCTGAACGAGTTATCTTGTCAAGGATAGACTTAGACCAGTTCTATGCCCTTGATGTCGAAGAATCAGCGACCGGAGTTCCTACAGTTTACGCTATTGATTCATCCGGCACAGCGGATATAATTCGTATGCGATTAAGGGATATACCTAATTCTGCTTATACGATAAATATGACAGTTTCAACGATTCCTGACGAAGATTCGATTTCGACAATATCATCTTACGTTCATGGGATGTTGGCTTCATTGTCTACATCGATAGCGTTAGAATCATTAGGTTTTCCGGTAGAGGCGATTCCTTATCAAAGAAGGTATGATGAAAGATTAAAGAATTATGTCTCTCAGCAAAGAGGCGATTCAGGGCCGGTTCATATTAGAAAACAGAGTCAAGGAGCAAGATTTAGAGACCCCCAAAGTAGGGCACAATTATGACAGGATTAGATTTATTAAATAGAGCCAGAGACAGACTGTCAGATACAACTGATCAGTCATTTGACGATATGACTTTAATGCGATACGCCAATGACGGTGCTAAGGAGTTTACGTCTACTACAGGTGTTCTGCAAGCGACTGCGACTATCAATAGCGATGGTTCCGCTTCTACGTTTTCTACGTCAAGTGTTACTGGCTTAATTAACGTCTTTCAGGCTCAATACGCGCAAGTCCCGTTAGATTTCTCGCCAAGAAACGAAATCGCTATTCAATGGGGCGCAAGTGTCGGTACTCCGTTAGCATGGAGTATTTGGGCAGAGACTTTATATTTTGATTTGATTCCTACAACAGCTACCGGCTCAAGTGCTATTACGATATTCTACACAAGAAATCCTGTAGCTATGGATGAAAGTGATACGAGTTCTACATTTGATTTCCCTGACGAATGGGAAACCTTCGTAGTCTCTTATATAGTTTACAGGGCATTGGATTCGATACGAGAAGGCGCTTTAGCAGAACGTCCAAGACAGGAATACGACTTAGGCAGGCAAGCTGCCGCCTCATCGGTACAGAATAAACTATTAGGGGGCGGATATGGCAACTAAACTCGCCCCACTTGTTACGGCATTAAAGACTATAGGCCAAGTCGAAACATGGCAACCTATAATCTTCAACGATTTTTCAGGCGGACTCATTGAAGATACCTTAGCTACTAATATAGAAAAGAACCAGTTCCAGTTGTTACAGAATTTCTATATCATAGCTGATGGTAATTATTTACAAACAAGAGGGCCGTTCCAGCCATATTTTGTTAGTACAAGTGAATCTATTCTCGCTACGGCCCCTCTTACGTTCACATGGGTCAACTTGAATGGGACGGAGATTTTAGTAACGTCGAGAGACGCTGGCGCGAACACGGCGGTTGAGTTTTGGGAAACAGGTGGTACGGACGAGTGGGTGTCTATTCTTTCGTCCAATCTCACAGACGCTTTTCAGGTGAATTATGCGGTCTTTAGTGTTAATGATGCGCAGGATTTAATAATTGCTAACGGCAAAGATACACCCCTAAGATGGAATGACCCTGCGACTACAGGTGACGACCCTGCTACGACAACTAACAAGGCTACAAACTTAGGATTAACAGCACCATCAATAGGAACACCTGCTGTAACTGACACCGCAACGGCAGATAAAAGAGGCTTACAGTTCAACGGTGATTATTTTTATAAAGTCACCGCTTTTTTTGACGATAGCGGAACAACTACTAAATTTGGCGAATCCGGCCCTTCGGCTGCTTCCAGTGGTTTGACTGCTGCCGGTGCGGATATAGGTGCTGATACCACGGTAAGTATGGCATTGTCAAGTTTACCTGCGGTAGCATCAGGGACATCGAAAAACAATATTTACAGAAGTCCACCCGACCAATCGGATGGGCCATTTCTTTTCATTGGGTCTTATTCTTCGGGTACTACATTTACAGATGAAACACCCGTAGGGGAGGAAGGCGAGGAAGTTCCCGCCGATGCAGGTACTCCGCCTAAACTAAAGTTCCCGATAGTAGCCAATAAAAGACTATGGGGTGTCGGACAGAATACGGCGGAATCTTTAGGCCAAAAGTTGGTGTTCTCTGAACTTGATACGCCTGATATGTTCTTAGTGGCTAATGCTTTCTACCTATCAGAAGATATAACCGGAATCAAAGAATTTAACAGAGATTTATATATATATACAGTAGAAAAGACATTCTTCTTGGCAAACGCCGACCCATCTAATTCGCTATTGAAGATTTCCGATAGAGGTTGTACTTCTCATAATTCCATCGTGGATATTGGAACAGGTTTGGTTTGGCAGGGAAAAGACAATGTTTACTGGGCAGACTTCAACACACAATCTGAAGACGGTGATTTTGCAGTACCTATAGCTGATGGAATTACCAAAAGAATTAAGGGGATTGCTCAAAACCAGAGAGATAATTCGGTCGGAGTTCTTTATAAGGAAAGATACTATCTTTCATACACATCAACGGGTTCGGTTAATGACAATACAATAGCTTGGGCAACCCACACACTTCCCTTGATACTTGCTGGACAATTGCGCACCGCAGGTTGGGGTACTGTTACGTGGGCAGCGAATTACTTCAATGTTTTTGCTCCAAATGCTTTGGGTGAACATTTATACACTGCTGACGATGATAATAAATACATACAGGAACACGACGTTTTTGGAGTAGCTGACTTTTTGAATTTTACAGATTTCGGAACTTCGACAAGCCAGAATATAGTAACCAAACTAAACTCTAAGAGATTCCACCCTCAAGACATTCCGGCAAATTCAGTTTATAGCTCTATCACCATCGGCACGGAAACGACCGGAGTTACATTTGTGGCTGGACTGGATATAAACGAAGGAACCTTTCAAAAGTCTGCGACTTTGGTTATTGGTACAGGCAGCGTAGCGGCAGGAACGGCGCTATATGGCTCTGCTGTTTATGGAACCGATGTTTACGGTGCTTCTGATAAAAAGTTTCGACAAGTTCATACTCGTTTTCCAAGAGGAACTAAAGGCAGGAACGCTCAATTACAACTCTCGACTTCTAACAGTGGAGATACGGATATTATGATAATGATATTAAAATACAGACCGGAACCGGTTTTACATTAAATTAAGGCGTTAGGCGATATTAAGGACAACTACTTATGACTACATATACAAGACCGTTAGGTGGTGGAACGCCGACAACAGGCCAAGTTGTCAAGGCCGTACACGTGAACGACCCGATAGACCAGATATACGACACTATCTTTGCAGGTGGGATAACCGCTGACCAGATAGCTGCTGGTGCAGTTGATACGGCAGAGTTGGCTACAGCGGCAGTAACAGCGGCCAAGATGGACGGTACGCTGCCTGACGCCTCTGCAATGGCTACAGCTACTGCGCCGACGACCGATGCACAATTGGCAAACAAGAAGTACATTGACGACGAAATAACAACGGCGGCGGCAGGAGCAGGCTTTTGGAAAACATCGGGAGCAACTGTACTTAACGCAACCATGGCAGCCGCCACGACATTTCAGGATTTAGACTTGTCAGGTACAGTGGGTTCTAATGCAGCATTAGTCTTTCTTGAGGTATCTGAAACACAAGGCGATATTGTCGTGGTTAAACCAAAAGGGTTTGGTGGAATTTATACTAAACATTCCTTTGGCACAAATGAGGGGGCTTGTATTAATGATTTTGCTGCGAGTAGCCAGTTTTGTTATTTTATAGTAGCAACTGATTCAAGTGGAGTAATTCAGATTGCAGCCTCAACCAATAGTTCAACTATTACAGTAAAATTGATTGGATATGTAAAATAATGTTCAGATTTGCAATAGGATTTTAATATGCCACAATTTAGGAAATCAAGAAATATGACAAGCTGCACACAATGGAATTACATCAAGATGATGCTTAACTTCGTAGCCTTTATGGTGATGATATTCCTTTGCCTGCTCCCCACAAGAACACTTCAAAATATCAGGTCGGGGCAATTTACCGGCACGAATGGTATCATTAACAACTTGGCGAGCTTTAACGCGACCTGGATATTTTATCTTGTAATTCTGTGTATATTCAGCGGCCTTGCCTTTGTTTCTTTCCCAGAATCTTTTTACAGCAAGTTTATATTTATTGGTTTGCCGTTGGTGTTTTTGAACAACTTTTCCTTTTTCGCTTTGCCAATAACGACTTGCCGCCGTTTTCCCTTTTTCGCTTTGATTGTACCTTTTGGAAGTAGCTTTGCCTTTTTTAGTTTGCTGGTACTTGCATTGAGAGGGTGTTTTTGTTATAATTTGCTCAGACATTTTCGTTTACTCCTGATAAGCGATTATTGTTTAGAGCCGGTTGCAGCACAAACTGCGGGCGGCTCATCTTATTATAACAGCAATTCCATCTATGTCAAATATAATTTAAAGGAGATAAAAAATCGGACTTTTTGGAAGTAGCAGTAAAAAAGTTAAAATACCACCTCCGCCTCAGTTGAGCGAAGAAGGACGTGGCGCGCAAACACAGTTACGGGGTTTCATAACCAGTGGACTGGAAGGTCGGGGTTTAACCCCTGAAATAACTGCACAAGCGAGAAGTTCTTTACTTTCTGAAATTGAAAAACAAAAAGGTATTTCTCTTGCTGACCTCCCCGGACGGTTGAATAGATTTATCCCTAAAGAGGATACCAGAGTAAGAACATTCGCCACAGAGGAAATAGGCAGGGAGGCAGCAAGACAAAGATTTAACGTAAACCAAGAGTTCGATTTAATACCAGATTCGGAAACACAGGAAGCTATTGACTTAGGACTTACTTCTGTTGCAGGTGAAAAGAGATTAGCTCTTACATTGGCTTCAAGATTCAACCAGCAACAGTTAAGACTTGACCAAGCCCCTTCGTTTGGTAGTGAATTCTCAGCAGGATTGGGTTCTGGATTGGGCCAGTTCGCTGGAAGTGAAGGTGGTAGAAGTTTAGCAGAATCAGGACAACAAGCATTTGCAAGATTATTTAATCAATCTAATTCTTTTTTTAGGCAATAATCATGGGATTTGACATAGGTGGTGCAATAGTAGGTGCAGCGAAAGGGTTTGCCGTGGGTGGACCTGGGACAGCGTTGGTTGGGGCTGGTGTCGGCGGAGTAGCAGGTGATATTTTAGGTAGAACGGGCGGCAGTGGTATCTCTGGTGTTTCTACAGATGTCAAACTATCCAAAGAAGGTGAAGACCTTAAAAATAAACTATTCGAGACAATCAGAACACAAAAGTTTCCGTCCAAATTATCTTCTCAGCTTATCGGCAACGCCCTGAAAATCGAACAAGGAAAAAGACGTTCCAGAGAAAAGGCGTTAACAACCACAAGCAGGTCTCCTGATGTAGTGCAATCTAATATCGGTCAGGTAATAGGAACAGGTATTGGTGGCGTAGCCGAGGCTGGTGCAGGAGAAAGGGCAGTGTTTGGAGGTAAGCGTCAATTTGAAAGAGATAGATTCGGCAATTTGCAGAATATAATAAATATAGAAAGGCAAGTCCCCGCCTTTGTCCAGCAGGCACAATTTACTAACCAGTTATTAGAACAACAAAGAGAGGCGGAACGTGGCGCATCTTTAGGGTTAGGTGTGCAAGTAGCAGGGTCGATACTTTCTAAGGTAGATTTTAGTAATATATTCGCTCCAAGCACGGCTGGTACGCCAAGTACAATCCCAAGTAATTTTTCGAGTCCGAGAGGTTTGATTGGCTTACCACCCTTAAATTTCTAAAGGTAGATAAAATGGCACGAAGTAATGTAATAGAATTTGCGAGAAGTTTTCAGGAATCGTTCCAGCGACAGCAACAGATAGAAATACAAAGACAGCGAGAAGAGCGATTCAATAGGCAATTGATAGCCAATGCAGACTTCCAGCAGAGTCAGTTGAATCTTCAAAGACAGCGTTTTGGTTTGGAGCAACAGCGGTTTGAACGTGGAACACCGACAAAATTTCAAGCGATAAATACTGGCGATATCAAGTCTATCTTTGACCCAGTAAAGGGAACGATAACGCCCACAGAAGCACAGTCTTCAAGGGTAGCGGGAGATGATACCTCTGGGTTGCCCGGTAAATTTACATTTGGAAAAAGTCTTAAAGAGTCCGGTGTGACTGGCAGGGAAATTACAGAAAGAGTATCGGCTATTCCGCCCGACTTAGACGCAGAAGCGGCAACAGCCTTTGATAGCGCGCGTGATTTTCTGCCATTCTTTGAACAAACTACATTTGGTTTCGGTAAAACAAAATTCGGAGCGCAGCCTTTTGTTAAGAATGTTTCACAAAAAGAAATTCAGGGGCCGTTCATAAAGTTTTTACAAGATACTCAATTTGCCGCAAAGACAGAGAACGAGCAGGGAGCAATTTTAAGAGCATTTGATAATTTCTTAGGCGTAGATGAGACGGATGGAAGGACTTCTGTTCCGAGAGACGAAGTTGATTTTGATTTACAATCTGAATTCTTCCAGTCCATTATCAAACGAGAGGGTAATCCAATCGGCAAGATAATCGAACGTGGCGGCAAGCAATTCAAAGTTACAGGTCACGATAAAGACGGCGAACCTTTAGTAGATGAGGTTAAATAATGGCGGTCAGATTATCTGATATTCCCGTTGGTACAAGATTATCTGACGTATCTGTTGGTACAAGGCTTTCGGATATTCCAGAAACGCCGGACGTAGAACCTGTAAC
>SDBV01013928.1_pt1 | contig 10184 bp, 9 predicted proteins | sample 2277081 | NCBI WGS metagenome assembly SDBV01 (sample SAMN10402039, study PRJNA504765) | marine sediment metagenome | isolation source: marine sediment core GS10_PC15, 223 cmbsf | place: Arctic Ocean: Southern Knipovich Ridge | collected 2010 | reverse complement strand
TGTGAGTGTGGGGGGAATCTACGTAGATACCCCTCCGTCCCTGCCAGAGTAGTTGGAGATACCCCTATCTTCCATAAGGGGAAGTGATATGATTATAACAAACAAGATTAAATGCAAGAAGTGTGGGGATGTGATAGAGTCTACCTATCGCTGGGATTTTAAGTGGTGTAAGTGTGGGAGAGTAGCAGTAGATGGTGGTAAGGATTACATAAAAAGATCGTTCCAGAAAGAAGGCGACTTCGAGGAGTTATCTATTCACTACGAGAAAGACAAGCCCAGCCACAATAGTAGCCAGCGTACTAATCCCAAGCCAGATTAGCTTATCAACCTTCTTATTCAGATGAGTAAAGTCGTTATCTATGAATCGTATCAGTTGTTTGTATACTTCGTTAGCTGTCATATTATTACCATCGGAGGGAGAGTCCGAAGTACATGCGTTGGCTAAAGCCATCCCATCCTACTAAGGTTACAAGCCCTAGTTTCTTTTTAAAAAACATTTCTATGTCCGCCATGCGGAACCTAGCGGAAACTCCTGCCAGGTATTTACTAAAATCATTATTAGCACCAGCGTCTACCCCTATAGAGAACTTGCCTATAGATACAAGGTCTATTGATATGCAGTGGTATATCTCGTCAGTGTATACCATGCTATAGGCTGGTCTAAGGGTGACCCGGATTAGCTTCTTTCTCCAGTCTGTTATTACAATATCTACATTGTCGGGGTAACTCCCATATATCTTACCATCTTTACCAAGAACCAGGAAGAAATCTGTCTTTGTTGAGGATGGGGCTATCGAGAACTCGAAGGTTTTGTCTACCATGTCAGCAGGAATCGGTAGGTCAGCATTTGATACGGGTTGCTTGTCCTTCGTGAACGGTAACTTAACTAGGGGTGGTCTATAGATAACCTCTGTAAGGGCTGGCTCTGAAGTAACAGGGTACACCTTCTTTACCTGACAATCCCTTACTGTAAAGATCAGGAATATCAGCAGTCCTACCCCTAGCGGAACAAACCATTTCCGTGTAAGCACCTTAGTCAGTATATTCTTTATTATTTTTCTTAACATTTTCCACGCCTTTTACTATTCCGTACCCAGTAGCCACTGACCCTATCGTGTACGCTATCTCTAATGGGAACCCTGGTAATACCGTCGCCTTTACTATACCTATAATAAACTCCAGCACTATGGTTCCACCTATGATTATGAACCTATGTTGTCTAGTCATTAGGAGCCTCCGTATTGAAAATGGTAGATATCATTAAGGCTCTCCCAATCACCACCCCAGACTCCACCGAGAGTTTTCCATATCGTGCCGAGAGTATTATATTCAGGAATACGACTCCACTGTAAGACATTGCTCTTGACTATAACTATATCTATCGCCAGCCACTTCTGATGTGAGGACTTCTTAATAGTACCATCACGCTGGCTCTTGCCCTCGTCAAACTTCTTCTTCTGTTCTTCCTTAGACCTATGATAACAGGTTACTAGGAAGTTAATACCCGAGGCTGTAGCTAGAGAAGTAAACGCTGAAAACTTATTAAAAAACATAATCCGTCTTACTGTATTGGTCATTCTACCTCCATGCCCTTCGTGCTTTAGCAGTAGCACGCCGTTGCTGGGCAAGTAGTTCGGTAAAACTAAATCTATCCGTAACTCCCCTAGTCTTATTAAATAACTCGTGTACCTCAAACGGTTGGTATCTATCAAGAATGTTAGACATCTGTTCGTATCGTTTGAACTGTATATAATCTAACGGTTTTGTTACTGGGTTGGTATTAAGTCTGTATCTACGCTTATACTTCTCATACTGCTCTGTTGCATGCCTATATACATCCTTACTCTTGTTGGGGTCGGTAGAGAATATCGCATGGGTGAACCTTTCCACCATAGTACGGTCTACCTTAGTGGGTGTCTTTTTACTTATGAGATCATATAGAGGAGATATATATGAACGCCCAGTGATGGCTTCTATTGTAGACAGCACATTCTTCATAAAAGGCATCATTTGACGTGAACCCTCGTTATCAAAGAACTTCAACGCTTCGTTCAATGCCCTCCTACGCTCATCCTTAGTCCCGTCAACGGACGATACCAGGTTAGCCATGGTACTAGTAAGGCCCTTAACTAAATCGAGGCTTACGCCGCCTATTTCCCAGAAGAACATATCGGTTCCATAGTCTGCGTACCTAGATCCGTGTTTCATACCTATCTGTTGGAGTGCTGTACTGGCTATCTTAGCCGCCAGCATCATCCCACCTATTTCCTTGACTCCACCCCAAGCTCTCCTATAGTTCTTCTCCGCATAGCCTCTGTATACATCCTCTACTGATGATGTCATCCGTTGGACGATACCCTTAGTCCATGTAAGGAGGTTCGTGAAAGCTTCTCCCTCACCAGTCATTTCATAGAGCGACTTCTCGCTTCTATCATACTTCCACTGAGAGTTATCTGTCATCCACTTACCGTGAAGGTAGGCGGCTTCTCCGACGCCCTGTTCTAGTGCCTTTTGGAACTCTTTCTGTTCCCCACTCTTCATCTTCCATATCTTCAGCTTATTGTGAACTTCATCCATAGTCATCTCTCCGTTTTTAAACTTATTTAAGTAGAAAGATGTTCTATTAAACGTCTTAGCAAATACAGACCTCCTGTTAAGTAAATCTGTGAGTGGGTATATTGTACCAACCTTCTCGGCAAGCTGTATCACTCCACCGATGAGAGGCCAGGATTTTGCACCCTCAGTCTTAGACAAGAAGAAGTAATGCTCCCTCATTGGCTCGAACTGACTGATCTCTGTGTCAAACCGATCTTTATATTCTTTAGGAATATTCTTGAACTGCATCCTCTTGTTAATGATACCACTGAACCTAAGGTCTGTGATGACTGCCTTATCTGGCACGGTAACATATCTCTGGAATAGGTTCCTATTCCACAAGAAAGGTCTAACAACTAGACTCCTAAAGAATGCCGATTGGAATTTCTTTGCTATCCTACCTATCTCTCCAACCTTTACCGGATATCCCTTGACCCTGTGAGCATAAAGACGCATGTAATCAATGAACTTATTCTCTTTAGCATCAGGCTTAAATCCCGCCCTGTTAAGGTGATCCTCAACCATGGCAGTTAGTTTCTCTAGCCCCTCAAGTGGTACCTTTACGTGTTTAGTGTTCATCAAATTCTGGATATAACTATTTAGTCTAGCGGTGATGTCCTTCTCCATATACTGTTCTCTAGCTACGTCTCTTATCTGTTCAACACCAGCTATCTTCGTTCTTCTTTTAACGTGTCTACTCATGCCAGGTGCCATTTGCCTAGATATTTCAGCAAAATCCAACATTTGTCTCCGGTTCTCGCTCAAAAAAACACCAGGTAGATAGCTCCCTGCTTCGATTAAACCAAATTCATTTTCAGATAGGAACCGATCAAGAAATTGGCGACCGACATCGGTTTTATGCTTACCAAAGTTAGCATATTGTATAGCCGCTTCCCGTAGCTTTAGTTCTAGTTTTTTCTGTTCTTTATATACAGGTCTAGTTCTATCTCTCTTCCCATCTCTGACTTCCTCCCATGACTCAAACCAATCGTTCCACTTCTGACGCTTAATCTCTGGGCGTGCATTGAACATAATAGAGTCTCCAGCCGCAACCCATTCTTTTGCTTTCGGGGAAAGAGCATCGTGCAGTTCCTTCTTCATCCCCTCTTTAATGGCCTTGGCACGGTAAAGATCAGACACAGTGTCATAATATTTCTGTATCTCTCGTGTTACAGCCTCTCCAACAACGCCAACCTTCCTCATTGGCTCCATTCTATCTATTCTCTCTGTTTTAGCAACATGTTTAGACTCATTCACAGGAAGCCATAGCCTATACCAGGGTAAGCCAGTTCTCCGTTCTTTGCTCTCCATCGTAAACCGTATGTCTCCAAATTTATCACGAACACCCAATGACATTAGGTTCGATAGTACCGTTCCCCTGTTTTCTCCCTTTCGTATCTTCCTGTCTATCTTAGTGAACTCAGCGACCCTCTTGTTATTATCGTTGGCAGCGATCTCTCTGAATTTTTTCTCGATAGTCTTATTTTGGAATACTGGGTCTCCAACTATCCTGCCATCCGTGACGATCTCCAGTGCAGTATTGCCCTGTGCTGTGGCTGCATTAGCTGGATTTATCTGATACCCCTTTAACTGGGACTCCAGTTGTACCAGGTCTCTATATTTAATACTCCCCTCAATTCCAGCCAGGTTCTTCATTGTCTTTATATCCGTAGCTGGCAACACTGTATTTAGTTTCTCAAGCATCTTATCAAGACCCACTTCCGTGACTCTATCTATCTTCTTCGTTGGAAAGTCTATTATGTCTTGTGCTTTTTTCTTCGCACCCAACAACATTGCCATCCCAGCTTCTTCGCTAAGTAACTTAACGTTCTTACCGAAGTCAAGCATATCCATCTCACCAGTTTTTAAGTCCCTATGGAGGATAACATCGTTTTCACCGACTTGCTCCACTACTCTATCTAGTGCAGTAGTTTTTTTTAGATCGGAGTATTCAGAAAGAACTTCCTTTGGAACAGCGATTCCTTCAGAGAGTGCTTTTTTTATTATATCCCTATGCTTACCAATCTCAATAAATGCCGGGATCATTTTAATTCCAGACTCCTGTGCAGCAAGAATCCTCCTTCTGTTTAGTGAAAAAAGTACCTTACTTCTTATTCCAGTCGATTTTTTCACAATGATTACAGGGGGCGGTTCCTTTCCCTCCTTCATCCATTTGATATATTTCTGCGTAGACTCCGTATTTACAACATCCTTGCGAGATATCCCCTCTAAGTTAAAATCAACTCTATTCGGATCAACGTATTGCATCTTAAAAATATCTGGATTTTCACGCAAGTTGCTTATTAAAAGGTCTCCTTCTTTGTATTTATGCTGTACTGGTTCAGAAGTATCCACCCCAGAAAACTGCCTGAACTCCCATTCTTTTTCCATATCTTCAGCAAGGATGAACTCTTTTTTAGTCATCTCTGATGGTTCTTTGTATCTCCTAGGTAAAATCGAGGGTTTTTCTAATGGGTATATCTTCCTGGTCTTTATATCATACCTAAAATGCTCGATGGTATTCATCAACTGAACATCTGTAGGTGTCAATTTCCCATTCCCTACGGTATCATTTAATCTCTTCAGTATTGTAGGTGCCTTCTTACCGCTTGCAACCTCGATGCCAAAATCAAACCTATGCAACTCTTCCTGTAGCTTCTCGGCTTCTTTAAATGCCTTAGCCGGAGCCTCTCCACTTATTAACTGTCTAGGGCTTATCCCCCTACGTAGAAAGAACGTGTTGAGCATCTCCCCGAATACCAAGTCTGGCAACCCCTCTTCTGTGAACAATTCAGAATCATAATGCCCTGCTACTGCCAGTAAAGCACGACCAGCAGTTTGGCGGGCTAATTGGTCAAGCACCTTGCTTCCCTGTATCTTGATTAATCCACTTGCTCCGAAGATCGCACCAAGGGTAGCCCCACTCAATGCCCTGTCTGGTGCCTCGGCTATATTCGTTATATCAGATAAAACAGTAGCCGTTGACAATGTAGCAGTATGCTTAATCAGGTGCTCAAATAACTTAACAGAACCCTCTACTATCTTATCTGTTGCCTTGGGTGTAGTCATCCTGATTACCTTAGCCACTGCTTTCCCCGCAGGTTTAACCAGTGGTTTAACTATCTTCCCAGCTACGCCTAGAGGAGAGAAAAACCCAGCAAGCTGACCAGCACCCCTGGCGATACTCTCTCCCACGCCAATAGGTACTTCTTCCTCTATGGCAAACTTAGACAATCCAAACGTAGCCTCACGGACAGCCCCACGAGCAAATTGCTCTAGTACATTACCGACACCACCGTACTTACGTTGTGGCTCTGGCTCCCTAACTGGTTGTACCTGAGTTTTGCGGTCACCAAAGATGTCATTAAAAGGAATAAAGCCACCTAGGCCAACACCACTTGACTTAAAGATATCATCAAAGGATTGAAACCCACTAAACCCTGGGCTTTTGTTCTTGAATATATCCTCAAAACTTTGGAACGGCATATATTATCGCCTCATTGGAATCAATCCCCACTTACCTCCAGTGGATACTATGTCGTGTAACTTGTCATCAAAAAACACTAATTTATTTGCAGTTATAAATTCCTCTAGTTTCCTCTGATAGTCTCCGCTACTGAGGTTAGCCAACTCGTCTATGTGAACTATTCTATCCAACGGTACACCACTAGATTCCGATATTTTCCGCATCTTTTTTTTATCTTTCCCTCCGAACAACCCACTAAGTAACTGTCTACTTGCGTCACCCTGGAGCCTCATAGCCTCAGACCTCCTTACTTCGCCCTCACCTACTAGTTCTCCGAGCCTACTAAGTTGATCTACGCTACCGGGTTGCTGTGTAGGAACCTGCTGTTCTGGCTGAGGTTGAGGTTGTGCCCCTCCTTCTAGCCTTCTTTGCAATTCCCGTATTATCCCATACGCTTCCTCTAGACGTGAATCAGCCTGGTTAGTTTGGAGTAATGAATTAGCTTGACCCATAAGGCTTTCAATCCAATCAATACTAGCTTGTAAAGATTCAAACTCTTCAAGTTCTCCTCTTTCGATCCCCTTTATTTCTTTTCCCTTACTATCCCTTTTTGCTGCCCACTTGTCACCTACTTTCTCAAACTTTGGTCGTAGTTCATTGTATCTTAAATCCTTTAGCAATTCATCTCTATCCATAGTCATTGCCTGTTGGAGCTTAAATACAGCCATTGGGTCTACCTGTGTCCCTTGTTTAGATGCAGCTATCATTGCATCCTGGTACTGCCCTATCTTTTTATAGTATCCTCTCTGGGCTTCGGCAGTTAGTTTATCCTGCAGCCACTTTCTTTCGGATACCTCGGTTTCACGGTTAAGCGAACCAAATGTCATTTGTGCTTGAAGACTAAGTTGAGACATGCTTTGTTTATCCTGGTCTGTAAGTATCATTCCAGCCTTGACTTTGTTATATATATTCTCCATAGTCATTTGTTTTACGGAGCTACTTAATCCACGAAGTCCGCCCTCGGCCCGTCCAGCACCGTATCCCATGAGCTCATTCTGCATCTCTTCATTATAAAACAACTCTGCTCTCTCTGCCCTGTCTACCCTAGAATCATCTAAGAGCTTCTGGTTTGTGTGCTTTATCTTTTCCATCCTCTCCTCGAATGCTCTATCTGTCTTAGTTCGTTCTTTCCACATCTTCTGGTTTATCTGAGACTGCTGCCTGAATGCTTTCAGGTCTCGGGCAGCCTTCTTCGCTGCCTCTAGGTCTCAGAGGTATGTACTGAATGCAGCATTGCCCGCTTGTTGCACTCCGCCACCTACTCTCTGTAAAAAATATCCCCAATCAAATGCCATTTATTCCTCCTGCTTCGCCAGCATCCTAGTATCCGCCAGTATATGCGTTCCACCAGGGTTGATATTGCTGTTGCTGTTGTTGCTGTTGTCCGCCGTATAGATTCAGGTAGTTCTGGAGGGCTTCCTGAGATCGTCCGTATCCAAACTTGTCAACATCAAGTCCGAATCTATCTCGTGATAAGTCTAACTGTTCTTTCCCTAATCCTAATGCACCACCAGCTATATCTCTCTGTGTATCATATCCGTATCTTTGTGCACCAACACCAGCCATGCCTACATCACGACCTAACTCAGCACCGTACCTCTGTGCTCCTACTCCTGCCATACCAACGTCACGGCCAACGTCAATACCGTATCTCTGGACATCTAATCCCCCTAAGCCAAGCTCTCTCGCTACGTCTGTTCCATATCTCTGTTCTTGTAATCCTCCAAGTCCCAATTCTCTACCCACATCTGTTCGATACTGTTCTTGTCCTAATCCAGCCGTAGCTAGATCACGCTGTATACCCATACCTGTCAACTGAGTATCTAGGCCACGCATTCCGACATCGTACTGTGCTCCTATACCAGCCATGCCCAAGTCTCTCTGTGTTCCGATGCCTAACTGTGTTGCAGCTAATCCACCACCAGCTTGCATCCTGGCTAAGTTGGCTTGGTTTAGTGCCATGTTCTGACCAAATCTATTATTAGCTTCGTTAATTGCAAGGTTGCTTTCATATCCGCTAAGTGCACTAACTCCACCCTGAGCTATTCTACTTAAACCAGTGTCAGTAAGTCCTGACTCACCAGCCCTGAAGCCCCTACCTCCAGCCGCACTAGTAAACTCATCCATCATTGCCTTAGTAGAACCTTGTATCTGTGCTCTGCCGACATTAGATAAACGTCTTCTCTCTTGGTCTGATAAACCAATTTGTGCATCAATAGGTGTCTTTAACTGGTTGAGCCAGTAGTCCGTCTCACCTGTTCCAACAGTAGTACCAGGAGCTGTCCACGGTTGTCTATCAGGGACAGTTGGGGATGGCCCAAAAGTAACTTCTCTTGGCTGCGTAGCCGTAAACCCTCCCCCTGCTGGGGGCGGGGGAGTTAGAGCCGTGAATGGCGGTTGGGCTGGGGGTGCTCCCGCAGGGGGAGCCCCTGTCGGAGAAGCTACAGGTGGAGGTGGGACGTACATTTTATTGTGAACTAAAATTCCATCGGCGTAGTACGTATGCGTACCTTCTACCTCAAGGTTGTATACCTGTGATGGTTGGGTTACTTTCTTAATCGACTTGATTGCGACATCGTTGTTCTTAGAATCCTTCAGTGTGTCGCCAATATGTGCTGTGCCTATCTCAACCCATTTGCCGTTAAGCAATACGGGATGATTGGACGTAGCATTTAAGGAATCGTTAAATACTAAATGCTCGGTAGCATCGTGACTAAATTTTTTAAGTACCTTTGATATGTTATTTGACTTTGTTTTCTCGTTATATGAGACAATATATTCTCCAACCTTGATATTCTGTATCTCCTTTTGTTTGTTTCCATCAACCAATATCATTGTACCTGAAAGGAAACATGACGATACCGCCTCTGGTGGTGTTACTCCACCACCCGTAGATGGTACGACCTCATCGGTTCCGCCACCAGTCGTATCAATGTCTTCATCTATCTTAGTCTTGGTTACCTCAGGATCGACTACGCCAGGCGGAATAACCCGTGTACCATAAGTTGTTGGCCTGTCTATTTCTTGTTTCTCTCGCCCGAAGTCGGTACGAAATCCATCTGGCTTGTACGTAGCTCCCCTGTATCTGTCCAAGAATTCCTCTCCTGAGGGAACATCCTGTCCTTCGCCAACAGTTCCGGTAACCCTAGTTCTGGTTCCCGTCGGCACATTCTGTCCCTCACCAATATACCCTGGTAAAGTTGCGTATGGGTCATCCTGTTGTGGAGAACCCGTGGCGGGGCCACCGAGTATACCTGGAGTAATAGCTATGGGTGTAGTTGTACCTGGAAGACCAGTCGGCGTAGTAGTTGTACCTATTGGTCTTCCGTTAGGCTTACCATAAGCCCCTATTAACTCGCCGTATTGTGATAGTGGTGTTGCTGGCATATCATATCTCCTATGGTCGCCCGAGCGAACCTGGTGTTATTGATCTCTGTTTATTAATACTCCGTTGTGGTAACGTCCCTACTGGGATTCTACTCTCGCCGAAGTAATGCAAAGCAGACTTATCACCTGGTAACGTAAGTCCTGTTTCGCTCTTAAATTCATCTAAATCAATACCCCATTGCTTCAGTTGGTCTTTACCAAAATACTTCTCTAGTCCACCCAGAATAAGTGACTTAGCTAAGTAATCATATTGCGGTAAATCCTTAAATGTCTGGTAATATTCTCCCTGTGGTTTAAGTTTCTGGTCAATGAATTGTCCCCGTTGCTCCAGTTGTTCCTGTTGCCGCTTTACGTTAGTTCCTTGACTAATCCCCGATCCTATCCCGCCTAGCGTCCCCCCAAGTATATCTGCGAGTAGCTTTTGTAGTACGGGACTCATTTTAACTGCTCCCGCCGCCGCTGCGGCTGTCCCTGCTGAACCTGCGGCGGTACTTCCGGCTGCGAGTATAGACGATGCTGCGAATGCTGGTAATGCCATTTATTCCTCCTATTATCCCCTGGCTGGTATCTTACCAGCGTAATCTAATATATCTTTATAATCAAACGGATCGTATGATCCTAACCCCGGAATACCGGGGAATCTAAACCCGTAATATTGTACACCCTGTACGCCAAC
>SDBV01013927.1_pt1 | contig 10184 bp, 11 predicted proteins | sample 2277081 | NCBI WGS metagenome assembly SDBV01 (sample SAMN10402039, study PRJNA504765) | marine sediment metagenome | isolation source: marine sediment core GS10_PC15, 223 cmbsf | place: Arctic Ocean: Southern Knipovich Ridge | collected 2010 | reverse complement strand
GTTATTCCGTTTGATCCATAGAGTTCCTTTAATTCTTCTACAGCTTTGAAGGTTCCATCTTCTCTAAGTGCTTTGCCCCATGGAATGTTTGCAGCTCCGGGTATATGACCTCCCCTCTGAGCATGCTCAGTAGGATATTCGGGTGGAGCCAAGATCTCTCCGCTAAATTCCTTAGGACTCCTTACATCAACGAGTACGGTACTCTCGTTTTCGAGCACAGATTTCACGTCATCCAAGTAAGTTCTTATGCTTTCATCTGGTGCAGATGCAGTGAAGTTTCCTTCATCGAACGCTGGCACTTCTTTGGTTACTTCCCTATCCTCTTCCAACCATTTCTTTCTTCCCCCGTTCATCAACTTCATATTCCTCGCGCCATGGTAACTCAAGGCCCAGAACGCAAACGCCGCGAACCAATTATTGAAGTCGCCATAGAATACCATTGTGGTATCGTAATCGATCCCGAACTTTCTTAGTAATGCAGTTGCATCATTACCGCTCAGAATATCCCTCTGTATTGGATCGTTGATATCTTTCTTCCAGTCAATCAGACCGGCACGTGGAATGTGTCCTAATTCATAATTTCCTTTAGGGTCATAGTCTACCTCGATGACCCTAGTCTTTGGATCGTTACGATGTTCCCAAACCCAGTCTGTCTCCACTAAAACTTCTGGATGCGCATAACTCATAGATATGAGTTCGTTATGCCTCAATATATCTCTATTTCATCCATCTTGCGGCAGATGATCGAAGTTAGTTCTGTTGCGGATTTTACCTTCTCCTCGCACTCTCGGGGAGGGGAGGCTAACCTTTCATGTAGGATTCAAGGGTTTGTTGTAATCTTCGAGCCCCGAGTTTTGCTTAATTAATTAAGTGCGTATCCCCAGGCCCACGATTAGCATTCCTCACTTTGATTCTGAATTTCCCATAAGTTGGATAATCACCGATCTGGTTCGTGGCCCATCGAGCTCCAGGAGAAAAATACTTTGCCAAGTTCCTAGGCGAATTCTTCCATCAACTAAAGGGATTGACCTAGAAGGGCCAATATAGCTCGACGCGAGGTGAGAATGAGCGTTATTATCGATCTTATCATGGTGCCATCCTCCCCCCTTGGGAAAATCTGAGGAGACCTTCGAAACTAAATCCTTCATAAGCCCATCTTCATGTTCGTTGATTATGATGGCCGCTGTTGTATGTGGAGTATAAACGAAGCATGTCCCTTGTCTTACCTTACTTTTCGTGGCAATTTCCTCAACCTGGCGCGTAATGTCAGCTAGAGCAACGCCGTGACCCGTTTGGACGTGAATCTCCTCAGTATGAATTTTCATAGTAAAGCAGGAAGAGCTGTGAGTAAATCTATGTATCTCTGTTTAAGGTAGCAATGGAGCAGCTCGTTCAAGCGCTGCCTTGAGAATGCCTCTTCCCACGCCTCGGTAGGTCAACCCTGATTGCCTAACCTCAGTCGGGTCGAACACGTGCCTGGTGTCGACGATAGCCTTTGGCCGTCTGTCCAGACTTACAATATCAATAACTTTCAGTTTTCGAATTTCCGAATGGTCTGCGGTAATGACTAGACAGTCGGCAATTGTGATTGCATTTTTCAATTCCGATTCGAGTTGAATTCCGTTGACGAGACGCTTCACTTCTTTCGGATCAACTAGTGGATCATAAGCGACTATTTTGGCACCTTGACTGAGGAGGTGTTGAGCGATAGGAATCACGGGAGTATTCCTGAGATCACCAGAATTCCCCTTGAATGCCAGTCCTAGGAGTGTTATGGTGGATTGTGACATTCGCATACCGGCTTCTCCGAGAGCCTCGCTAATCAGTTTGACAACCTGTAGGGGCATCTCATCGTTTAAGCTCCTCGCGACCGGGATTAGAGTAGGGATGAATCCTTTCTGGCTTGATGGATGAGTCAGGTAGAAAGAATCCTTGGTCAGGCAATAGCCGCCAACGCCTGGGCCCGGTAACAGAAGATGGGTCTTTGGATCGGTTTGAGCTGCCTCAATTACTTCCATAATGTCAATTCCTAAGCTCTGGGAGATCAAAGCGAGTTCGTTCGCCAGTGAGATGTTCACATCTCGATAGATATTCTCAAAAAGTTTGGAGGCTTCGGTAATACGGGGAGACCGAAAGATATAGGTTGGTGCAGGGAAGACGCTGAACAGGGACGAGGCGGCCAAAGCACTTCTCTGGTTCATTCCAGCCACTATTCGCGCAAGATTTCTGAACTCGTAAAGCGCCATTCCTTCCTTGATTCTCTCAGGCATGTGGGCGAGGCCAAAATCTTCTCCTAGAACTAATCCAGAGTCCTCTGAGAGGATAGGAGCTACGAGATCTTCCGTAGTTCCAGGAGAAACGGTGCTCTTGAGAATTACGAGGGTGTCTTTGGTTAACGAATGGCCTATGTCGTGGCAGGCTTTTGTTAGCGCCTCGGTATTAGGTTCGTGATTATCGTCAATTGGAGTCCCGACCGTGATGAGGACAACATCTGTTCCGTACACAGCTTCTCTTGTGTCACTGGTTGCCCTCATTTTTCCCGAGTTAACGGCCTTCGCCAGTAGATCTGAAAGCTGTTTGGGACGGTTGGCCGAAAGGTTTTCGCCTTTAGCGTTAACCGAAAGGAGTCTGACATTTGGACCATCAATCTCTGCAATCTTCTGACAATGTGGACAGAATACTTCACTCTCGGTCGAAAAAAGTTGGACCGCACACCGTGGGCAGACTGCCTTTAGGGGTACTACATTTGGTTGTAACAGCTCCATTACATCGTGCTCTACAATTGGCGATTCTCCCCGGTTTACTTTCTCGACCACCTCTTTACTAATGTCCGCTCCAACTATCCTTGCTCCCTCGGTCGCAAATAGGATTGCTAATGGAAGACCGACATATCCTAATCCGACTACGCTAATAGTAACATTACCATTTCTTACCTCTCGGATAACATCACTCTTGTTCAGATTGAGAATTCCTACCATTTCTAACCGACCCCAATAGTCAGGTCCTCGGAAAATCTAACAAGTATCATTCCACACGAGTGCCCCAAGGATTCACCATTATTATTGACTAAACTCTTGCTTCTCTCCAATATATATTTGCTGAAACGCAATGGAAAACGAGGGCAAAAGAAAGAAATGCAGTGACTTTTCTGTATCACCAGACATCGAATTTCGTTAGATGGACAAGAGGGAATGATGCGTATGAATATTCTTTTGATAACTTTTGACACACCGGCGCACGTTGGAGGCCTCGAGGCAAGGTCACGTGAGTATTCATACCATCTTACAAAGATGGGTCACAAGGTAAGTCTGGTCGTTCTCTCTGATTTGCCAAAATCAGACTTTCCAACTATCCATGCCGAAAGACTGGTTCTACTTCCATCTTCCAGTAGGTCCCTGCTACCCGCTCTTTATTCAATCTTGAAAATCGCAAAATCCTCTCGGTCCAGCTCACTATTCCTTCTGACTGGGGCGACCACACCAATTGGATTATTTCTATCAATGGTTACATTCGGATGGATGCGACGAATGATCTTCTCGTACGGGAAAGACCTGATGGTTGCACGGAATAGCTTTTTCCAAAAACTCCTTTATCACTTTTCAGTGTTGATAGCAGATAGGGTCGGAGTAAATTCACGGGCAACTGCTAGACTTCTTCCTGCCTCGGCAAAATCGAAAGTTACACTTCTCTATCCAGGTGTGAATCCGGAGTTATCACCAGCAAACCAAGAATCAAATCTCTCTCGCGGCGTTATACTATTTGTCGGAAGGTTAGTGAGGAGGAAGGGCGCTAATGACCTTATTGAGGCCTTTAGACTACTGTCAATGGAAATGGATAACGTCGAGTTGCGAATAATTGGAGATGGACCGGAAAGAAATAACCTGGTCCGCCTGGCTCAGGAATTAAGAGTGAGTAACAAGGTTATTTTCTTAGGAGAAATGACGGGAGAACAGCTTTACAAGAACTACGCGGACTGCACCGTCTTTTGCATGCCGTCTAGGACACTGAAAGATGATATTGAAGGATTTGGCATCGTCTTTCTCGAGGCAGGAGTCTTTGGGAAACCCTCGATCGGGACCTGGAGTGGCGGGATACCGGAGGCTGTGCTTGATAAGCAGACGGGACTCCTGGTGGAAGAAGGCAACGTCACAGCCCTGAAGGACGCATTGAGAACGATTCTGTTGAACAAGGAATTGGCAAGGAAAATGGGTGAGAATAGCAGACGTCGAGTATTGAAAGAGTTTACCTGGAGAATTGCCAGTGAGAGGCTCCTCATAGGTCTTTATGGAAGCGAGGAAGGGTTAGTTGACGCCGCCCGCCTGAGGAAGAGATGATAGAAGATTGCCCACTTCTCCTCCATAACCAGTTATATCTGTGAAAAGGTAAGACCTACCAATTTATGTATGCTGAAACCAGATCCGAGAGTCGGAAACGATTGCTTGAAGGAGACATCTCGATCTGTGTAGTAGGATTGGGTAGAATCGGTCTTCCAACAGCTACTCTCTTTGCAGAAGCTGGGGCCCGGGTATTGGGAGCCGATATTAACCAAGAGCTGGTTGCTAGTCTGAATTCACAAAAGTGCCAGCTTACCGATGAGGACGGTCTACCGGAAATGTTCTCCAAGGTAGTAGCAGAAGGGAAACTATGGGCTACTACTCATGTGAGCGAGGCGGTTTCAAGCGCAGATGTAATAATAATATGCGTACCGACGCCAGTCGACTCTGCGAAGGTGCCGAACTATTCCTATGTGGAAGCTGCTTCGCATGACATTGGGAAAGGTTTGAAGCCGAAGAGCCTAGTAGTTGTCGAAAGCACCGTCGGGCCAGGAATAGTCGAAGATTTCATTATGCCCATTCTTGAAGCCGACTCTGGCCTAAAAGCAGGGCTCGAATTTGGCCTCGTAAGCTGCCCTGAGCGAGCAGACCCCGGTAAAATCATCCAGCATATGAAAGAGATTCCAAAAATTATAGGAGGTATAGACCCACAAAGCACAGAAGCGGCAGCTTCACTTTATGAGAATGCTCTGGGCGTCAAAGTAGTTAGGGTATCAGACCCAAAAACCGCTAATGCAATAAAGTTAACGGAGAATCTCTTCCGAGACGTCAACATAGCACTAGCGAATGAATTCGCCGTACTTTATGAAAGACTAGGTGTTGATATGATTGAGGTAATCAAGGGGTGCTCCACCAAGTATAATTTCATGCCTCATTATCCTGGCCCGGGTGTTGGCGGTCCATGCTTACCGAGCAATCCTTACTACCTGATAGTTGAAAGCTTGAAGGTTGGGAATATTCCTCATCTAATCAGACTCGCGAGAGAGATCAATGATGCGATGCCCGATCATGTCGTAGACTTGATTTCTGGAGCTCTCAACGATGCTGGGAAGACGCTGAAGGGATCTACGATATCACTTTTAGGTCTCTCTTACAAGCCCGAGGTGAAAGATATCCAACAAAGCCCCATGGAGAAGGTATTGGTCGAACTACTGAGACTAGGTGCAACGGTAAGGTCATACGATCCCATGTACAAGGGAGAGGTGGTATTCGGAGTGAAAGTTGAAGACACTTTACAGGCGGCAGTAGAGGGGTCTGACTGCGTTGTCATCGGTACTCTGCATAAGGAGTTCGAGAACCTAAATCTTGATGCCTTCGTCAAAACTCTAAACATGCCCGCAGCGATTGTGGACACTAGGAATGCCCTGGATCCAGGCGATGTGATAAATCATGGATTCGCATATCGGGGCGTAGGAAGGCCGGTGGGCAAATGGATTAGCTCCGAAGCTGATACGAAGGTAGGTTTGGTTATTGACTTGGATAAACGTTCAAAATCAAGCTCATAGAGCAACGACTATCGAGAGATTTTTGTCATTCTCTCCTGAATATCATCTTCGCGGGTGAGGAGGATAATTGTTAGATAATCGAAAAGCGCGGCCTCATCTACACCCTTTAGAACTTGGATTAGGGAATAGAGAGTGGCGACGTCTTTCAAACCCTCTTTTCTCCATATTAGGGAAAGTCGCTCTTCATTAGTAGATACTCTTTTATCGAATTCAGGAGTTGTCCGATAGGTATCATCCAGAGGTTCCAGAATCCCTTTCTCTGTCAGTTCAATTATGTGAGACTCATTGTTTTGAAGGTGCTGCCTCTTTAGAACCGCCATGAGTTGAATCGAGTCCCAATGATTCATAGTTGCTAGTTTGTAACAACAGATACAATCATAAAGTTACGATCAACAATGGTTGTAGAGTCTTGAAGTAATGAAGAGAATCCGGTTCGCAGGCCCGATAGTCATCTTTGTAGTCATTGTTCTCACTTTTACATTTCTAGCTGTTTCTACCTACAATGCATCAGAGCCGCTAGGTACGCTCAGAAGTTTCTCCTCTCTGCTTCCAAAAATCATTCAGTTGTTGGCATTTGGTGGTCTACTTTCAATCGTAGCAACCATAGGGAAGAGACGCATAAGTTGGAACACCCTGGCGTATCCACCCCTCTTTTTGATTCTACTAGATCTAGATCATCTACCATCTCTCTTGGGAATAGATCAACCGATTCGGCCGGCTCATAGTCTGATATTCCTTCTGATTTCTCTGATTGCTATCTTCGTCTTTGAGAGCCGCAAACCTGCCATCCCTTTGACTCTCGCGTCATCGTTCCTGGGTCATCTAGGATTAGACTCGTCGCTGTTTCCGTTGTTTGCTCCGATCTCGTCTGAACTTTACTCATTTAGTACCATAATCTCTCTGACCCTCGTTCTCAGCTCCATAATTCTAGCAATGATATCAGGTAGGATGTATCACCGAGCTGAATCGAAGAAAGAGAATCGACTGGAATTCTCTAGAACTAATGCACCCATCAACCCAGCTTAGTGGTGATTGCAGTTGAAACCGGACCAATCTGTGGTCGGATGTATGGCAATGCAATCGTCCAAAATATTATGACCCATGACAAGAATAACCCATAGCCTAGAAATGTATGGACAGCTAAACCGGTCTCTAGTCCAGCTGCGTAGATCGTCAGGAAGATGGCACCAAGCCTAACGAGGTTCACCACAAAGGTTCCAAGGAAACCAATAGCTACCACCAGGAGCTTCCGATTCCTGGTTCCCCCCATGTCTACAAGCATCAGACTCGCCAGAGAACCATATGCGAGCATCCCCTTAATGCCTGTGCATGGACCATCAATCTGCAGATTGTATACTCCGTGCGGTGTTGATAGTCGAACGATGTTGTCGATGACTTGTGCTTGGATTCCAAATCCACCCAAAAAATTAGCCATTAACCCCGCAAGTGCATATTCCAGGGTCCTTACTTCTTGTATTGCAAACTCTGCCTGATATGCAACTATCATGATAACAAAGTATAACGCCGGCAGACTGAGCATCTTGAAACCGCGGATACCGTAGAAAATTATCGAAACGCCTGCAAATACCACTAACATATCAACCAGGCCAAAACTGGCTCCACCAAACAACCCGAGGAAGTTTCTGCCAAAATTTCCCAGAATCAAAGCCACTCCTAGAAGGGTCTCGAGAAAATTGCCACGTAGTTCAGAATTTGTAATTTTCTCCCACTTTACTCCAATCCAAACTAGGAGAGTCATTATCGTTGCCAGTAGGAAAGTCCATGAAGTACCAAGTACCAGAAGTGTCAGCGGGTTGAAATATGTTAGAAGAAGAAGGGCGACATACGCATGGGTACGGTGAAGTTGCAACCAGATTTCACTGAAATTGTTCCTGATAGGAGAAAGCGAATATTAAGTATTATGTGCTGTTCAAACCTTAGTTCTAGATCTTTATTATTCGAAATTACTACTAAGAATCCGGATGGTTGCTACTAAAAAGGAGTGTATTCCTTAAGATAAGCAACTTGAGAGAACTTGGCCAATTGGCCTATTAGGAGCCGAATCGCCTCAGGAACAAATGGCTCTACGAGATTATCTGAATCCTAGAGAACAGGTGTCTTTCAAAAGCGGTGCGGCCGTCAAACATAGCGGAAAAGACTATCAAGTCATCGTGACAGATCGACGCCTGATCCTTTATGGGAGGAGAGGCATCGTGGTAAAAAACGACGATGTGATTACAGAAAGACTTGATAATGTTCAGGAGATTAGGTATCGAGAAAAGGGATTAATCGGCAAGAGAGGCATCATCACGATAGAGGCAATGCGATCAATTCAACTCATGGGGGATGCAACACAGATGAAAAGTATATTCAATTCACTGTTACAGTTTGTCCAATGAATCTTAGAAAGAGGTTGATTGACTTTTTGGTTTATTCTTGTTGATCACTCACTGTTTATTCGATGATTCAGAAGTAGGGTGTAGATACTCAAATGAGCAATTTTGAAAAAAAATGGGCTAGTCAAGAGAAAGAATCCTTCGGAGAAACCCTTAGGGATTCTATTAGGCCGAAGACAGGGATGAGGGATGGAATAACGAAGGCACAGAGATCCATCAAAGCGGTGATGTCGAAACTCGATGCAAAGAGTGCCCGACTGAAAGAACAAGATTCGCGAATATTCCAAGGAGTCGTAACTGCTACCCAGACGCATGATACAGAGAGAGCATCAATATATGCAAATGAGCTTGCCGAAATACGAAAGATACATAGACACATTACGCAGACACGGCTTGTCTTGGAACAAATCAACCTGAGGATTGGCACAGCACAAGACATGGGTGACGTGGTAGCTTCAATTTCACCGATTGTCTCAGTGGTGAAGGGAATGAGGGGATCGCTACAAGGTATAATGCCAGACGCAGGAGCTGAGATGGAGGGAATCGGAAACATGCTTAACGACGTCATGACAAGTTCAGGGGAACTAGGAGGTTCGTTCGCAACAATAGCCTCGACCAGTGAGGAGAGTGAAAAGATACTTGCAGAAGCCTCTACTGTAGTAGGGCTCAAGTCAGAAGACAAGTTCCCAGACATCCCAAGCTCGGTGGAGTCGGGAGAATACACTCAGTAAAACTAGAATTGGGAACGGGGCCTAGACATGATCTAGGCCTTAGACCCAGCCAGAATAATGCCGGACATTAGCTAACAGAGTTGTTTCGAATATTAGAAACAATCTCTGGAATCGTGTACAGATCATCTATCTTGTATGAAGCTTGGTCTGCTCCTGCCTCCTCTGATTGAATAACTCCGGACGTCAACAGAATTGTCGTCATGCCAAGATACTTGGCGGTCTTAATCTCCATCTCTACCCTATCTCCCACGTAGATACTACGGTTAGGAGCTAACCCCAGCTTTGACAGGGTGTATAGGTAGGGCTCCGGATCGGGTTTAAGGCCAGATTCATCACTGGTAACTATGACATCAAACACACCTTCACCAATCCCTAATGCAGCGATTATTCCCTCCACCAAAGATCTGCCAGTGTTAGAATGGAGTGCTAGAGAGATGTTCACAGCTTTGAGATCCCTCATCATACTTCGCAGCCTTTCGTCTTTTTCTATCAGCTCATCAATCGGCATCGCCTTGGCCATCCTTGCGAAGAAGAGGCTGCTATCCACTCCTATGTGTTGAATCAGTTTGGTGAAACCATGCTTAATGGACCTCTTGCCTTCGGAAAGTAACGTCATGACCTCTTTCTCTGACTTGTTCAGGAGACTAGACAGAACCTTGGGGTAGGTTAACTGGTATGCGTCATAATACTTTTGAGATCTGTTTAACGTTCCGTCCATGTCGAAGATAATTCCATCGATTTGCATATAACCGACCTAATGCAGATCAAATAAATGATCACAAATAAACACCTGTGCGGAAATTTTGAGTTGGGGGCTCGCTCTGCTGGTCTGAAGCATGAGCGCCAAAAATTCGCCTGCGTAGTCTCCCAAGTTCGTCAAGCTTCCCACATCAGTGAAGCATTAAGGGAGGCCCTGCACAATTCGACGTTAAATGGCAAAGAATGGTCTAGAAGGTAAGACTGTCGAGATTCTTCGTTCCATAGACCAAAGCAGTCGGTTGGCCGAAGCCATAAAGCGGTCGGGCGGAATCACGATCTTCGCACCTTCTATCGAGATAACCCTCGATTATGAGCTTCAGGAGATGAAAAGGACATTCCACGACCTTTCGAACGGAGCAATCGACGATATTATTTTCACCAGCAGCAATGGCGCTAGGGCTTCATAGCACATAAAAGCAGAACAGAGTATGTGTCTAGTCATTTGAGTTTCTCGCAAAA
>SDBV01013926.1_pt1 | contig 10185 bp, 10 predicted proteins | sample 2277081 | NCBI WGS metagenome assembly SDBV01 (sample SAMN10402039, study PRJNA504765) | marine sediment metagenome | isolation source: marine sediment core GS10_PC15, 223 cmbsf | place: Arctic Ocean: Southern Knipovich Ridge | collected 2010 | reverse complement strand
GACTATTAGTCTTGACCCTGTCGCCGGGACTGCCACCCATTACCGTGCGCACGTTGATATTGAGGTCACTTTTAAAGACCATGATTAGCTTGTCGATGATGGCAGCGAAGTCTTTTAGCTTGGCGTACTGTGAATCCTGAGACACCATCTGCTCGGTTACGTCTTCTGGCTTGGTGCCCTTTTTCACCAGGTTCGCTACTGCGATTGACCGGGCGATTTGAAGGCGGTTCTCGGTCTTGCCGCGAATGGTCTTCAGTCCGCCCTCACCCTGGCTAAGGGCAAACTTCACCTGGGCCTCTGGGGTCATGCCTCGTTCAGTGAAACGTGTTCCAAACGGACCCGTTGCGAACACGTTGCTCACGTTGGCGTCAAAACCGTACTTCTTCATCAACTTGTCGGCGCGTTCTTTTTCCTCAACACCGCGCCAGTTGGTTGTGTAGTACGCCTTCGTTGCGATTGAAGCGAGCTCCATTCGTTCGGTGAATTTCGCGATTGCTGACGCGGCGCCGCTCAGGCCAGCGACACCCATCTTTTCGCCGACGTCTTGACCCAATAGACCCTGCACGCCCCTGTATGCCTCAGACGCGCCAAGCGTACCAATCAGCATCCCAATTCTGCGCGCACCCCAGCCAGAACCGCCATGAATAGTGCTGTCGGTCCCGTACCGCTTGCCGACTTGGCCAACCTTATACGCACCGCCAATCATAGCAGCAGGGCCTCCCATCATCAGACCTAAATTAGATGCGTCGTTGGCCCAACTAGGGCCGACGTTGGGACCATATCCCATCATGCCCGCAACACCAGCCATTTGACCGCCGCCACGAAGTCCGGCAGCGGTCGCCCCGCCGATGGCCCCACGATGACGACCCCACCACTGTTGACCGGCTCCGTAAGCTCTACTGAAGCGACCACGACGCCCGACGTTGCGACCGGACTGGCTGGCCCATCCCCCGCCTGCAGCGACCATTGGGCCGCCCATGCCGGCCATATTAAGACCTGTGGCGTTGCCTGTGTAGTACCTACCTCCCCCGCGGCCCTCTGAAGTCCCCCATGTGCCACGGAGACCAGACTGACGCCATCCGCTGCGACCGTCGTAGAAGCCACCGATTGCGCGCTGCTTGATGAGCTGACCGCCAACACCTGTAACCACTCCACCGGGACCCATTACCGCGCCGCCAGCGCCGACCATGCCACCCAATGCACCCGCACCACCGCCTTGTAGCGGCGCCATGAAGTTTTTGAAAAAGGTGATTCCCTTAACGCCAAGCCACAGCTTCAGGAGATTGGTGGACTTCTCTAGCAGGAACTTGACGATGCGAACCAGGTCAGGGCCTACCTCTTTCATCGTGCTCGCGAGCTGCTTGAACACGGGAATCAAATGCTTCTTAAAGCTGTTCTTGAGAATGTTCGTCTGCTCATCAAACTGGAACGAAGCAGACTTGCGCCTACGTGCCGCATCCGCCCCGATGACGTCCGTGCCACCCGCGGTGCGCAGCAGCGAATGGGCGCTGGCAAAGGAGCCCAGTTTGCCGCTAAATCCACCCGGGGCACGTGCGGCCTCTGCGAGCTGTTGAGCAGTACGGATACCAGCGCGGCCGAAGATAAGCTGACCCTTGGTCCTGAACTTCTCAGGCGAGGCAATGAACGCCTTACCCAACTCCTCGAGAACGGTCGGAAGGTCGCGCGCCTGTCCACTCTTGTTGAACACCTCAACGCCAAAGACCTTTTTGATTTGCTTTGCGCGTCGGCCTGTGAACGAAAGGAACGCAGCCGCACTAGTGGCCGCTTCGCCCTCTTGGCCCACACCGAAACCACGGGCTGCAATCTGGAACAAGCCGCCTAGGGTGCGCGTGCCCTTTATGCCCTTACCCTCTGCGCCGAACACACCAGCCACGCCCGCAATTTTGCCGAAGTTGGCCGCGATGTTTGCCAGGGTGACTGAACCTAGTTTCTCCTGGCTTCGTAGCACATTGAACGCCTCGCGCGCCTGCTTTGGCAACAGGCCCATAGTGGTGGTCAACTTGACGTAGGTGCCGGCTAGCGCTTCGCCGCTCGCACCCGTGGCCACCATGACCTCACCAATTCCAGCGAGCGCCTCATGAGCTCCGAGGGCGTCCCCTGTCATCGTCGTGACAACAGAAACGAACGAAGTGAGCTCACCCGTACTCTTCGACGTCGCGTTAGAAATCTCGAACATCGTCTTGCGCAACTTCTGCAGCTGCTTGTCAGTCAGATTGCCCGTGATGGCGATGTCTGTCAGTGCCGCCGACTCCTCTTTCGCGCCTTGGAACATCTGTTGAATGCCGAATGCGCCCGCGAACCCAGCCGCCGTTCTAAGTGCACCACCACCACGACCAAAGACACCACTCCTCTGGAAACGCATCCGCATGTTGCGCAGCTTCGTGCCCAGGGTGGTTACCTGGCGCTCGAACCGCTTGACCTCTCCACCCGCGCGGCGCATGTCTGTCCGCAACTGCCTGGTATTAGCAGTGATGGTCAGGGCAATCTTTTTGTCTTGAGTGGGCATCAGAACGTGGGCTTACTCGCGATGAAATCGAGCGTCTTGAGTACTGCTTCAGTGCACTTAACTAGGTTTTTATTTAGTTCCTCCAGTGACTCTTCTGCGCTGCTCTCAGGGCCTAGCTCGAGGCCTTTTTCTTTGGCCTTTTTCGCCGTGGCTTTCTTGAGGACGAGGAGCCACTTGATTTGGCGGTCCGTAATTCCGAGAGAATGGCCACCAAATATTGAACAGAGCGGCCCAGCAAAATTGAGTCGAATTCCATCGTAAGCAAGTCTATCGGGGTTTTTTTTTCCGCAGCATCAATGACGGCAAGGATGGCATCGTCGCTGATTTTGTCCGGGTCGATGGACATCTCGAACGTGTTGTACCTGTCGCCCAGACGCTTGGCCAACTGCGTCCCCATGCGCTTACGAAGCCACTCGAGAGAACACGCAGGACCCTTGGTCTTGGGGTCAAGCATGGCCGCCTGTAGCATCATGAGCTCGCGCTCTTCACCAATCAGCACATCGCGGTCGGCTTCACAATCACGCCATGTGCCCTTACCGTTCTCCTCCTGCTCGCGGCGCTTGTCCTCAACGCGTTGCAAAGCGAAGGTCATGATGCTTTGCTTTTGGTCGTTGGACAGCTCGCGGAAAATGACGGTCTTGGATTCACCGCCATGCTCACAGGTAACCGGCTCAGAGACGATTGCCTTGGACGAAAGGAGAGCCTCGAGGCCGCCAACGGGGACGCCTTCGTCTCGCATCACTCCGTCTGCGGTAATCTCAATGTCGGGAATGTCGTCTCTACGTGGTGGCATAGGTACTCGATAGCGCCATGATGGTGATGCTCCACGTCACGGTGCCGGTGTCGTTGTCAGTGGTCGATTCAGCAGTCTGCACAATGCAGTTATTGAAGTTGCGATCCCACAACTTAGAGTTCTCCGAGATGGTGAACTCATCCTTTGTGATCTTGAGCGTCATCCAGTCGACCTCGGCGCCATCGTCAAGCAACGCGGCGGTGAAGGCGATGGAGTGCGTTGGGAGCTGTGAGTGTCGCCAGCCAATGGGCTTGCGCGTGGGCGTAATTGCCCGAATGGCTACAGATGTTCCACCATCGTCAGTGATGTTGATGTCAGCGACGTTGTGGAGCAACTGAGTGTTAAAGGCGTATGATGCGGTTGCGGCGTTGCCCATGATTTAGGCTCCCGGGGGTACGGCCGCGTCAAGGCGGACCTGTGTGTTGTGGCGTCCAGGAATCAGGCTAACCGGGATACTTATCTGGACGGTGGACCCGCTCAGATTGATGACCACGTTTTCCCAGTTGGCTGCGACGTTTTGCATGTAGCCCTGAGGCGCCAGGATATCGGCGCGGCTTCGCAGCATGCTTTTGATGATGCTGGGCTGCGTGGCGTAGTCCACTAGCGGTACTTCCTCGTCATCGCCTACGATGATTTGTCTCGGGTTGGCGTTGAGGGCGACACTGAAATCCAAGCGGATGAAGTCGAGTGAGTCCATCGCCTGGGTGTCGAGTACGCCGAAGTTGGTTCGACAGGTGACGTCGCGCACGATAGCCATGTCAGAACCGAAGTTCGGCACCGCGATAGGTGTACATCCACCCTCAAGCAGAGTTTTCTGTTCCGAGTTGGTGTGGTTGTCGGCCGGGTTCGGCACGGCGACCTTGGGCATCTTGAGCGCATTGAACGGCTTGGGCAGCTCGCGCTGTGACGACCGCAAGCCGGCGTAGCGGGCTGCAATCTCTCCGTCCCAGGTGCCGGACTTGCTCACCGCCGAGTAGGGCGGTACTGCCAGCGACAGACGTTCTGAGTCATCGGTGTCCAGGACTGCCACCGCGGCGATCGCGGTTGCGATGGGCGCCTTCCAAGCCATCCTCATAGAGGTCGGAACCTGGTTGACTGCGTTGGCCTTCGTGATGATGTGTGCTCGGAAAGCGGTCGGCACGACGATGTCAAACGCCTGAGCAGCCGCGTTGCCGTTCTCGGTCCAGGGAATGACGTACTGACCGGCAGCGGTGAAGCTGGTCAACGCGGCAAGGATGGCGGTGAAGTCGCCACTCGCATATCCGCCTACGCCCGGGGTGCCACCGGCACCGCCCATGGTCGTGCTGGACCAAGAGTAAGTCGTGGTAAGAATGGCGCCCTGGTCTACGATCTCAACGCCGATGTTGTTCATGTGAGCGCATTTCACGCTACCCGTGAGAATCACATCCCAGTCCGGGCCGGCGCCGTTGATGAGCGCAGTGGCGACCAATGGCGGACGGTCCTTTTCATTGGCATCGTTAAACGCGTCCCGGATGGCCTCAGCCTGGGTCTGAACGCCCGTGGTGTTGCTGAATGCAACAGGGAACAGCTTACCACCGATGCGAAGGTTGAGCACGCCCGCAGCGGTGTTGGTGCCCGAGATGGTGAGGGTCTGGATGGGCGCGGTCCCGGCTGCCTTTTCGGCTAGCGTGGCACCCCAGACGGCACACTTGGCGGGGCCAGATTCGCTGTTTGAATAGTCGTAGAGGGCTGCGACCATGGCAGCGCCCGGGGACGTGGTACCGAAGAACGCGATACCGTCGTCACCCGACCCAAAGGCCGTGTCCGAGATCGTGTCCGCTACACCTGTGCCAGCGGCGACTCGTTCGGCGATAATAATCACGTCGCGAATCTGGGAACCGTCGGGCAGGCCACCAGCGCCACCAAGGTTGATTTCGATTTCTACGGCCGGGACTGGCCCGCCGACTGCTTCGTCAAAGCTGATGTCAGGCATTATTTATCCACCTTTGTGGTTTTGGGCTTGGGCGGCGCCTTCGTGAGGCTGCACGGCCCTTTGTGGATGCATGTGACCAGGTGGTGATGGTCCGCGGGCACTTCAACGATCATCTCTTCGGTGATGTGGTGTGCCAGCGGGAAGTTGGGGCGGTCCGTGATGAGCTCGCCGTCCTTGCCCCGGGGCCAGTTGTAGAACCTGCGCCTTTTGGGGATTCCAGGGGGACCGGGTGGACGCGGGACAAGCACACCGGCCGGGCACTTCATCCAGACGGTCTCGACTGGTGCCGGCTTTTTATTAGAGGTCAACATCTATCTCAACTCCTACTCCCGAGCCCTCTTCGCTGGTGATGGCAATCTCAACCATCTCGAGAATGGGCGGGGCAACTTCGCTATATGGCGCTTTGCCGTGCCATACAGTGATGGGGATTTTGATTCCTTGAACGATATCGAACATGACCCGTTGGGTGCTTTCGGTAAGCGGGTCAATTGTGCGGATTCCAGAGACCTTTTGCAGGTCGAATGACGGGCCTAGGTCGTTGCCTAGCTTCTGCCTCGCCAAGTGATGCGCGATGCGCCACCAGATGAGAGTGCAAAGCCGCTCACCCTTGGTCATGCCGTGCATGTCACGGTCCTCAGACTGGAAGGGGCGGAACACGTACCAAAGAAAGGCGTTGAACTCGCGGCCCAGGTTTGGCTTGCCCAAGTAACCGGTACCAGGTACGCCCTTGTGACGCTCTGAGGTGATGTTAAGACACAGGGCAGGCATCTGGTTGTTGGTGATGAACAAGGCGCCCTTGCCCCCGCCCACGTCCATAGGGGCGTGCTCTACAGTGCTTGCCACAATCTCTCCGGGGCGTGCTTCGGTATGACGCTGAATCTCGATGTCACTACGTAGGGCGGTGCCCAGATACCAGAGAAGCCAACTCACCTGAATGTCAGGAGGCGCCCTCACAGGCCAGCCCTTTTGATGGACCGGTCAAGCGCACGACCCAAGACGGCCTGTACTGGGTACGCCTCAATAGCAGGCGCCCAATGGGGCTTAAGCTCACGCGGCGGGTGAATGGTGATGGGACCACGTCGGAAGATGACCCGGCCACCAATGACGAAGCGCAGTGCCTTGATCGGCTGTCCGATACGCCGACCGCTGTGCATCATGGATACACGGGTATTGACCGGCTTGACCACCCAAGACGAGGGGAACGTACCCCACTCATGGCCAGGACCGAAAGCGGCGCCCTCACCGGACCAGCCCATGTCGATGGCTGTACCGCCTTGACGGTGACGCGGCTCTCCACGCCAGAGACCCTTTTTAAGAACGCCCTTGGTTTCCCTTGGCCAGATGCGGCGACGGCGAATGCTCGCAATGGTGCCATCCGCAATCTGCTCAAGTGCAACGCCACTCTCTCGCGCGTAGGCCGCGGGTAGCTTGTTCTGAAGCGCGTCGACCACAGGCTTAGTATCGACCTTGATATTGAACGTGCCCCTAGCCACGGAGACACCTCCGACTGCCGTATGCCTCTGTGCCAACGGTGGTACCGCCGACGCTCAGTTGCACGGTTGCAAACGCTCGCCTCATCTTCTTCCACCAGTACTTGCGACGTGGAGCAACGCTATCGTCACCCGGGTCGGCCGCTTCGTAAGCCTGGTAGAGCACCATGTAGCAAACGCACTCTTTGAGCTCGTCTGCATCATCGAGGTCATCCTCTTCAATCTGCGGACGTCGGGCCAGAAGCAGTTGCTTGACCCCAGTCCACGCGAGTGTATGGAACCGTGCGAAGTTGTCCTTGCCCATCCTATCCGTCGAGATGCGGCCCAACTCGTTATCCGAGACAGACGTATAGGTCAACAGGTCGGCCTGTGTGGTGATGCTACTCGCCACGGTATTCCTTTTTCAGCTTGCCGCCTGCCGTGTAGCAGGACAGCAACTCAACCCACGAAACAGACAGTTGATCTGGCTTCGTCTCAGGCACCTCGGGGAATTCACCGTTGACCGGCTTCACCACCTCGGCGATCGGCGCGAACACCGGGCGTTGATGGAAGCTGTGATTCTCCTCTCTCTCCCAACCAGCGAACCACTCACCAGCGACATACGGGGTCAGGTAGAACCCATGTGCCTCGAGGTCTGCGGCTACGTCACCGGGAAGCGGTAGCGGTACGATGCCATGGTCCATGAAGCGACCGTAAAAGATGCCATGATCGGCGGGACCCTGAGCGGACCACGCCCAGTAAAACGTAACCTCGTCTAGGATTCTGATTCCTTTTTCCGATCCAGTTGGCATGGTCCGCTCCAGTCGTTAGCCGTTGTTCAGGTGAGTCACTGCGCACAGGTCTTGCAGCATTGCTACCGGCTCACCCATCATGTGCGCCTGCTGATTCATGACGAGCTGGTTGGGATTGTAGGTATCCTCCCAGTAGGTCAGGGGAATCGGCGAACCAGTGGGGGTACCGTCGCCCATCGCGGTCACGACGCCCGTCTGGAGGTCAGCGACGATTTCGTTGCCCGGGTCAGCACCAATCGTCTGATACTTGACGTGGGCATTCTCGGTGCCGAAACACGCGCCCATCATCAGGGTCAGGTCGTCACGGGTACCGTCCCGGCTGTCCAGGTCAGTGGGCAGGTGCTCGTTGCGTAGGAACGGGATGCCTCGATACGACAGCGCATTGATTGCCGAGCCCAGGAAGAACACCGGGTTAGCACCCTTGCCCAGCGCAGGCAACAGGCCCTCGGCGCGAATCATGAGATCGTCGCTCAGGAACACAGCGCACTGGCTCGGGTTGTTGTTGGACGCGTCCAGAAGTCTCTGAGTGAGCCAAGACAGTGCCTCGCGGTTCAACGAACCACCAGCGGCGGGGCCATTGACGGCAGTAGAGATGCCACTCGCAGGCGGCCGACCACTCAGGTCATGATAGACCTGCATTGCGGGGCTGATCTGCCGATACAGGCCAGTCATCTGCTTGGAGGGCGTGAACGTCAGGACATCACCGGCGATACCGGCGACGGGCACGAAGTTACCGGAGACGAGCAGCGCGGCCAACTCGGCAGCGGCGATGCTGATACGAATCCAACGGGGCTCGTTTTTCGATGCGGCGGTGCTACCACCGGACCACAGGGTCACGCGGAAGTGATTCGCCGCGGTGATGACCACAGGCGGCCCGTACTGCGTGTCACCGGGGGCGAGATACTCAAGGGTCTGGTTGCCGTTGTTCCAGCGAATCAGGCCCTCAGTCGTGGTGACGGCGGCGGCGAAGCGATGAACGTTGGCAAACTCGACCGTTCGCGGCCCAAGCTCCCAAACCACATTCGCGCCCACTACTGCGAGCAGAGCGGCACCGGCAACAACCGCAGACGGCTCGCCAGTGTACAGGTACTCACGCCAAAGCTCGGACATGGACTTGATGATCATCTGCTTTTTCTTCAGACGGTCAACGCGGCCCTGCTGTCCTTCGCCTAGACTCGAGATGGCCTTGTTGCGCTGGTCCTGCTTCAGGATGCCGGACATGAACGCGGTGTATGAGTTGGTCTCAAAGCCAAACGGCACCATGGTGTCGTAATGGCTGAACACCGTCGCGGGGGTGTGTGCGGTGGTGTATTCCTGTTTCCACTCGAGTCCAGGGGGCGCGATGGTCATCGGAATCCGCGCGGTGGCAGGGTCCGGCTGGACAAAGAACTCATCGACCATCATGCGGAGGGTCGTGTCCTTGATGAGGTCTAGCATGGTCGCTAGGGTGGTTGTCGCCATTAGTCAGGGCTCCTAGGGGCTACTGTGCAGCCCCTTGTTTTTTGTCCCATTCCTCGGCGGCTACGTAATTCTCCATAGCGTTCAGGGCGGGATTTCGTTTGTACGGTCCTGGTTCGGTCGGTGTAGGAGCAGACGGTGACCCTGCGGTGGGCGGGCCGGGGACGTTGCTGTTCCGGAGATGCTTCTGACCGTCGAGGGCGTACCACTCAGCGAACTTCTGCGACGCTGCAATGCCCTCGTGAGGCACGCCGCTGGGCTCGGTCCAAATGAGTTCACCGGCATCGTTGGTCGACAGCCGCGCGCCCACTTTTTCCTTGGCCCACATGAGAGCCATCTCGGGACTGTTGGCGTCGGGCATGAGCAGAGAGATTTTGTTCTGGACGCGCTCCAACTCAAGTTGCTTCTGTAGCCCCTCGTTGGTCTTGGACGCGGCCTTAAGGTCAGCGTCCTTGCCCTTGTCGGTCTCCTGCCAGACGCGGAACTGCTCACGGTGGAGCTCGGCCTCGGACTTGCCGTCGTTGTCCTGCTTAGACTTCCACTCGGCTAGTTTGGCGTACTCGGCTTGCAGCGATTGATACTTCGTGGCGATCTGCGCGGCCTCTGCTTCTGCCTTGGCGCGTTCGCCAGACTTGAGGCCATGCATTTCGTCAGAATCAAAAACCTGGAATCCGGCCGCTAAGGCAGCTTTGCGAACCTCTGCCTTGTCAACTGTCGGTGCCTCTGGGGGCGTTCCGTTACCGCTCTCTGCGGGTGCATCTTGTGCTGTGGGTTCCGTTGCCATTGTCTACACCTGTGTTGCCTAGTGGCCGCTAGTACGGTGCGTCCCTATGCCCAGACTTGCCCGGTCTGGTGACGGTAATATGTCAGGCGTTGAGAGACGCCGTTGCCCACCTGACTCGTAACTAGCGTACTAAGGCGGGTGGGGTCTCACAACCACAAGTTTCAAAAGTCACGTTACGTTGACAATGAGTGGTAGCTGTGTTACGCACAGACATGGCCAGAGATGAGACGACTGAATCAATACGGGTGCGCAAGCACACGAAGAGAGCGCTCGGCATTTGCTATAAAGCGCCGTTCAGATGCGCAAGCATAGCTGAGTTCCTGGCGATGGTTGAACGCGGGAACCGTGCGGCGCTGCGTGCTTGGGTAAAGGCCGCGAAGGAGTTGGA
>SDBV01013925.1_pt1 | contig 10185 bp, 19 predicted proteins | sample 2277081 | NCBI WGS metagenome assembly SDBV01 (sample SAMN10402039, study PRJNA504765) | marine sediment metagenome | isolation source: marine sediment core GS10_PC15, 223 cmbsf | place: Arctic Ocean: Southern Knipovich Ridge | collected 2010 | reverse complement strand
TAGCGCAGAGCAATCAGGCGCTCCGGGGTCACGATGGGGTCGGACGCAGGGCCGGAAACAGGATGACGTCCTTGATGGAGGGCTGACCGGTGAGGAGCATGACCAGCCGATCGACGCCGATCCCCACACCGCTGGTCGGAGGCATGCCAAACTCCAGCGCCTCAAGGAAATCCCACTTGACGAGGCAAAGCCGGCCATTTTAGCCCGCGAACAGGCCAAGCAACGCGCCATACAGGCCAAGCAACGCAAATTTGTAAGCGCATGGCGTGATGGGGAACTCCATAGGCCACTTTTGAATTTGCCGGTTATGTGCCGACTCGCTTCAGACAAGAGCGTTCTACAAACGTCCCTAGGGGCCGAAGTCCCAGTTGACCATGTTCGGCGATGGCTTCCCGTGGTGATTGCAATATTGACCGAAAAGCGTGTGTGGGCCCGAAACGGCAACGCTAGCGAAATGCGCCTAGGCCAGTTTCATGTTGACAAGGTCGACGGGGTAAAAGGCGTCTTGATTGCAGGATGCCACACGATTACACACAAGGAAATCAAGCACATTGCAACGCTGGTAGCTTGATAGGTTCAACCCAAAGAAAGGGGGCGCCATGTACAAGATCGTTAGACACTATTTTAATGGAGAAAAGCGTACTATCGAAACAGGCTTGACCTTAGATCAGGCGCAAATGCATTGCCAGGATCCAGAGACAAACTCATCGACTTGCATCAAAGCAAGCCGAAAGGCCATCACGCGCCGCCACGGACAATGGTTTGACGGGTACACAGAAACCTAAAGATTGACAATACATCAATATCATGATACATTCATACATCAATACAGCAGATAAAGGGGCATAAATGCCACCTGAACTCATCGAGATCTACCGTGCAGCCTTTATGCCGCCGATCCCGCTGTTGGGATCCTCGTTCATTCCAGGAATGGTGTTATTGGTGATCCTTCTTTGGGTCATACGGCGGCAGGAAAACAGAGAAGGTAGTTATAGGGAGGAATAAATGGGATATACGAAATCTGCTTCAAAGACCATCATTCATACAAAGCACTCTGTAGATTTCCATACAGGAGTTACCGCCCGCGAACTCATTAACTTTCTTAAGCAGCTTCCAGAATATGCCGCTCTTGAGAGTGTAAACGAGCATGACGATAAAGTTAGAACGTGGAGCTGTTGGGTTATGGAATTCACAGAGGAGAGCGCCGCAACGTAAATGATATCGAGACAACGAAAATGGCAACTGAGCCAGAGAGCAAAAGGGCTGTGCTCGAAATGCTCATCTAAGATAAGTACGTCTTCAAAGACATACTGCAATGCCCATCTTGCCGATAGTCGTCGGCGCTCTCGGGAATCGAACCAGCGCAAGAAAGGAGGTCCTGATGTGTGAATGTGGCGCTTTAGCTGAACTCACCAGCACCCCAGCCGGCCTCCTTTGTGATGCCTGCCGGCTTCGTGAAGAAGGGTATGATTCTCAGTCAATGGAGATAAAAGACAAAGTTCGCTTGATTGTCTCCGATGTTCGAAGGTGGGTTGGAAGTCGGGGAATGTAAATGCTAACCCTTGACCGTGAAACCCACATTTACACCAACGATGGCCGCGTCATCCCTCATTCAGTGTCCAGCGTGCTGGCAGATGCCGGGCTTATCGATGGTCGATTTTATACCGAAGAAGGGCGAATCAATGGAACGCGCAGGCATTTAGTGTGCCAGCTAGATGTTGAGAATGATCTTGTTGAAGGCTCCGTTGATCCGGTTGATCGGCCCTACCTTGAAGCCCAACGTGCGTTTAACAAAGCAACTGGTTGGATCTCAATTCATATTGAACAGCCAATTTATTCTGCTCAACTTGACTGCGCTGGATGCCCGGACGAGATAGGGCGTTTTTCCGATGATCTGTATTTTACGATACTTGATAGAAAAACTGGGTGCGAAAGTGCCGCAGCAATACAAACAGCAGGATATGTGCGGATTTATAACGACCATCACAACTTAAAAATCAACGATCGGTGGGTAATAGGCCGCTGCGCGCTTTTACTCAGACCGGATGGCACGTTCCGGTATGTTCGATATCCAGTGGCTGACCTTCGTAGAGACACCGACAAGTTTTTATGGGCCGTGAGTGAAGCCAAGAAAAAGGAGCAAAGACAATGAACGGAGAAAATGCAGCAGCAACTCAAGAACTGACAGTTAAAGGAGCAAGCGAGGCTCCAAAAATGGCGCAAAGCATGATCGTTGCATCGCAGGCCGATTACGAACTAGCTGTTACTTATTACAAGAATGCAAATACAGTTATCAAGCAAATTGAAAAACAGCGCGTTGAGCTTAAAGAAGGGGTGCTCAAATCAGGCAGGGCGATCGATGCCAGTGCCAAGGAATCAAAGGCTCCCTTTGTTGAGGTGAAAGAGATCCTCTATCCACGCATTGACGCATGGGAAGTTGAGCTTGCCCGGAAACAGAAACAACTCGAAGACGAAGCCGCGGTCAAAGCAAAAGCAGAAGCCGATCAGCTCGCCCTTGAAAACGCAGCCGCAGCAGAAGAATCCGGCGAACCAGAAGTTATCGTAAATGCCATTCTTGATGAACCGATCTACATACCACCGGCGCCTGTCGTCCAAGAAGATAAGCGCGTTTCTGGGGTGACGCGGAAAGTGCAGCTCCGAGTCTCAGTTGTTGATGTCCTCAAACTTGCACGATGGGTAATTGTCAATCCTCAATATGCTCATTACTTGATAGGCAATGTTGTAGCCATGAATGACGACCTAAAGCACATGAACGAGCGGTTTAAAGTAGACGGAACGGAAGTGGTCTGATGGGACACTATGCGGGACAGAGCCTTCCATTCGTAATCATATTCTTTGCAGGGTTTCTCCTTGGTCCCTTGTGGAGCGACTATTGGGAAATGAGGGAACAGGCTCCCCAGGTGACAGCATTCGGCAAGGGGGTGCCTTTGGGTGTTGGGCTTATGGAGCATCTTATGGACCCGACGTGCGCCGCGGGGGATTATCATATCTGGGCTGATTTGGATAAGTCAGCATTGAAGACATGCAACAACGGGACTGTTGCGACGCTAGGGCCGGCATCAGGTTTATTCTTTGATCCTGAAGGGAACTCAATTTATATGTATGCGCCAGATGGGACTAAGATGGAATATAGAATGTCTCCAGAGTGGAGAGGTGAAAAATCTTAATGGGACACAAGGTGGCTTAATGCTAATTCCATATAACTCCAAAGTATCTCCTAAGTTTATAGAGAACGAAGGCATACTTGACAAAGCGCATTCCCCTCTCTCGCAAATATTTGCTGAAAAATATCATGGCAAAGCAAGCACGGTGCTGTCTCATTTTGCAGGTGGATATCATCGTATCCGTCTTGACGACAGCGACAAAATTATCATTCTGCATTACTCACAATTATCTCTCATGAAAGGGTAACTATCATGGATATCGACAAAGCATTTCCAAGTAAGTATCTAAAAGCAAGCGACTTTAATGACGACGACACACCTTTCACCATCAAGTCTGTTGCTCTGGAGCAGGTGAGCCAAGATGACGAGCTTCCAATCCCTGTTGTTTACTTTGATGGGGTCGCTAAAGGCCTGGTGTGCAAAATAACAAATAAAAACATAATTAAAGAACTTTACGGAAAGGAAACTGATAACTGGATTGGGAAAAAAATTGCTTTATATATTAATCATGACGTGATGTTCAAAGGCAAGCCAGTGAGCGCAATCCGGGTGCGTTCTCGTGCTCCTGCCTCTGTGTCTCAACCGGTGCGCCAATCTGAGGCCGATTCTATTGCGGCTCAGACGTTTAAAGCACTGCATGATCCTGATCCGTTCTTCAAAGGGGTGGCTCAAAAAGATACACAAACGCTGGCTTTTGTATTAACAGTTGAAGGCCTGGATGCAGATGAACATGTGTATAAACTGTTGAATGATTTCGGGTATGGCACCCTCGAAGCCGTTCCAGTAACTGAGCGAGATCAATTTATTGTGTTTGTGCAGACCTTAGTGAAAAGAGTAACGACGAAATGAACCCAGCAGGGAAAAAGCAGCACACCAGGGATAAAGTTCTGTTGTTTCTTTCTACGTGCTCAATGGCATCAACGGAGCAAATCAAGAAACACCTGGGCGTAGCTGGCAAAGGATCAAAAACATTGAATCTATGCCTATCCTTGCGCGACCTGGGGCTTCTTATACAGCGAAGCACTGATGGGGGCTTTGATCTGTGGATACGGGAAGAATGCCCGCCACACGCCAAGGTCATTGCCTATCTGAACATCAGAACCGGAGCAAGTTTCCACGCATGGAGCCGCGACAAAGTAACGCCATCAACACAAGCGGACTTTATTCTCTTTCGACTAGAAGAAGGAATCACGGTTGAGCAAATGATCAGCATCATCGACATGAAAGCGAAGGAGTGGCTTGGCACCAATCAACAGATGTACCTTCGTCCGCAAACGCTGTTCAATGAAACGAAATGCCAAACATACCTTGCCCAGTTGTCGATGCCGGCAAAGCCTTCGGCCGAGGTCGAGAGTATGGCAGTGCTCGCCTGGACTGAGTGTGAGCACGCACAAATCACAAGGGGATATAAGTTAATTAACAATGAACTGATCTGTCGTGTCATTACTAAAATGGGCGGCTGGAACATCTTTGCCAGAATGGAGCAGCGCGATCGAGCAGCCACCCGTCGTGAGTTTCTGTCTGTCTACAAAGCCTTGTCTTATGCTCAGGTCAGTGAAGGGAAGATGTCATGAAATATTTCATCGGCATTGACCCAGGAGTTACAGGTGGACTATGCGTCATTGATGAAGCGGGTCGGTTGCTTCATCTGGAGTCATGCCCAAAGACCCTGAAGGGCCAGTGGGAGGCGATCAGTCGCGCGCGAGCAGTAACAGGAGAACAGCGGTCTAACTTGATGTGTGCAATAGAATCAGTTCACTCAATGCCCAAGCAAGGGGTCAGGTCAGTCTGGACCTTTTCTGGCAACTACCATGCTTGGCTGATGGCGTTGGTTGCTGCTGAAGTTGCATATCAACAAATTTCACCGCAGCGATGGATGAAACATTTCGGTACCATGCCGCAACATTCTGGCACAATGGCCGAGCAGAAGAGAAAAAGAAAGCACCGAATCCTGCACATGGCAGAGCAGAGATATCCTTCAACAAAAATTACCCTTGCCCTTGCTGATGCTGTGATGCTAGCTGTATACGCAAAAGAGCAATTATAAATGGCACAGAATAATCTAACACTTGGTATGTTTCGTGCAAATTTATTAAAATTAATTGAGCACCTTATGATACGTGAACCAATCCCAGATCTTATTATTAATCCGTCTATTGCACAAAAGATGGGCGAGTTGATGCCTGTCGATAACAGCACCGGATTGCGTTGCAACGCTCTACATGTTGACTCGCTTGGAATGCGCGTTTTCAGTTCTCCTTTTGTGACAATTCGCAAACAAGTGCGGTTTCCGAGATCAAAACGAAAACGCATTCGTCGAAAGTGGGCAAAGCAAGCGAAGAATTGGGCAGAAGAACCGGCTGCATATCTTGTAACTCAAAAAATGATTGAGCCAATATTAAAAAGACAAGCAGAATTTATGAATAATTTTATTGACAACATGAAGTTTTAAATAATTGACAAGTCACCTATACATCTATACAATGATAAGAAGTTAGCAGGGGCGGCGTATGTGGACGCACATTGCCAAGGAAGCCTACCGGATAGGTGCAGGTTCGATTCCTGCACCCCTGCTACACGATAAAAATGGACAAATATTATGAAAAAACTTGATCTCACACAAACACCTGAGCAGATTGTTGCTGCAATGGGAGTAGACGAGCTTCAGGATACCCTTGAGAGAGCACAGAAGCACGATGCAGCCATTAAAAGGCGCAACCAGAAGGCTTACCTAGGGTCCGGTAAGAAACGGCAGATTGAGCTTGCCAAATTCAGGACTGCAACATTCAAGGCGGCGAAAGAGCGAGCAGCAAAAGAAGAACTACAACGACAGCAATTAGGAGGTAATCATGGCACTGACAAAAAGTAAACCTACCGAAGAAGACTTGGGAGCAAAGCGAGAAATGACTGTTCCGGAACTGATGATTGAGGAATGCGGGCTAGTTAATGAAGTTGGGCTGCTCATGGATCATGCAAAAAATCAACTACAGGAACTAACGGACCTTGGAGACATCGCAACGAAAGAGGACGAAGAAAAGGTCCGTCATTACATCAGGTCTATTCAAGGCACAATCAATGAGCTGAGCAAACTCAGTGCAACCGTGGTTGCTCATGTCGACAGTAAAACCAAACAGGTGGGAGAGCATTTTACCGCAACGCTCAATGCGATGAAGAAAACGCGGCTTGGGCTGCGATCGGCGTTGTTGAAATAATTATGTTCATTGAACTAACAGATGCCGAAGTAGAACACATTAAAGCTTCACTCTTTTGTCTTGGTGAAACTGCGTTTCGATATGCACACTACGACGAAGCCAACAAAGGAAAAGATTCGGAAAGGATGTTTTATCGAGCAGTTCTGGAAGCAAGACACAGAAGAGACAACCCACCTCGGCCATTATCCCTGCAGGAGATGACATGATCGCCGTACTCGGGTCACGAATCTTAGTGTTAGGTGAGTCGCTGGATAAGCTCACGTCTAGCACGATTATTCTCATCAACAACCAGGCTCCAATGCGTCACGGAGAAATTGTTCATGCAGGCCCGGACTGCGAAAATCTTAAGCGTGGCGACGTGGCCATGTTCCATGAGAATGCAGGCCATGCCATTGTCATTGATGAGACAACCTACATTGTTATCCACGAAGATGATGTGCTGGCCTACAGCCCAGACATTACGGAGATGCATATGGCAAAAGACCCACAGGTGAAAGCGTTGCGAGAAGCCACTGATGATCTTAATCGTGAAATTGAACGGGCCAGAAATCTTACTGACCATCTCAAGAGACAGAATGATCTTGCTGAAAATCAAGCAGAAAAAAAGACTGTCGATGCGGAGAATCTTCCGTGGCCTACAACATCTGAAATCAAGAAAATAATTAAGGATGCGAGCAGGGCTAGCAACGAAGCTACCAAGCAATTGCTTACCGATGCTTCGGATCATGTTTAAGGAAACTATGGGAGTGGCTCAGGGGTAGACCACTCGCCTTGGACGCGAGTGGTCGCCGGTTCGATCCCGGCCTCCCATGCCATTTTTAAGGAGGCAAATCATGGACAAGGTGGTACCAAGTAACGTGAGCACATTAAATGATTGCCCATTCTGTGAAGACGCCGGCTTTGATATTATTGGATTAAAGCATCACATCCAAGCACGTTGCGTGCGCTATGCTGGTATTCCCAATATTCTCCCTCCGGTCAATGCTCCGCGATTCAAAGCACGGACAAGAGGGTTACAAAAGGAGGTAAATCATGAAATGGATCACAGCCATGATTAGCGGGTGCTACACCATCGTCACCACCAAAGGAACGTGCTTGATTTGTTGTGTGAATGGGGTTTGTACGTTTAGTGGGGCATGCTTCTGATGAGCAATCAAAGCGATTACACAAAGCAGGATCTCCTTCAATGTCCTCGCGGGCATCCAAAAAGCGAAATAGAACTCGGCTCAGACCAAGGCTCATTTATGGCTATAGTTGGGGTGCCTTATAAGTACCTTCGCTGCGGAGTCTGCCTCTTTGGCGAAGAAAACTTTAAGCCAAAGCTGGACCTAAAAGATGTCGTTAATGACTGGAATGAATCTGTTCGTGCATATGCACCATTGGAGTGTGGCACGAAAACAACATGACTCCACAGCTTAGACCATATCAGCAGTTAGCCGTGGATGCTGCGATTAAAACTATTGAGCAGCAAAAGAACGGGATCATTGTGGCTCCTTCAGGATCGGGGAAATCTTTACTCATCGCCAGCCTTGCAACGCAACTCAATTGCCACATGATCGTGCTGCAACCTTCAAAAGAAATTCTTGGGCAGAACTTTGCCAAACTTTATGAATTTGGTTGTCGTGATATGGATATATTCTCAGCATCGTGTGGGCGAAAGCAGCGAGCGCGAGTCACACTGGCAACCATTGGCAGCATTATGAACAGGCTGAGTGTGTTTACAAATAGAACAGACTTAGTTGTGATCGATGAATGTCATCTTGCAGGAGCCAAGCAAGGGCAATACAAGGAACTCATTGCTGCGATTGAAAAGCCAGTGATAGGACTTACGGCAACACCATACCGAATGCACGCGCATGATATGGGCAGTGTCATTGAAGCCAAGTTCCTCCATCGCACACGGCCTCGTATTTTCAGCGAGATATGCCATATCACGCAGTCTACTGACCTTCATAGAGACGGGTGGCTTGCGTCTATCAAGTATGAGACTGATGACGATTACGACCCGCGCAAGATTGCCCTGAAATCTACAGGGCTTAACTACGATGAGCAGGCATTGGCACAGTATCATCACGTTAAAAATATTTGCCGCAAAGCTGCTGACACTGTGATCTTCAATCGAGAGATCACTCATTTTCTAATCTTTGCTGCATCGATACAGGAATCAAAAACAATTACTGGGATGCTGCTTAATAGAGGGATCACTGCGGCGCATATTGACGGAACCACGCCAGCCACCGAACGACGACAGACTCTTTTGGACTTTCAGGCGGGTAGAGTTCGTGCCGTGAGCAACATGCAGGTGATGACCACGGGCTACGACTTTCCGGCGCTTGACGGCATTATATTGGCCCGCCCAACGATGAGCCTACCTTTGCACTATCAAATGATTGGAAGAGGCGTTCGCACAGCACCTAAGAAGCTGGCGTGTAACGTATTTGATTTATGCGGCAATGTAGAAAGATTTGGCCGACCAGATGAGTACCACATTGAATCTTGCGATAATGGACTGCACCGGCTGCGATCAGGAGATCAATATCTGACCGGAATAAATTTCAGGACAGGGCGAGACCTTGAAAAACGACGGCTAAAACGAAGTGAAACAAAGGCTACTGCGCTCACTCCATTATCTATAGTTACATTCGGAAAATATAATGGGATACCATTAGAAGAAATCCCTGTTTCGTACATGCATTGGTGTACCACGACCTTTGACGACGGAAAGTGGAAAGCGGCATTCTTAGGGGAAATACAGCGTCGAGCTTCTTTGAAGAATCATCAGAATGATGCTTCAATGGCTATGTGTGTTGTTAATGTCTGACGAACCAAGAAAAGACATACTGGAATTTGAGAGGGATTTTATGACAGGAGAGCTTGTCTTTCCTCGCGTTGGCTATTTAACAATCGGAGAAAAGCATAGAGCAATGATATTTCTTACTCCGTCTGGGCTACAATTAACTGTTCCACAAGAGGCGCTTGATGATGGCTCAGCTTTCATTTTACAGCCACCTTCCAATGAACTTATACAGCATTATTTCCCAACATCGCAACAATCCATGAGCAAGATATTCATGAAATCCGGAGCATGGTTTTGTGGCTCCATAAAAGACGCTTACTGGACATTGCACAAAGATGATGCAACTAAATTCCCAACACAAGAAGCAATTGATATTATTTCAGAACTTCGCAAGGACAAAGGCATTGTAGAGATAGAATTGGTGATATCAAATGAAAAAAAATAAAAAAACAAAACACCCAAAATGGCTACAGCAATTCTGGGAGTCGAAAGTGGGCTCGGACGGAAAAGTAAAAGACCCATTGGCTGGCATGCCAGGATTACATATACTACCAAAATACACAGGGGAAACCCTGCCTCGTGTCTGACGAGCCTCTCCAGATCCCAACCGAATCAGACAGCTTCCATGCCATCGCCGAACTGCTCAAGAGTGGCGCATTTACGAAAGATGCCGATCGCCGAGAAGCTGCCCGCATTGTTGAAGCCCTTCAATCTCAAACTCAGTACCTAACTCCTGCCCAGAGCGACGAACTATCAGCAAGCGTTGATGACACTCTGGGCAGCGGTGAATATCCTGCTCCGTCAGCTTTTTGGGCACTCTGGCCGCAACGTCCCTACTTTGAAGCCTACCAGCACATTATTGAAAAGGCTGAAGCTCCACCTGTCTTTCATTTCTTTGCCGCTGCAACGGCCCTAGGAGCAGCAGCAGGATTGCGATTGTGGTATCCAACGCAGCCGACCCCACTCTATGCCAATATGGCCGTCTGTCTCG
>SDBV01013924.1_pt1 | contig 10186 bp, 10 predicted proteins | sample 2277081 | NCBI WGS metagenome assembly SDBV01 (sample SAMN10402039, study PRJNA504765) | marine sediment metagenome | isolation source: marine sediment core GS10_PC15, 223 cmbsf | place: Arctic Ocean: Southern Knipovich Ridge | collected 2010 | reverse complement strand
GGGGGTACAGTAGATTTTAGAGAAGGGCCTGGAGGGCGGCTAGCGGCGCCTGGCTTCCCAAGCAGAGGGCCGTGGGTTCGATCCCCATCGCCCGCTCCAGTAATAGAAGAAGGTTCGTTTAGATGGTCGTCATTCGACGACCATCTGCTTGCCAGGCTGATGCTCGTGGTTGTTGCCTAGTTCGCGCTGCCTCGGAGGCATATGTGAGCTCGATTCGCGGGGAAAATAAAGGCGCTTATTCGTTGAGGGCCATCGAGCTGGACTCCAGACAGAGATCTCCAGTGGGCCCATTTCACGTTTCGCCGCGCCCATCGCCTATTGTGTTGATTCAGACGCTAGACTGGCTTTATAGTTGGTCTGGCCCATTTAGGGTCCAGGAGGCCGTTGGACGAGGAGGAGCTGATTCCACTCTCCGAGGCGGCGGCCATTGCGAAGCTCCACCCAGACCATCTCCGAAGGCTTGCTCGGAGGGGGTACCTCCGGGCAAGGAAGATCGGCCGGAACTGGGTTACGAGCAAAGAGGCCGTCGCCGAGTATCTAAGGGATGTTGAGAAGAGAAGTCGAGATCCCTACAAGACCAAACGTTGACAGTGAGCCCGCTATCGGGTACAGTCGCCATGAAGATAGCGCACGGGCGTTAGGAACGTGTGCCGAAGTGGCCGGAGGCGGCGACAACGGAGGCTAGACGAGGCCCAGCTCTATAGGGTTCGCTTCGTGCGGTAGCACAGCCCTCCCCGAAAGGCGAGCTCTTCTCGGGACAGACCACGGGCGCATCTGAATTCTGGCGACGCGCGGTTGACATCGCACATGGCGACGCGAAAGCGTAATTCAGCGGTACTAGGACCCTTTCTCGTGCTCGCCGGCCTTTTCGTCGCGGCCTGCGGAGACGGCCAGGCGCCGGTACAATCGCCGAGTCCAACCGCTACTGAGGAGACCATCCCCCCAACCCCACGGGCCACCCCCACACCGGAGGCTTTGCAAACGCCGCTGAGCTTCACGGAGATCGGCCCCGAGGCGATTTGGGACCCCGTCGACGACGGAGCCAGGCTCTTGCGGATCCAGAAATGTGCTATGCCAAGGCTGACTGAGTGCGCGATCGCAACCATGGAAGAGCTAGGCGCCTCTCCCCAGGCACTACAGTTTTTCAGAACGACCGGCTGGTTCCTTAGTGACTTTCAGGAGATGGGGAAGGTAGATCTCGGGAGTATCGTGGACCCCTGGCGAGCCAACTCCAATGGCGACTTCGCCCTCCTGAATGGGACGCCCTCGGTCGTGCTGGCAGAAGCGGAAGGGAGACCCGTCGAAGTCGCCATTGAGCGCGACCCAGCCTATGACACGCTGATCACCGAATTTCCTGATCTCTTGCTCTGGCCCCCTGATAATGTTTTTGAGGTCTTCGACCCATCGGCTGACGGAGGGCAACGATTCATCCTTCAGTTCTACTTGGTCAACGGCTGTCATGCCTGCGTCACAGGCTACATGGCGCGGGTCGCAATGGACTTTGCTTCCGACGGCACTTACTCATTCCCACGCCTGCTGGGCCTGTGTAGGGCGGACTGGTCGCACGGAACTCCGGTGGCCGCATCGGTGCCAGTCTGTCCGGGCGCGGCCCAGACTGCGCCGACTGAGCCGATCCCGGACTTCTCTGCACCACCGTAGACAGATGCGCTGGCTCGAGACTCTCACCTCTCTCGCCCTGATCTCCCTAGCCGGCTACGCTGTGTGGTTCTACGCGAACACAGGCGACCTGCCTCTTGGGCTGGGCGATGTGTTAGAGAACTCGACCCCGACGCGCTCGCAGGGCCCGTCCCCCCAAGCGGTTGTAAACCTGAGCGAAAGCGTCGTAGAGGTTCGAACGGAAGGCCTTTTCGGCTACTTGCCAGTCGGTAGCGGGTCGGGAGTAATCGTGGAGGCCGACGGCGGCTGGCTAATCCTGACCGCCAGCCACGTCCTGGCGACGGATCTAGTGAAGGTTCGCCGGCCAGGCAGGATCCAATGGGTGGTTGTTGAGGTGCTTACCCAGGACCCTGACCGAGATATTGCCGTCCTTCAGACGATCGGAGTCAGCGAGCTGCCAGCCGTCACTGTTCCTCCTCTGGCATCTGAGCTTCCGTCTGAAGGTGATCCAGTCTTCCTCGTCTGCTCCCAGGGGGAGAAAATACGCCGCGGCCTCTTCATCGATACGGTGACGAGGGTAGAGGGCGCCGTGAATATGTTCACGACTGTCCCGTCCGAGCCCGGCTGTAGCGGCGGGCCCGTGGTCAATCATAAGGGCGAACTCCTCGGCATAGCCATACAGGGTAGCGAAGACTCCACGCTAGGAGTAGCGGTCGACGGCGACCTCTTCGCCTCATTTCAACACCAGTAGGTGCGCCAAGGCCGGGGGCTCGGGTACGAAAATAAGCGCCTTTATTTTCTTTCCAGAAGAGCCGCGCATCGTCGTAGTCAGCGTGGGCGAGGATTCCAACCCATGAGCATCTGCCTGGCAAGCAGATGGTTGTGGCCGCGCCTCGACGTTATATCATGCTCTCTACGATACCGGACACTTGCGGCACCGCTGCGTGATCAATTCTTGGCGCACATAGGCCCGGCCAGCACAACGTGCTAGCCTATCAGTCCCGAACGGGTGTGCTACCATGGCTTCAGCCACCTGTCGAGGAGGTAACGTTAGAATGGCGCACAGGAAAACGACCGGGAAGAAAGCCGCAAGCGAGGCAGGCAGAACTCTCAGGAATCCGAAAGCCAGCAAAGCAGCCAAGTCAGCGGCCGGGAGCGCCCTAAGCCAGACGAAGGGCAGGAAGCACTAGCATTAAAGGAGAGAAAGGCACGCAAAGTTCAAGGGCCCCCTCTCCGTCGTCGTCAACCGGGCCTGCGCTGACCGAGGCGTTCTTCCGGACCGCGCGTTAGAACCAATGGCTTACACCCTGCCGGCCCGCGGTAGGACTTCGGGCCTTTCTTGTCGGATGGTCGCCCCAGCCTAGCCACGCTCCGGCCGCCGGCCACAATTCGTAGGGCCCCGGCAGAGGCAGAGCAGCAAGTATCTCGTCCACGAAATGCTGTTGGTCCTTCGGGACGCGGAGAGCGAGGGCTACTACCGGCGCTTGGCAGCAACCTCGCCGAAGCACATCATCCACGAAGCCCTCAGTCTGGTGAAGTGAGCCGTCCACAAAGGCAAGATACGGAAGTCCAGGGGTGCTCTGTTTCTCGCGATTATTAAAAGAATCCTCGCTAGGAAGGAGCGTTCACCACTTAGCCCACTTGTTGACTTCGGCGGCAAGCGAGGGTGAGATGCCGTAGTCTGAACCCTCGAAGCTGGTCAGGCCCCGCAGTAGGTACGCCCTTGCATTCCACCTGCTCGAGTCAAGCGTTTCTCGAAGCGTCTCAGCACTCTCGAAACATCGAACGAATTCCTCGAACGGCCACTGGAACTGAACGAATTTGTCGACAAGGGCGCGCCTAAGGCGAAAAGGACGGTCGTCGCGTTTCCACCATGTCCGTTGTGGGAAAAACTGTTCAAGCTTCTTCCAAGCCCGCTGGCTCAAGAGTCCTGCTTCCGCCGCATCGTGTACGGGCTGGAAGACTGAGGCTACCAAGGCCGGTGAACCATCGTCAGGGTTGGAGAAGCCGAGGGCGAGCGAGAATACCAAGACTTCGGACCACGTTGGCAGTTCCCTATCAGCTCGATGTCTCTTCAGAGCCTTTAGCCAAGGTTCGGTACCACGATGCCGGACAGTTGGCGATAATGGATCCAACAGCTTGGCAAGAGTCACTGCCACTGACGGCTCAAGCTTTGACGCTCGCTCGAACCAGGTGACCAGTTCCGACGTATTGTCCTGGAGAGCCTTCGTCCAGTGTTGCGGGAGTTCCTCAAAGGTTCCGGGAGAGTTGAGCCATTCAAGGACCCATGTAATGGCTTCACCACCGAGCGAGCTGATGAGATTGGCGGGAAGCTCCGCGTTGCCTGAGCGAACCATCGCGCCTACTATTGACCTCCGATCGCGCCGGCTGAGACGACCTCTCGCAAGGGTGCTCAGGACGAGTTTCTGGCCGGACCCACCATCAGCCCAGATGGCTGGCGACTTGGCCAACGAGAGATTACGACTAACTAGCGCAGGCATGACGACTGGACGTCTAGCTGCGAGACGGATCGCATCCCTCGGCCCAATCGCCTCGGCTGCTCCGCTCAAGAGCGCGTCTGCCACAGGAGAGATCTTGCGCTTCCCGGCGAGCAGCAGGATAAGCGTCTCTATCGATTGCCGGTTTGTTGCCCATAGTGCCTTGGCGCGATCCTTGATTCCGAGCTCCTCGGCGTCGAACGCTGCTGCGTGCTGAGTCCTTACGAGCCCCTCCAACAACGTCTCCTCCGGAACGTGTGGCGAGCGATCAAGCAGAACCCTCTTCAGTTCGGTTGCCTCACTCACAGCCGGAAACGATGTCCCGAGTTCCTCAACGAGACTCGCAGCAGAAGCTTGCCCGCCGAGGACATCCATCCATCGAACATAGGCACTCGCCAGGCGTTGAAATGCTCCCCGGCGTGTCTCGATACCATGAGCATGCTCCCACATGAAACCTCTGATATCTGTGCCTCGATCAACCACGTCGGCCGCGGCCTCGGAAGCCCAGCGAGGCGAATCCACTTCATCCATGTCTTTGAGATCCAGAAACATCCCGTCAGGGCTATTTCTCTCAAATCTTGCCGAGCGCGATGCTGGGATCACCTGAACATCAAGTGGATCGTCATGCAGCTTTCGAAGAGCGAGTGAGCCGGTGCAGAAGCTGAAAGTCTGTTTCAGAGCGGGCCATTGTTGGGCCCAAAGGGACAGGACTAGAGCCTCGTAGAGATCGCTGTTATCTGACAAGACAAAAACAGGACGCTCGTCCTCTCCGTATACTGTCGAGATGAGTTGTGCGGCCTCCTCCCGCCGGACAAACGAGGGGCTTGTGGTTCTAGTTGATAGCGATAGGTGGAGGGGCTGTCGATAGTCACTGTCTGAGTTCTCATGCGGGCGCCTGAACACGTTAGGAAGCGTCCGGAGATCCTGGACGCGACCTAGGTCGATGCTGCTGAACAGGAGACTGTGAGTCCACACGCACCCGGGACGCGGCATCTCCGGCGCGTACCAAGTACGCGCCACGACGTATAGGTCCTCTGACAACGCATAGCCCGTCAGATAGCTTTCGAATCCCGGTATCATAGTTGGCCCGGACATATCACTGAGCACGAGCATTAGGCCACTGGCTTCCCGCCCGACATCGCTTGAAGACGCCAGAAGTCGATGGCCATCGGCATATCCATGAAGTGCCTGGTGTACTGTGGTTAGCTCTTCCTGCGGCGTGGTCATAAGTGGTCTACCATCAGCCATCGAAGAGGTGCCGTGATATCGTGACTGACCATCTCCCCCTCTACCACTTTAATCCGGTTGGATGGGATGAGAACTTCTTCAAGAAGCTCACGGTCGTCCGTCAAGTCACCGCCCTGAGCGCTCAAGCCGTAAATCCGCATGTCAAGCAACTCATCGTTCGTCCTCAGGTATTGGGACAGGAGAGGCAACCTCTCGTCTAGCCACCTTTCGGGCGATTCGTCGGTGTCCTTAACCACGTCCCAGGCAGAGATGATCACTGCTACTCGATAAGACCGCGGTGTTGGACGCCGTCCCGCTATCAGCTGTATCAAATCTACGAGTTTCACCTGGGTCGGGTTCATCACTCTCGGCTCGTATGGCTCGACCGACGTGGGGTGATTCTCTGCATCGACTTCGCCACCGCCTAACGCCTCCAACGCCGAAGCAGTCTCATTGATCGTCACCGGCTCTCGAACCCGGTCTGGGTGAACGAACAGCAGGAAGCCCTCAACACCTTGCACGAACTCATCGAACTCGGTTGGCCACTGACGCCCCTCTAGAAACCCCTCGAATGAGTCCCCCGCCATGTCGGGAACGACCAGCTGCACTCCGGGAGAATTTGAACCTGCAATAAGTCGCATCCGGACGAACTTCTCAGAGGACGGATGCGTTCTCTCCATCTGCTCAAAACGCCGCCACTTTTCGCATATTGCGTTTAGATGGTCACGGTCCCCTTCAAGAGTCTTTAGACTCAAGGATCCGGAGACTTCCTTCGAGTGTACGACGTGCCATAGCGCGGCCAAGAACGTTGTCTTGCCAGCGTCCGGCAGGCCAAGAAGAAGCACCGTTGCCGCGCTTTTCTCCCCGTTGCCTTTCATGGGCTCAGCTGCTTCATTCCGAATCTGTTGAACTCACGAACGGGCATCTCGTATTCTGCGTCCTTGATCGTAGTGCCTACATCCGGAGACTCTTCCAGCCAGGACGGCAGTAAGTCGTCGAGGCCGAACGCAGGGGTCAAAGTGCTCTCGGTCGAAGGCCGAGCCGCGACACGTAGGAAGCGGAGGCGCCCGAGCCGTGACCCGTAGCGTTCGTGAACTTGCCTTTCGATTAGATCGAGGTACTCGGCCGTATCGTCAACGTCGAGTGCTGGCTGTACTATGTCCCACTTGGCAACGACCACGTCAACGAACGAGTTCGTGCTCAGCATCTCGGCGTCAAGACAGCTTCTCAGCAGCATATCGGCTTCTGCAGCTGCCTGGTGCCGATCACGAGTCGAGACGAGCTTCTGTCCATCGATGAGCACGACGACGTGGTCAGCTCGTTTGAGCACTCCCAGCTTTCTGCACTCCTCGGATGAATCCCGCGCCTGCCGGAACCGTTCGCCGGTGACATCGGTTAGCAATAGATCGCGAATCGGAGAGGCGAGATTTTCAGGACGCAGTCTCAAGTGAAGATAGACCAGACCCTCGCTGGGGTTGGTTCGCACAGTCTCAGCGACCGGGCTTTCAGAAGCAACACGGGCCTCGTGACACCGTCTCTCGAAGCCAAGCAAGGTATCAGAACCGGCGAACTCGTATCCAGCATATGGGCCCTTTTGAAAGCGCTCATAGATGCTTGTCACTAAAGTAGTCTTACCGCTGGCAACTGCACCAGCTAGAACGACCACCCGGGCCAAGGCCGACCCCGCTATAGTTGCAGCTGAGACCGCAGTAAGGGCCTCGCCGTCTGGAAGCTGTACCGTCCGTGCCTTCCCGGTGGGTTGTGTCTCGGCTTCTGGCTTCTCCGCTGGGCCTTGCTGGGGTTGTTCGGAGTCCGTCACCCGCTCGACCCTTCCACCACGCGCGCGAGGATCACCTCGTCATAGAACTGGGATCCTAGAGCGAGCGGTGCAACAGGCCTATCAGCCGCGAGACCGGTTGCTGTTTCGTAAGCGGGTACCCATTCCACGTCGCCAGCTGTCTCCAGAGAGTTAACGATCGCCCGATGGACCGGGGCGAAGGCATCGATCGGCAAGTTCGGATGCAGGCCAGCATGGCTCTCCCTCCATTTACGGTCAACGTCATTCACAGCGTCTTTTACTGTCACCGTCGCCGGTAGCCTTTTCCTTACGCCGCGCAAGACCTTATCGAGAAACGCCTCGGCAGACGGAACGCCGGGCAGTCGCGTTGTGTGATCCGCCAACTCTTTGGCGGCTACGAGACAGGCGGCCGGAACACTTAACTGAGACATTTTTCGTTCCATGTCACCGCTGTACTCTCCGAATACCCACCAGAGTATATCCAGCTCCTCCTGCTGAACTTCCTGCGCGGTGTGCAGCGCGTTCATAGCCTTCTGCATCGAACTCGCCATCCCCTCAAACGAGGAGTTCATGCCGTTTATCAACTCGGTCATTGGCTCCACAAGAATAGACAGTTCGCTACCTGTGCACTTCTGAGCCAACGTTTCGACTGACAGCTTTTTCGGTCTTTGTGAAGGCAGCTTGCCACCAATGCTCCTGACATCCAGTGATCGACTTCGCAAGTACCTCTTCGCGCTCGCTATCAGATCCTGTAGAACTTGGGGTTTCACCTGTCCCCGAAATTCAGCGCTCTTGATGCACAGCGCCGCGAGATCGCAGAGCTCCCTTGGTCGATCTTCCAAGAGCGCCATAAGCGTTGATGCAGCGAGCACCTTCAGCTCAAGATCATTCGATCGCATAGGGAAAGTACTATCCGTTTCCTTGAAGGGAAGTCGAAATCGCTCCAAAAAGGACTCGTCAGAGAGGGCGCGTCCATAGTAAAGCCGCACTAGCTCGAGTACGCTTGCCCCATCGATAGTGGCTAGAACCTTTTCAATCCCTGACCATCGGTTCGTGAGCAGGGCTGCATCAGGTTCGATGCCCGCTATTCGGTACCAGTCGGCAAAGTCTGTGTGCATTGCTGCCGCCCCTCTCTACTGATTCTTGAACGGGTTCTCGCTAAGGCGCCCCTCGTCGTACTGATCCTCAACTTTCTCCCAGAGTCTTTCAAGCAACCTTCGCTGGACTGCTCTTTCAAAGAACCTCCTGAACAGCTCGGACTCAGCGACGTCCCTGTCCACATCTTCCAGAAGACCTAAGGACTGAGCTATCGCGATCCGTGTGTTGAATGCCAAGCCATAGTAGCGATAGGTCAGCCTTCGCCTCGGATCCATGTCAGCGCTGACTTCGCGAGATTCTAGTTCTCTCTCGGCCTCAGCATCAGGCGTCTTGGCGACCTTTTCGCCGTTACCTTCCGGCAAACTCCAGGGTTGGAGCTCGAATTCATATTCTCTCGTTTCGTCACCGTTTTCATCGTAGTCCGCAGCGAACGCGCGATTCTCCTCACGCCATACGCGAGGATAAACCTTCACGATCAGCTTGCGCTCTTCCCCTAGTCCGTCAACATGGAGCGCTAACCAATTATATCGCGGATTCCAGCCGTCTTCTTCCCGATCCGGATGAACGGCACCGGCCGTCAACCGAAGCGTGTCGTTGATTCGGTCAAGGACCTGACTGTGCTTATGTCCAAAGAGCTGGACGCGCACACGAGCCTTCAGAATCGCATCTATCCCGTCCTCGTCCCTAAGCCACTGAGGTGGATGGTGGCATAGGCTGACATACTCAACACCTTCGTGTTGCATGAACTGGCATTGAAAGGAGCCGAGCACCAGTTTGCGGTCAGCATTGTTGTCGGAATCGTCCGAAACCAGCGTTGAGTTGAGTCCGCGAACTCGGAGACTGGACCCATCGTTAAGTTTGAAGCTGGACTCCCAGATGTCTCGCTCAGGCCCTATATCACACCCATACCGTGATGCGAATTGGTTGTAGTTCGCCAAGGGCTCGTATAAGTTCGCGTAGGCGACAGGATCCCTAAACTTCCTGGCCAGCATCTCGTCGATCGCTCCGACATCGCACTGCCTCAGCTCGGCACGGATCATCCGTGAGACATCACTCTTGCTGACGGCCAGGCGATCCACGTCGTGATTGCCGGGAGCGACGAACGTGTTTTCTGGACTGCAATCCAGCAGACTGGCAAGCTTCGCAAGCCACTCCTCGGCTGTGGCATATTCTTCCGGCAGCCCCGCGTACGCGATATCACCCGTCACAAGTATGCCGTCAGCAGGACCGAGAGTCTCCTTGATGCGGAGGCAGTCACGTTCCATCTCATTGCGTACCTCAGCATCAAGGTCTAGAAAGCCCTTTCGCTTGTCGTTAAAGTGAACATCGGACAAGTGTACAAACACCGTGAAGCCATCTTTCATGTCACACTCCTGGCTCTCGCGTACGGTGCTCTATCCAGGCCGCTGGCGGCAGAGTACGACGGCAGGTGGCTCCTCACGCTACAAGATTATACCCTTAGTCGTACGGCAAGATGCTATGTTGCCGACCAGCAGATATGGGCGAGTTAGGTAGAGCCGCCGCCGACTGTTGGCCTCACCACTCGGGCATTGTTGCTCCCGAGATTGTTGAGCGCCGCAAGGCATCGAGATACACTACGCCAGTCTGGAGGGAAAGGGTCTAGGCCTTCGGAAGCAGCGGGCTAAGACGGGGGTCTTGAACTAGGGTCGATATCTACTGGAGCGGGCGATGGGGATCAAACCCACGGCCCTCTGCTTGGGAAGCAGGGAGTCCACCGTCGCCTAGCTGAGTGGCGAAAATAAGCGCCCTTATTTCGGATGGACTGACGACGGGAGGGGGCGGCTTCACTTTTCGTTACTAACACTAACCACACTTATTGATTGATACGCCCGGTCGGCGCTCTGATCTCCCGCCTGCGCACGGCCGCAGCCGACCCGCTCGTCTTCCCGCCTTAGCCCTGCTCCTTGAGCACAGCCAAGTTTTCCGC
>SDBV01013923.1_pt1 | contig 10186 bp, 15 predicted proteins | sample 2277081 | NCBI WGS metagenome assembly SDBV01 (sample SAMN10402039, study PRJNA504765) | marine sediment metagenome | isolation source: marine sediment core GS10_PC15, 223 cmbsf | place: Arctic Ocean: Southern Knipovich Ridge | collected 2010 | reverse complement strand
ATCTGTGGCTCCCCCACCTAGTGCCGTGGCAGAAACCTGGGACGAGTATGAGATACGAACGTATCAGACTACGTTTCATCTCGGTAGGGACCAACGCCACATTACCGAAGAACGTTGTCTGATGGTTCCGTCCGTGCATCCCATCATGAATGAACAGACCTTCCAGTGGAGTGAGGGATTACTTGCTACGCGGCGAGAGATTGCCATGCTGTTGACGCGGGTTCGTATGCCAGACGTGTATTACACGCTGATGCGAGATGCGGTAGTGGACCCGTACGAATTTTTGAGAGGTTCTCAAATAAGCATGAGCTACTCCATGTGTGCCCTGATCAACGAATACACAGACAGAAGTTTGTCGGGTGAGAACGTTATTCGCCTCATTGCAGAGGCGGCGGAGCATGCGGCCAGGTGGGGCATGGCGCGTCAAGTTGAAGAAGTTTCGAAAACCATACCCTACCCCGACGTCTTGAACGTCGTGCGTAGGATTGACATAGGGGAATGACATGGACATTACGACACCGAGAGTACATTTGCTGGCGTCCACGGAGATGGACCAGGAGGGGCTTCAAGAGTATCTGGATGACATCGGTGCACCGGAATGGGAGACCGACGCCACCAGTGGCGCGGAGACGCTCACAGAGGTGGCTGGGCGGTCGTGTTATAGGTCGTTCGGCACCGACCTGAACCCCAACGTCACGCGCGTGCGCGAGGGCAACCAGCCCTATATCAAGAACATGTTGGATGTGAAACACGGTTCCGTCATGGAGCACGCCTTCGTGACGTTCGCGTTCACGGGGGTAAGCCGGGTGTTCACGCACGAACTTGTCCGACACCGGGCCGGGTCAGCGTTCTCACAAGAAAGTCTGAGGTTCGTGCGGTTGGATGATCTGACGGCGTACTACCCGAAGGCGTTCGGCCGGGAAATGATGGAGGCGCTATACGACGCCTTGCCCGATGACTGCCACATCAAGCGGGACTATCTGGGGGAGCCGGATGATCCCACTAGAAGCGGAAAGGAAGAGTGGGTTAGTAACAAAACGGCGTGGCTGCACCGTACGTTTGTGGGCACATTCACTTATCTTGAGACTGTTCAAAAATCCATCGCGATCGAACTTGGGCTGGACCATGTCAAGAGCTTCGACGCCAAAAAGAAGATCACGTCCGCCATGCGCCGGCTGGCCCCTATCGGACTCGGCACGGCCATCGTCGCCACGTTCAACCACCGCGCCGAAAGATTCATCATCTCCCAACGGACAAGCCGGCACGCCGAGGAAGAAATCCGGTTGGTGTATGGGGAGGTAGCGCGCAAACTGCAAGACAAATTCCCGAACCTGTACCAAGACATGCACGAAGAGATGGTCGACGGGTTCATGGAGTACACGTTCGATAACGAGAAAATTTGATAGTGGACATGCTCGCAAGTGGTTGACAACACACACATCAATCCATCCGTGGCCATGGACGATATAAGTTATCTGCAAACTGAGCTTAGGCCGGAGCAGTGGAATGAATTATTGGCCGTCTTGGAAGTGCTGCACATCAAACTCGTTGACACCCATGACGAACTCGTTGACATCCAAAAGAGACTTACCCGTATCGAGAAACATCTTGGTGTAATGAAACCGGTCCCGTCGGTACCCGGACGCAGGGACCTTCAACTCTAAACCAAACGCTTGACAGGATACCCCGACCAAGGGTAGCTTCCTCCATGAAATCAATGGAGAGTTTCCGTCATGCGTTTCATCCTATATTTTATCGCGGCCTTGATGCTCGCGTCCCCCGCTATGGCGGTGTGCGTCTCTGTAAACAGGATCACTGATACTGAGATGTGCATGAGCCGGGGGGCCGGGACGAGATGCGTGGCCTTTGAAGACCTGAGGACCAGCAACCGTAATAGTTGGGCAAGGCAACTGACGGCGCTGTTCCAAGGTATTATGGAGACAAGAGATCGCGTCACATCTATGGTCTCGGATGAAGAGACGAGGTTTGATCCTCCCCATCGTGAAGACTTTTATCTTGGTGACATTGAGGGGGTACATCAACACGATCTTGCTTTGGATCTGTATCTTATTTTCCGTTGTGATGTGATAGCAGTCACTTGGAACGGAGATCAGTTCAATGTCAGAATACGCACCGCTCGTCGTGACCGTACCCCCGAGGGGGAGCTTATTCAGTAATGGTTGGCGTTCGTCTCATCAGTGTAGACCTCGATAAGATCGTTATTGATCCGCGTCAAACGCGTACCTCGGCTGTACGCACGGTGCTTGAAACTGAAATTATAGATGATGGAACAGATATCGAGCGTCTTCGGATCGCGAACGTGTTAGAGGGATTACTTCAACAAGATATTGAGGTTCGCATCCACGTTGATGATCTCCCTGCCGATGAAGAGACCCTAAGCCTCAATAAAAATCAGATGGAAGCTCTCTGGGGGGAGGTTATGCGTTATGAGAGGGAGGGACCAAATCGTTTTCTAGTTTTCACGGAGGATATCATCACGGTGATTTGGGACGCTGTGGCGGCGGAGTATTCTGTTTCAATAAGATCAGCGAGGCGTTGAGATGGTATTAACAGTTAATAATTTCACTGGATTTGGTACAGAAGGATACGAAGAATTATCTGATACTACCGGGTCGCCGCCCATCAACACCGTCAAGCACAAATCAGGAAATGCCGCGCTTGAGTTGGAAGGACTTGACACAGTAGAGTTTCCTTGGGTTAGGGGCGGGGTAACGGACGCTGGAGCAGATTACATTTTTGGGATAGTATTTAAACAAGAATTAGTAACACCCGGCGCATGGACTGTTGCCAGTGTAAAGGATGACATAGGGATTGAAATTTTTAGAATACGAGGAAATTCAAGCGGACAAATTGAATTGCGGGACGACCCGGCAGGATCGGATACTCTTTTAGATACATCTTCGGTGTTGGTGTTTGGTCAATTTTATGTTGTAGAGGTTTATGCCCAAATCAATAATGCGTCAGCAAATTGGGAATGGTTCATCAATAACGTATCGGAAGGATCTGGTTCGGGTGCGGACCTAACAGCCGGAAATTCATTTGGAGGTGTGTCATCATCGATTCTATTCGGCTCGCCAGGAACAGGTGATGTCTCATACTTAGATGCAGTATATGTATTATCTGGTGCCACCGCCGCCTCCGACCGCCTTGGCCCCTTTGAAGTCTACATGAAGCAGGGCGCACAGATAGGAACGACACCGGATATTGCCACAGCCAGTACGGGGGTTCTTGACGAGGGATCATGGGATCTTGCCAGTGAGACTCCTTTGAACGAACAGACTCAGGGTAATGCAGCATCCTACACCTCAACTGCTGATGACGGTGGGATGGTGTACGCGGACGGCTCAGGGGATAAGTTAGGTCCTAGCAGCGATGACCGCTTCCTCGGGACAACGATCAAGGCTATTAAAGGTATATGGCGTATGGCTCGTTCAGGTGGAGGTGGTACGGCTCAGTTTGGTCTTGTAGGAAATGATGGTGGAGCCGGTAGTGACAGGGAGGAAACCACAGACCTTGACATCGGAACAGGCTATGCGAATTTCGAATATCTGACGGAGACTGCCGCTGTGCTACCAGCTATAACTGAAAACGCCGCCATAGGTTTCAGAAAGGGTTCTGGTGGACAGGACATGGACATGGCCGAGATGTGGCTCATGATCTTGACGGTTCCCGCTGCTCCTGACATCACAGCCCTGTCCGACTCTGACTTGGAGTACCCCGACCAGAATTATTTCGTCGGACCCCACGAGATATAAGACATGGCCTTCTACACACCCCTTCTCGCCCACGGGGGCTTCGATATCGTCATACTCAAGGCGACGTCGTCGCCTACGACCGATGGTAATTGGTCTGAGCAAGACGGGTCCGTGCGGGCTGAGACTGGTGGGGGAAAGGTTAAGTCATTATGGTCGGATGAAGGAAATTCACAGTTTATATATCGTTTTGATACTTCTGACGCTGGACCAACTGATAATGACTCAGCATGGACTAATGATTCAAATGCGTTTGATGATGACCGTAATTCTGAGGCTGGAACATCTACGGTGGGAACGGAAACTACTAACGAGTTACGTGGAGAGGGAACAAACGCTCCTGGTTCTGGGGGAACCATCGATAGCGTAAGAATAAATTATAGGGCAGATGGTTTAGGAACTGCCAACATTAGAGTTTATACAGATGGTGAGGGGGAAAGTTTATTAAATGATAGTGTAGTTGTGGGAGCTTCGCCATCGGATAATGAGTTCGCTCTTACAGTTCCTTCAGGGGGGTGGACTTGGGCAAAAATCCAAGCGTTAGAAGTTATTTCATGGCTGACTAGTGGGTCTGCTCTGGCTATTCAAATTATTGAAGTTATTGTAATAACCCAAGATCAATCTATCTACGTCACTACCCAACAAGAAACCGACGGTCGCGTTCGCCTTCACATCTTCGATCCGGGTACGGATACTTGGACAACCAAAAACGAATTCGTGGCTGAGATTGGGGATCATGCTAATTTTGATAGCGTCCCTGTTCTTCATGGGTGTTCGATAGCAGTACGAAGCGATGGTGATATCGTTGTTGCGTTTACAGGACACGACGACACAGGTGGAGACGATGAAGTATTTTGTATATCGAAAACAACTGTATGGGGTTCTGTACAGTCTGTTTCAAACGACGCCGAGAACCCAGTCGCTATTGGGCCAGACTCCTCTGATCGTATCACATTTGTGTATGGGGATGTGGGTGCATCGGATGTTGATACACGAAGCATAAGTAGCACCGACGTTCTAGGGACAGAGGTATCACTTGACGACACCGCCGATACTGCATCATTAGTGGTCGCGCCCGGTGTCATCGACAGTGGCAACGAAATATATGTCCCCTACATAGATGCTTCGGATAAAATTAGCGTGGGACAGTGGACCTCCGCCGCTGATCCAACTGGTGACATAACAGACCACAATGATGTTAGCGACAACACAGTAAAAGGCCATAGTGCGTCTGCAATTCCTTTCGTCGTTGCATGTCTTGCAGTAGACGGCACCAATGTTCATCTCCTGTACGCCAATGACGCAGATCAGGATATTTTCCACGATGATGACGTAGAGAATGGCGGCACCACGGATGTTGAGGATCAGGACGCCGTGACAGCCAACCGCATGTCCTGCGCTGTCTTGGGAACAAACCTCGACTACGTGTGGCTGGACGGCTCCACGATCAAATACAACAGCATAGACATCTCCGCCGCCCCAGCGTTTCTTCCAAACGGATTGATGCTGGTGGGCGTGGGTCGGTAGGTCCTTGACGGAAAAGTGATGAGCGCGTAATATGCGCCGATGAACAACAGCCGGGGGGCCGTTGCAACGCGTTGCAAACCGGAGCCCTCTGTATGGTTGACAACACAGAACTCAATCCTGGTAGCGGCGGCGACAATATCGCTACGGATGACATATCCGGTATCAAGTACCAGCGCACCAAGCCAGTCATCGGACCGGATGGTTCCCTTGAAGGTGGCGGGGACATTCACAAAGGGAACCCGTTTCCGGTCATCCCCGGAATGTCTTCGCCGACTGTGTCCCATATAACGAGTGCGGCACTTGCGGCGGGTGGGTCAACGGACTTGGACAGTGCCCAAATCTCGTCTGGTCTGACCGGCAAGCTTGCTGGGTTTTTGGCGACGTCATCGGTACCGTTGAAGGTCGAGCTAAAAACAGTTTTGAACGGGGTCGAAAGTGCGGTTCGCATGACCGTGTTCCCTGGACTGGCAGCGGAGGTGATCATTCTTCCGTCCAAAAACTTTATAACCCAAGCCGAAAGCGCCACTATAGGTCTGGATGGGTTTCGTTTGACCGTGACCAATCTTGACACGACTCAAGCCTCTGATGTATATGGCACCTTCTTTTACGATGAGGAATAGATAATGTTCGGGCGGAATAAAGGTGACAACGTGAGCAAAGGCAGGGGCAAATTTCTGGTGAAACTAACGGATACGGAACTCGCGACCGTCACCACTCAGGACAGGCTCGCACGGGATGCGGCGGCTTCAGCGGTCATGATGAGGACGGCGGTGCAAGCTACGTGGGCCACGTTTCGGGAGAGGTATGAACTTCCCGAGGAATTCACCTTCGACATGAAAACCGGCGAAGTGTTCGAAAAACAGAAACCACAGGCGGACTCGGCAGGGGGAACCATCCCCGCTGGAAGTCCGTAAATGGAGGCTTGACAGATGGCAGACGCCGTGGCAGATTACCACGTGGAGACGCAAAGGTTGCGGGTTGGTGTAGCTTCATTGAAGCACAACTTGGAGCGACACAAGTTCGATAAGATGCAACATGAGTCCGAAGCACGGAAGGCCGAGGACAACATTGCGGCGGATCTTGAGGCCATAGCGGACCACGAAGACAAGCTGGCGTTGATGGTCGAAACACACGGCGAAGCACCCCCCGACGACGACATGGGAGAGCAAGACCGGACATCTGAAACCGAGGAGTAGGTAGATGGCCGATCCAAGACAAAGGCAAGGGGTCAAGCTCGTTGATCCTACGACCGATGCCAACGAGGCAGGGGTCGACGCTTCCGGTAATCTTCAGGTTATTCTGGCGGCAAACGACGGTGTCGACATCGGTGACGTCGATGTCACTTCCGTAATTCCTGGAGTCGCCGCGACCGAACTCGGTAAAGCGGTTAGCTCCGCTTCAGGAGCGACAGATACCGGCGTGGCTTCTTTGGCTGTGCGAGATGATGTTCTCGGTGCTCTCACCGAACTGGCGACGGAATACGTCCACCTTCGAGTGGACGCCAACGGTGCGCTGTGGACGCACGACGATGTTCTTGAAGCGGCCATTGCCGGTTCGGAGCTTCAAGTTGACATCGTTGCTCCGCTTCCCACGGGCACAAATGAGATCGGCGACATCCGCGCGATCACCACTTCCATCACCCCCGGCGTGGGTAATCTTTTCCTCGGCAAAGCCGAGAACGTTGCACTAGCTGCTGGTGATGTTGGTGTGGCAACGATGGCTGTTCAGGACGCAGTTTTGTCGGCCCTTGGTTCGGTGGACAACGACTACACCCAGCTCCGCGTGAATGCGAACGGTGCGTTGTGGGTCGAACAGGTGGCCGGTGGTTCCGGTACGAGCGCGGTCGACAGTGCTCCATTCACCGTGGCGACGGACAGCTACACTCCGGTTGGTGGTATATTTGACGATGCAGCCCCTGGTGATCTGACCGAAGGCGACGGTGGTGCAGTCCGTATGTCGGCAGTTCGTGAGATGTACACCAACATCCGTGATGGTGCCGGCGGCGAGCGCAGCGCCAACGTCACAGCGGCCAACGAACTCAATGTCATCCTCGGTTCCAATACGGGCGTGGACATTGGAGACGTGGACGTTACCTCGGTGATCCCCGGAGTGGGTGCGACCGATCTTGGTAAAGCCGAGGACACGCTTGCGTCTACTGGTGATACCGGTGTGGCCGTGTGGGGTATCAGGAACGACATTCCCACTGTCCTTTCCGACACGGATCTGGACTACACAGGCATCGCGGTCGACTCACATGGCCACCTTCAGGTTGACGTTCTCACTGGTGGTGGGTCGGACACCCCGACCGGTGATGATGCGGCCCACAGTTCTTCGACCAACACCGCCGCCGGTGGTGTGTTCGAAGTGGACAGTACCGACTTCGGAACCGCGACCAAGAAGCTGTCGGGTGTTGAGTTCAGCGCGTCGGTCCCGCTCAAGTGCGAGGTCATGTCGGTTGATGATGGTGCTGAGACGGTCCTCACCACTCTGTTCTCGCAGGCTGGTGACAGCGTCGTCTGGCGGCCCCCGCATCGTGACTACTTTGAAGTGGCGTTCACGGCCAACGCTGGCTTCGATGGGTTCCGGTTGCAGATCACCAATAACGACAACAGTCAAGCCGCCGACGTGTACGGCACCGTGTACAGCGAAGACTAGGACTGATGCGCCAGCCCCACGGATCATCCTGTTTATGAGGGGCGTAACCTAAGGAGATACCCATGTGGATGCTAGTTTTAATCACGATCTATTGGAGCGCTATAACCACTGAAACGATAGGGAACTTGACTCAAATCCAGTGCGAACAAACACTTAATAATTTACCTTCTAGTAGGTATCTAAAAACCAACAAATCTTTCTGTGTCAGTGATTTGGGTGAAGTTGTAAAACTACGAACAGTCTTCTAGAATGGTTGATATAGAACGTACGGCACCGTGTACAGCGAAGACTAGGACTAGGGCAGCGCCCCCCGCATTAAGCGGGGGGCCTCACTCTCAAGAGGAAGCCCATGGGCGACGTATCAGGTAATGCAGGCACGCCGGTCCACGGGGCAGCGGCCCACGACTTACCGGTAGTAGATCCTCCCGTACTTGTAGGGCATGAAGCCCGCTCCACCCTGCCCAGTGCGGTGGCGGATGGTGACGTGGCGCGGTCCATGGCGGATGATCTTGGGCGGCAGATTATTTACCCGTTCGTTCCCCGTGATCTGATCGTGCACAACAGGATCGTGCTCACCAGCACGACCGAGACCACTCTTATCGCTTTGGCGGCTTCAACGTTTCATGACCTTTTGTTTTTGGCGTGCTCCAATGAGTCGGTGACTGAGGTACGGATAGATTTCCGGGATGATACTGCTGGCACTATCCGGTTCAGTATCGACCTTGCAGCGGACGGCGGTGGAGCCATCATCAAGTTCCCGGTGCCATTGACCCAAGCTCTTGTAGGGGATAACTGGACGGCGCAGTTGAGCGCGGCGGTTTCGTCGGTTTACATCACGGGCATAGCCATCAAGGGCAACTAGGGAGCCACGCCATGCTGATGTGGCTCATGAACATGGGCTTCGCCGGCGGGCAGGCGATAGTCTTCCCGACCACGCCCCTTGGTAAAGCATTCGTTGCTCGTGCCGGACGCTTTCATTTCGATGCTCCCCCTGGTACAGTGACCTTCCTGAAGGACCCTGGAAAGGCTACCTTTACGGCGGACGAGTTCGAGGAATGCTGACATGTCGACACAAGACGCTAGGCTGATAGTCACCCAAGACCCGGACGCCCATCTTTTTTACGAGGTGGATTGGACGGACTGGCTGGCCAAGCGTAATTTCTTGGCGGCTGACATCGTGTCGGTGGTGTGGACGGTTCCCAGCCCATTGATCAAAACTCATGAGCTTGTTACCGGGGCCATCTCTCGGGTGTGGATCAAGAACGTACCCAAGGGAAACATTGAGCACGAAGTCAGCGCCCGAATAAATATGCCAGAACCTACGGGCGGGGCCGGGGCGGTGACGGATGATTTTACCTTTAAAATCAAGGGTCGCCACAAGTAGTTGACAAAAAATCATGGATGGGGTATGGTACCATGTCAAAACGGAGACGGAAGATGGATGACAAGGAACTTCAACGCCAACAGGAAATCCAGGCGGGCAAGGTGAACAAGGAAGAAGAGCCGGTGCATGCGGAGAATAAAGAAGCATTCTCCGCAGATGATGAAGTCGGTGAGGAGTATTATGAAGCGGGCCATCCGTTTCACCAGGATACGCTCGCGGACCGCAAGGCGTTCGAAGGTTCCGACCTTCCCCTTGTCACCGCTGGTGAGGAGCTTGATGGGCTATCCGAGAGGGAAGACGTCAGCGAACAGATACCGGTTCCGAACCGAACGCTTCTTCGCAAACCGTACCGGGTCGAGGGGGGTGAGGTGCTGGATGCGGATGGCGACCGGGTCGCAAGCGCCGGGTATAATTCGAACCGCAAGACCACCGGGCCGGCAATCGCTTTGCTGATCGCGGAAGCACTCAACCGGTACTGACATGGCGCAGTGGGGGTGGGGAGGTTTTACCTCAGACGAAATGGAGCGGTATTTCAATATTTTGGGGGGACAAGACATGCATTCACCAGAGCGTTACATGTCGGGACAAAAAAACACACGTAGCGAACAGTTGTCGCAGTTCGGTTCTTACAGCCGGATCATCATCGACAAAGACTTGCGTACGAATTCCCGCATGGTAAGCGTGACGGTGGAAATACCGGAGGACATGCTTCGTAAAGGTCCCGTGTTCGACTTGGCCTTTAAGCTCGAAAGTACCCTTTCCTTGCCAGACGTGTCCGGGCCGGATAAAATGCGGGCCGTAGCTGATTTTATAGACGCGGTCGCCAAACACAAAAATCGCAAGCAAG
>SDBV01013922.1_pt1 | contig 10189 bp, 4 predicted proteins | sample 2277081 | NCBI WGS metagenome assembly SDBV01 (sample SAMN10402039, study PRJNA504765) | marine sediment metagenome | isolation source: marine sediment core GS10_PC15, 223 cmbsf | place: Arctic Ocean: Southern Knipovich Ridge | collected 2010 | reverse complement strand
GCCGGTTCATCGAAGGGTGCTCTATGGCATGTCGGAGCTGGGAGTGGCTTACAATCGGCCCAAAAAGAAATGCGCCCGTATCGTTGGCGATGTTCTGGGCAAGTATCACCCTCACGGCGACGCCTCGGTCTATGACGCTCTGGTGCGCATGGCTCAGCCCTGGTCCCTGCGTTATCCCCTGGTAGATGGCCAGGGTAATTTCGGCTCAATCGACGGCGACAGTGCGGCGGCCATGAGGTACACCGAGGCCCGCATGAGCCGCATTTCTTCTGAGCTCCTGCGCGATCTGGACAAGGAAACCGTAGATTTCGTTCCCAATTTTGATGATTCTCTCAAGGAACCGTCGGTCCTTCCCGCTCTGGTTCCCAGCCTGCTGATCAATGGTTCCGACGGCATCGCGGTGGGAATGGCCACCAAGATTCCACCCCACAATCTTACAGAGATCGTCAACGGCCTTTTTGCCCTTATCGATAACCTTGACAATAAAGAATTTTCGGTTAATGATCTTATGTCTGCGATAACCGGCCCGGACTTCCCTACCGGTGCCTATATACTAGGGGGTGGAGGTATCCGCGAGGCCTACAATACGGGGCGGGGAAAACTGATAATCAGGGCCCGCGCTTCAGTAGAGGAGGTTCGCAGCGGGCGCGAGCAGATAGTTATCACCGAAATACCTTACCAGACCAACAAGTCACTGATCATTGAGCGCATCGCAGAACTGGTACGGGCCAAAAAGCTGGAGGGCATCAGCGATGTAAGGGATGAGTCGGACAAAGACGGTATCCGCATGGTGATCGAGGTAAAGCGCGATGCAGTGCCCGAAGTGGTGCTGAATAACCTCTATAAGCATACCCAGCTCCAGGATACTTATGGTATTATACTGCTGGCGCTGGTTAAAGGCCAGCCCAAGGTCCTCAACCTGAAGCAGCTGTTGACCTACTTTATTGAATTTCGCCACGAGGTGGTGGTTCGCCGCACCCAGTTCGAGCTACGACAGGCGGAGGATCGGGCCCATATCCTCGAGGGCCTTAAGATCGCCCTGGACAATATTGATGCGGTCATTGCGCTCATCAGGGGCTCTGCAGACCGGGAAGAGGCCAGCCGGGGATTGATGAAGTCCTTTAAGCTCTCTGAGCGCCAAGCCCAGGCCATCCTGGATATGCGGCTGCAACGCCTTACCTCAATGGAGGTTGAGAAGGTAGTAGTCGAATACCTTGACACCATCAAGATTATTGAGAAGCTCAAGAATATATTATCTAACCGCACTCTCCGCATGGCGATAATCAAAGAGGAGCTGGAGGAGATCCGCGAGCGTTACGGCGATGGGCGCCGCACGGAAATAATCCAAGCCGAGTCCGATTTTTCGGTTGAGGACATGATCGCTGATGAGGACATGGTGATCACCATTAGCCATAACGGGTTTATCAAACGTTCGCCCAGCAGTCAATGGCGCCGCCAGCGGCGCGGCGGGCGTGGTGTCCAGGGCGCTACCACCCGTGAAGATGATTTTGTTGAGCACCTGTTTATTGCTACCAGCCACGACTACATTCTCTTTTTCACAGATCGGGGCAAGTGCTACTGGCGCAAGGTTCACGAGATCCCCCAGTCCGGGCGCCTTTCCCGGGGTCGGGCTATCGTCAACCTTATCGAATGCGAGTCCGGCGAGAAAGTGCGCGCCTTCGTTGCCGTGCGGGACTTCCCCGACAATCAGTATATTGTCATGTCCACCAGACGGGGTATGATCAAGCGCACCGCCCTGTCCGCTTACGGCAATCCCCGCCGGAAGGGCATCTATGCCATCGACATCCAGGAAGACGACGAGCTGATAGAAGCCAAGATCTCTCTTGGGGACAATGATATTATCCTGGGTACCCGCAAGGGCAAGGCCATCCGTTTCCATGAGAGCGATGTCCGCCCGACTGGCCGCAAGACCAGGGGCGTTATCGGTGTCAGGCTGAGCGGTGCTGACGACCGCGTCGTGGGCATGATGGTTGTCCGCCGGGAAGGGACCGTACTGGTGGTGACCGAAAACGGCTACGGCAAGCGCACCGATGTGATGCAGTACCGGGTCCAGCACCGGGGTGGCAAAGGCATCATCACCCTGAGAACCACCGAGAAGGTTGGTCCGTTGGTCTCGCTCATGGAGGTGGTGGACACCGATGACCTGATGATCGTTACAGACAAGGGGGTCATGATTCGCTTGCCGGTGCAGGACATCCGCACCATCGGACGCAACACGCAAGGTGTGCGGGTAATCCGCCTGGACGAGGGCGCGCGGATTGCCTCTATCTCGCGGGTGATGGAGGACGAAGAAGAGAGCGGTGGCGGAGAGAGTAGCGAAGAGCCTCCATCAGCCGAACCTGGACTCGCCTAAGGGCAAAATGGAGTTCACCAGGTCCAAAGGCCTGGCCTATTTCTACTGATGGAGCCTTCTGGCGGTTTAATAATCTATCCATTTATCAGCTTCATTTAATGGTGCCTTAATCCCGATCCTGGCGCCGGTTTTTCAACTTGAGAGCTATTAAATTCCCTCGGTATGTATTCAGATTCCCAGTCGGGTAAACTCAATCCCCACGCTTTGGCCCAGATCCAGGCCCGCATTGCCGCCGCCCGGGATCGTAGCCCCGATACCGCTGAACAGGTCACCCTGGTAGCGGTAACCAAAGCCTTTCCCCTGGAGACATTGATTTCCGCCTACGAGGGTGGCCTGCGTGTCTTTGGCGAGAGCCGCGTCCAGGAGGCGGCCGTCAAACTGCCCCGGTTTCCCCAGCGGAATGAATGCGAGGTGCGTCTGATCGGGCACCTGCAGTCCAACAAAGCCCGCAAAGCGGTGCAGCTGTTCGATCTTATCGAATCGGTGGACTCGCTGAAGCTGCTCCAGCGGTTGGACAGCATTGCTGGCGAGGAGGTCCGGGAGGATATGCCGGTCTATCTCCAGGTGAACGCCGGCCACGACGAGGCCAAGTTCGGCTTTGACCCCGATGAGTTACTTAAAGTGATGCTTGAAGTGGCTGACGTGCAGCACCTGTGCATCGCCGGCGTGATGACCATTGCGCCCCTCACCAGCGACGAGGCCCGCCTGCGGGACTGCTTCCGCACCGCCCGCCAGATCCGGGACGCCCTGCGTGCTCAAATCCCCACCGGCACAGATCTGTCCATGGGCATGACGGACGATTACGAGTTGGCCGTTGAGGAGGGGGCCACGCACGTGCGCATCGGGCGGGCGCTGTTCAGGGAGCGGCCGGCTGTTTAGCGTGGAAGACTAAACGCTAAGACCACAGAGGCGTTAGGCAAAATTACCTTATTTTAATTTTGAAAAGTACCGGATTTTCTTTTCGTTTCAATTCGTGTTAATTCGTGGCTAAATCTTCTCAGCCGTACCGCCGGTTATCCCCCGTAACCACCACCACCACCCGCTCACCCTCTTTTATCCAGTCCTCGTCCATCAACACCTCCATGCCCTTCCAGGCCACGGCTGCCTCGGGCCCGGCGGGAAGGCCTGAAATCTCTGCCAGCCGCTGCTGAGCCTCGGTAATGTCGCTTTCGGGGACCGCCAGCGCCGTGCCCCTGCTTTCTCGCAAGATTGACAGCATCCAGGCCCCGCCCAGGGGCGCCGGCACGTTCAGGCCCAGGGCGCGGGTTTGAGGGTCGGGCCAGGGTGTGGTGTTGTCGGCGCCATCCTGGTAGGCCTGGACCACGGGCGCGCAGCCTGCGGTCTGCACCGCGACCATTCGTGGCAGCGGCTTGCGGGTCCAGTCAAGGGCCTGCAGTTCCTGACAAGCCTTCCAGATGCCGATCAGGCCGGTGCCGCCGCCGGCGGGATAGACGACCACGTCGGGGAAATCCCACTCCGGCTGGTCGCTCGTCTTGAGCCGAGTCGAAGGGCCGGACAAACCCAGCTGCTCTGCGATCTCCAGGCCCATGGTCTTTTTGCCTTCGACCCGGTAGGGTTCCTTGAGGGTTGATACGTTAAACCAGCCGTCCTCTCCCGAAGGGATCTCGTCGGACAGCTGTTCGGCCATGGCGGCCCCCGCTTCGGCGATGGTTTGCCCGGCCAGGATGACTTCGGCGCCGCTGTCTTGCAGCTCTGTGATGAAAGTTTCCGGTATGGTTTCGGGCAGGTAAACCCGGCAGGTCAGGCCACCCGCCAGGGCATAGGTAGCGGCGGCTATGGCGGCATTCCCCGCCGAGGGCAAGACTACCCGTTTGACGCCCAGCGCCTGGGCTACGGACAGCGCCAGGCACATACCCCGGTCTTTAAAGGAGCCAGTGGGGTTGGTGGTTTCGTCCTTGAGGTACACCTTGCGTTTCCGGTAATCATATCCCCTCAAGGGCGTGTTCCCTTCACCGAGCGATATGCGGTACGCTTCCGCAATGGATGGCAGGAAGGGATGATACCGCCACAAGCTGGGCAGGGTTCCCAGGTCATCGGGGGCGAACTGTTGCGGCCTGAAAAAATAATCAGCCCGCAGCGGCTGCCCGCACTTCCGGCATACCGTCTGGAGCTGGTGAGGAGTATAGGTGGCTTTGCAGGCGATACAGGTCAGAGTCATGGGGGCAATTTAACTATAAATCCGGCTTCGTTGTTCTGCTTTCTGCTAAACGGCGGGTTGGTTGCTTACTGGATGATCGGGCATATAGCCCGGAACGTGGCGCGGCCGGCCGAGGGGGCTACTTGGCGGTCAGGGCCCAGGAGCCGTCCCAATCGGGCCCCGGCGAGTTAGCTTTGAAGTAGTCGCAGCGCTCAAGATAGACCCGGCTGGGATTGGTGGGCCGCTTGGGAAAGACTTCCTCCAGCGCCTCGGAGGCCTTGAACTTTATGATCCCGGCGTCCCATTGCTGCTTCCGGTACAGTTCCATTCCCTCATCATAAATGCTTCTCATCTTCAACCGTTCCTCCGGCAGCTGTCCCTTGAGAGCCATGATCTCCACCGCCTCCACCGCCTCCTGCTTCCCAAAGACCTTCATCTTATCGATATAGCGCCACTCGAACTTGTCCTTGCCGGCCAGCTCCAGGGTGGGCAAGGTAGTTTGTATATAAATGCCGTACTGTTTTGCCGAGGCCTCCAGGCGGGCGGCGGTGTTGACCACGTCACCCATCATGGTATAGTTCATGCGGGTCCGGCTGCCCATGTTCCCGGTGACAAGCTCGCCGGTATTGATGCCGATACGCATGCGCATCTGGGGCACCAGATCGGGCCACTTGTCGCTCTCAGAGGCCCACTTCTCCCGCAGCTTGCCCAGCTCCTCCTGCATCTGCAGGGCCACCAGGCAGGCCCGGTAGCTGTGGTCATCCAGGTAGATGGGCGCGCCGAAGAAAGCCACGATGGCATCCCCCTCGTATTTGTCCAGCGTGCCCTGCTGCTCCAGGAGGGTGTCGGTCATGGCGGTAAGGTATTCGTTCAGCAGCTCCACCAGCTTGGAGGCGGTGAGGATCTCCGAGAAGGCCGAGAAGCTGGCGATGTCGGTGAAGTAAGCGGTGCGGATGCCCGACTCGCCGCCCAGCTCGGGCATTTGCTTGGTCTCGTACATCTGGTCGATGAGCTCCGGGGAGACATAGGTACTGAACGTATGCTTGAGGAACCGCTTATCTTTCTGCTCCATCAGGAACCGGTACAGAACGATGCTGCCGTATGTGAGCACGATGGATGCAATCCCCGGCACCACCGGGATGAACAGAGAGGCGCCGATTTCGGGCGTTCCGATAGTGAACAGCGCCGGTATAGACCCCACCCCGGCCCACATCATGATATAGAGGCCGATAAATTTCGGGAGCCATAAAAAGTCTTGGGTGAAATACCCCAGGGCAATATCCATGAACACCAGGATCTCCAGAAACACCACGAGGCCACCTACTATTGGAGAGAGGCGCTGGACGAAGAGATAAGTGCCCAGCGCGAGCAGGGCGATGATCAGGAGGTTGAATCCCAGCGACCCGGCTGTGAGCTCCAGGGTGCCGCCAGCCACCTTGATGTAGTTCTCATCAAAAATGGTCTGGACGGCGTTGGCGTGGTATTCCACCCCGGGCATCAGCTGGAGGAAGCCCGCGTAACTATAATAGGGGGTGGGTTTGACGTCGAGGAGCACGTTGACTGAGACGCCGATGAGGACGATCTTATCCAGGAAGGGGCTCTCCCCGACAATGCCGTACAGGTCGCCGTCGAGCTTAAAGAAGTCCATCCAGTCGGAATCTTCTTCAATGTTTCGCAGGTCAAATTCGGCGTCGTCAAGGACGTTTGAGAGCGGGAAGCGATCATAGGTTTTCCACGCCTCCTCTCCCGGGAGAGACATGGCGGAAGGCGGACCATAGAAGTTCACTAAAAAACTGTTACTTCTCCCGTAGGTCTTGATGATCCTCGATCCGTACCTGATTTCGTGCCTATCCCAATTTGGCCGCAGCAGCGTGGTGTCCGAGATGCCCCAGTATTCTTTCAGGGCTTTAAGTCCCAGCGGCAGATGCCAGACACTCGGGTCGTGGGACATCATGTAAAAAAGGCAGTATTTGCGGGTGATGCCGTCGTTGTCCTTGATTTCGTTAATCAACCCCGGTTCCGGATCGGCGGCCATGATGCGCGGTACGGGGTACATGACATACTCCGGCGGCAACCGGGTGGGTTCGTTCACCAGCTTGGAAGCCAGTACCACCCGGGTACCCTTGGAATGGGCGTACCGGATGGCGTCGGCAAACACCTCATCGCCGTGGCGGAAGGGGATATTGTTGCCGGCGCGGTTCAATTTTTCCAGGTAATCCGACTTGAAATCAGGGGTGTCGAACTCGATATCGAAAGCGATTACCCGGGCGCCGGCGTCGGTCAGGTTGCGCACTACCCGGGCCCAGACTTCATCGCGGGGATAGGGCCATTTGTAGGGCACCAGCCGCCACGATTCGTCATCGACATCCACCAGGACAACCTTGAGGCTGTCCCTGGGAATCGGCTGGCGGGCGCTCAGGCCGGCCAGGGGGCCCCGAATACGGGTGAAGGCGAAGTCCAGCACCTTGTAGTTCGGCAGATCAAATAAACTCATTTTGTGGAGGGCGGTAACCAGAAGAATAGAGACGCCGGCCCAGAGAAGACCGGCGCCGTAGGCTGAGATGAGTTTCTTCAGATTCAAATCAGGCGCTTAACTAGAAGGTATATTCCAGGTTGGCGGAAATGATGGAGCTGGGCAGCGAGGTTTCAACACCATCAATTGTCTTATTCCGCAGCTCAAAAGCAGTTACCAGCCGCAGTTTTTCAATCAGTTTGAAACTCGCCCCACCCTTGATACCGTACTGAACGAAAGAGGCCGGCGCGGAATCGTTCTCATCATGGTTGGTCTTATTGCTCCTGAACCTGACCCCGCCCCGAATCCGCAGCTTCCCGTTCAGCAGTGGCAACCGGGCTGATAGGTCCAGGCTGGTAATTTCCTGTTTAATCGGGTTATCTCCCCCGCCGATCACCGATTTGTTGGTGGAAGCGACAACGTTGGTCTCCAGCCGGTTAGAGAACCTGGAAGTGGCCGCGAGGGAGATAATGTCCGAAGTGGCCTCCATTGACCTGAAATCCGGGTCCGGGCGATCATCAATTTGATCACTGATGGCTGTACTGGCCAGGTTCAGGTTCAGGTCGTGCGAGGACCCTAGCATCTGTAGTCGGTAGCTAAAGCCCAGGTTCCTGGATGCGGTCAGGATGTCCTCGCGCCGGTCGCCGGTGGAAGTATCTATTTCCGTTACCCCGTTATCCCGTTGGTACGTCCTCTGTCCTACGGTCAGGGAGGGCAGGCCCCGGCCCAGATTAAGGTTGGCGCTGAGATTGACCATCTCCGTGGAGGTGACGGGGTCCTTGATGGTTTCGCCGTTAACTACCCTTTCAATCTTTATAATATCATCGTCGGTTGCCCGGTAGAGGGCCGAAATGAACAGCCTGCTTCTGAATAGACGTATGCGGTCGGAGATGGAGCGGATACGCACGTTTTTCTGCAGGTTGAGATTGGCCAGGGAGTTGAACTCCGGCCCCACCTGCTGGTACTCCAGGGTTATGAAGTTGTTCAGGTAGTTGAGCTTGGCCGTAGCGTGATAGGCCAGCGAGGGCATTTTGAGCACCGCCTGCAAGTAGTTACCATCCATCAGGGCAAAGACATCGATTGGCAGCAGGGGTACCTGGTTCAAGTTGATATGGAAGTAGTCCTCCAGGTCGCCGGGGTTGATGGGAATATCGCTGGTGTCAAGCAAACCGCCAATGCTCCCATCTTCCACCGTATCGCCGGGCATGAATGTATCCAGTTCCTTAAATGACAATACCGGGTCCCATATATTCTTGTTGAGCATGCTCAGGGCGAATCCCGACTGCACCACGAACCGGCGCTTGTTCAGCGCGAGCAAGAGACTGGAGCCGATAACCACGTTATCCTGGGGGGACTTCCCTCTCCAGTCTTTTTCAGGTACCCAAAGTTTAGAGCCGACAAGATTTTCCAGATTCTGATAGGTGATTGTGCGCAGGGAATCGTCAATCCAGTCTGCATCGGCCGCAACGCTACTGTCAATTTGAACAATACCGTCATCAACAAATCGTTTCACCGAACCGATAATATCCTTGGCCTTGATAAGTGAGAACGCCAGCTCGAACAGCTGCCCCGACCCGAAGCTGAGTCGGCCAGCCCGTATATCCCGGCGGAAAGCATAGCCCGTGCGTGAAACGGTGAGACTGTCGTCGTCGAAATCGTAATCGGTGGCTACGACCGCAGCTTCAGGCCGGCCCTGGATGCCCCGCTCCAGCTCTCCCTGTGTTACCCGCAGGTTGATCAGCCCCAGGGTGAAGTTGGCGTCGTAGCCCCTCAGCCGCTTGCCGTCCAGGCTGAAGCGGTTGAGCCGCGGGGTAACATCGCCGATACCCAATGTCAGCAGCGGCGTGCTGAATCTGGCGGAATAGCGGTTTCGATGTGGTTTGTAGGGATCCTGCTCACTGGTGAGCTTCATGTTGGAACGGAACCGGAGCCAGTCCCATCCGCCGCGGTAAGACAGCCTCATGCTGCCCACCTCCAGCAGCTGGCCATCGATATCATCCCGTCGGTAAGCCGGGGTGATGGCGCCGGATTGTCTGAAGGCCCGCTCGGTGGTTGCGGTCACTTTCCGTGAAACCAGAAACCGCCATGCCACCGGCTCATACGCCGAGCCGGAGCTGCTATTCATGTGGACTTCAACCTGATGGGACCCTACCCTCAAGGCTGGAGGATTGTAGGAGACCAGGTCGGCGGTCACCTCCGCCTGGGTAGTTACATCCTGCCTGTCCACCAGGATTCGGATGGATGAAGCGTCCAGGTCCCGGACGTTGAAGAGGGATACGGCTATCACCACTTCATCGGGGAGAAAAACATCCCCGGGTTCAGGTGAAAGGATCAATATATCGGCCTCTTGGAGGTCGGCTGCGATCTCCTGAGTCTCCGGTGTATAAATAACCCCTTCTGCGGCTGACCTTACCGCCACAAATACCGGGTTGACCTCGGGATCATCCACCGGGTAGGCCAGGACACTTTCATCATCCAGCAAGGCGACCAGGTAATATTCCAGACCGGGAGTGGTTATCTCAGCGGCGGGAATGATGCCGAAGTAAAGGTTCCCGGCCGCTGGAGACATGGAAATCTCCTGGTAAGTCTCCTGACCTCGGGGGCGGTAATAGATGCTGGCCGATGCCACGACGGCATCCTCCACTTCAATCACGGCTTCCAGGGTCAGGGGTTCCTGCGCAACGGTCTCTGCCGTCACCTGGTGGTAGATAATCCCATCGGCGTAACCGCTCGCCGATAAGCCCGCCACCAATAGCAACAGTCCCTGCGCAATACGGCAGTCTCTGATAGTCACCGTCTGTTCACCTCCGGTGTAATAGATTATGCTGAAAGTTAAATCGGTTTGGGCTTATTTATAAATAATAACGAGCTCTTTAATCGTGCCGTCCTGATTTATAAACCTTATCCGCAGCTCTGCTTCCTCGGCCTCCACCTCGCCTTCGGCGCCTTCCTCGGCACCCTCACCTTCTTCCACCTCTTCGAGCTCTTCCTCGATTTCTTCAACAGCGACCTGGACAGCCGTAACCGAGCCGTCGTCGTTGGCGGTACCGGCGATGGCAGCTGTACTGCCCACCACGGCGTCAGGGCCCGCGTAGGTGGTCTGGTCTGTGAGGGCTATCTGCCCGCTAAACTGCATCCGATCCTC
>SDBV01013921.1_pt1 | contig 10189 bp, 18 predicted proteins | sample 2277081 | NCBI WGS metagenome assembly SDBV01 (sample SAMN10402039, study PRJNA504765) | marine sediment metagenome | isolation source: marine sediment core GS10_PC15, 223 cmbsf | place: Arctic Ocean: Southern Knipovich Ridge | collected 2010 | reverse complement strand
GTATCCAGCCGAAATGCCCGAAAACGGGCTCTCAGGCGTCTACGCGATTGCCAGCCTCAACGGAAATATCCTCTACGTTGGCTTTTCCACGACCGGGAGGCTTCGAGACACCATCGGACGCCACTTGAGGCACTGGGAGGGCCAGGGCAGCGGCCCTAGCTATCCCAGGGGCCGCGTCCAGATCGCCTGGAGGGCCTACGAAGCCGAGGCCATCGACCTCTACGATTTGGAGTCCGGCGCCATCGAATTCTACGCGCCGCGCGACAATGAAATAGTCCCCGAACCGCCATTTTAGGCTCCCGGAACCCGCTCTACAGGCGGCTTTCGAGGGCATCGGAACCCCGAAAAAAAGCCGAATTCATTGGACTTTTCGCCCTCATCGGCTAGAATATAAGTGCCGAGGGAATGATCCCCCAGCCGCCCGACGGGGCGCTTCAGGAGACGAAAATGACTACCCCACGGATTCACACGGAGATTTTAGAAGAGCGCCGGAAGGCGCTTCTGGTACGGGCAGCAGATGGTCGCACCGGCTGGATTCAGCGTCGCTGGAGGCGTGCCGATGGCACCGTGAGCAGCCCGGTGCTTGCCAAAGCCGCCGCCAAGCGTGGCGAGTGGGCAGTCGAGCGGCAGGAAGGCCGCGATGCCTCCAAAGTGAGTTTCGCACTTCCGAAAGCCGACTGGGAAAACGGCCGCTCGCTCGGCTTCGATGTGATTGGCTGGAACGCCGGGCGCCAGAGCGACTGGAGCCAGCGGGTGTTCGTGCCGAAAACTCGCTGCGAGCAGCGCGACGGCGTTTGGTACGCCCCGATCGGCCTGGTGGACTGGGCGATTACGAAAATGCTTGAAAAGGGCATCGTCCAGGGGCCTCTTCAATTCGAGGGCTTGATCGCCGCTCGCGATGACGCCCGCGACGAAGTGAAAGTTGACGCCAAGCGGGCGGTAGAAATCGCCGAAAAGGCCTCGCACACCTCGGAAGAGACGCTGTTTGCCGCAGTGGCCGAGCGGGCCTCTGACGCCGCAAACGCTGAGAAGGCTCAGGCCGCGATGGACGCGGGCGAGGAGTTGAAGACGGCTGACGCTGAACTCAACTTTGACGGTGGCTGCGAAGGCAACCCGGGGCCGATGGCGCTTGGCATCGCGGGCACTGTTCTCGGCGAGGCAGTCGGCGCGGGCGACGACACGGTTGGCCACGGCACAAACAACCAGGCTGAGTGGCAGGCGTTCATATGGGCACTGACCTACGCGCTGAATTTCGGCGCGAAAACGTTGATCGTAAAAGGCGACTCACGCCTGGTGGTCGAGCAAATGCTCGGCAACTGGAAGATCAAGGTGGACGTCCTGCGAGTCTGCCGCGCCGATGCGCTCGCGCTTGTCTCGAAGTTCGACGCCGTGAGGATCGAGTGGGTGAGCCGCGATGAGAACGAGGCGGCGGATTCCTACGCCTCGATGGCAAGCTAGGATGCAGTGCTGATCTCAGTGTAGGTTTGTAGCTGTGGTTGGCCGGAGGACGCTCAAGTACACTGAGCGGAAGTAGGCGGCTAGGAGCCGTCCGAAAAGCCGGGGGTCGCGTCTCCGACCCCCGGCCCGCCGTCCGCGAGCACGCGGACGGTTTTTCGTTAATCGCTCCCGACGAATCTGCTACACTTCCGATATGCCAGACCACCCGAGCGCCCGACGCACCATAGAGGCCACCCTGGACGCCGTAGTGGCGGGTTTGAAGCTTCACGCGGACACGGCAGCCGGCGAAATCAGAATCGTCGCCACAGAAGCCGCCCCGATCGCCGTCGCGCTGGCCAAGGACTGGGCCGAAGGCCATCTGAGCCCCAACCAGGTAGTACGGGGCCTGCGCAAGCTTGAGCTCTCCGTAGAGACAGCCATCGCCCGCATCGTCCGCGAAGAGGCCCGCCGCGCGGCAAAACAGGCCGTCGGGAACCTCTTGACCGGCGCGCTGGGCCTGCTGGGCTCGATTTTCTAAAAAACCGTTGGCCATCCCGCCCGCCATGGGCTACGTTCTCCCCGTGTGGTGAGTAAGCACCACGGATCGACGCTTTACGCGCTCTAAGAAGTGAGCGCGCCGCAGACGCCCCGAACCGGCTTACTCCGGTTCGGGGCGTTCTGCATGGAGGGCGCGGAATGGAAGCCATGCTGGACCCGATTACCAAACTCAGGCGCGACATCAAAAAGGCCAGCATTACGCTGTCCGACGATGAAGCGCGTTACCTTGTCGATTACTACTACATCGCTCAGGAGGACCGCAAACGCGCCTACAATCAAGAGCGAGCCATGGGCGAGGAGCCGCACGCCGTAATTACATGGCTTGCCGAACAGGCGCGCGCAATCGAGAACAGCATTAAGGCCGTACTCGGGGTCTACGCCGCCAGCCACAAAGCGGGCGAATGGGCGCAAAGCATCTGCGGCATCGGCCCCGTTATCAGCGCCGGCTTGCTGGCGCACATCGAGATTACCAAAGCCCCGACCGTTGGGCATATCTGGCGGTTCGCCGGCTTGGATCCGACCGTTACCTGGGAGAAGAAACAGAAGCGGCCCTGGAACGCTGCGCTCAAAACCCTTTGCTGGAAGGCCGGGGAGTCCTTCGTCAAAGTCCAGAACAACGACAAGGACATTTACGGGCAGGTCTACGTTGCCCGCAAGGCGCTGGAAATCGGGCGCAACGACGCGGGCGAGTTCGCCGGTCAGGCCAAGGCCAAACTCGAAAAGTTCAAGATCGGCAAAACGACGGACGCTTACAAGGCGTACTCACAAGGCCAGCTCCCCCCTGCCCATATTCACGCCCGCGCCAAGCGATACGCGGTTAAACTGTTTCTGGCGCACTTCCACGAGGCCACCTACCGTGCGCACCACGGCAAGCGCCCGCCGAAGCCATACATTTTCACAGAGCAAGCCTCTACGGCGGGGTTGGGCGAACATACCCACTTTATCGAAATGCCGGACCCGAAGGGGATTTTCAGCGAGTAGCCCGAGCGAGCCACACCAAGAAAGAGCGCCAGAAAACGTGAGCGAGCCAGACTGAGCGAGAGCACCAAATGATCTGAGCGAGCCAAATGCTTCGAGAGCACCACTTGATGCGAGCGAGCCATACATCGAGAGAGCGCCAACCAAGGTGAGCGAGCCACTTCCTTTGAGAGCACCACTTCGCGTGAGCGAGCCAAAATTGAAGAGAGCACCAAGCCAGCGGAGCGAGCCAAGAGCCTCGACAGCGCCATCCCGAAAGAGCGAGCCACGAATGGTGAGAGCACCAACGAGAGAGAGCGAGCCACTGATCGTGAGAGCACCAACGAGAGAGAGCGCCAAAATAGAAAGAAGGTGAAGCCAGTGAGCAATCCGAGCATCAGGGAAAGCGAATGCTTCCACGCCTCGACCATCGAAGCGCGCGAAAAACTCTACCATCGAGCGGTTGAGGATGACGGCTTGGGCCGGATGGAGGGGCGCGTTGTGTGGGTCGCGGAAAAGTATATTTCGCGAGTGGAAGCCGACCTGCGCCGTTACCGCCGGATGATCCTGGTGATAATCGGCGCGTGGCTTCTATTCGCCATGCTGGCATTCGCCCGCGACTACCAACAAAGCGAAGCCTACCGGCTTCTCGAAAACGAATACGCCCGCCACACCGGCAAGCTACCGCCCAAGGTGAAGCCGTGAGCAACTACGCCAGCGGCACAAGTGTCGCAGTCAGTAAGTCCAAAGCAGAAATCGAGCAGACGCTGATCCGTTTTGGCGCCGACCAATTCATATCCGGCTGGGCGGCTGATCGCGGTCTGGCCATGATCCAGTTCCGCTACGAAGGCCGCATGGTCAAGTTCACACTGGCCGAGGCTGACATCAACGAAGATCGATTCCGGTATGGAATGCCCGAAACCAAGCAGCGCGAACGCAATGCCGACGCCGCGTACAAGGCATGGGAGCAGGACTGCCGCGAACAGTGGCGCGCGCTAGCCCTTTGCATCAAGGCCAAACTGGTTGCAGTCGAGGCCGGCGTAGCCGCCTTTGAGACGGAATTCATGCCCTACACACTGCTACCCGACGGCCGCACAGCAGCGGAATTCATGGAGCCTCAACTTCAGTTAGCTTACGAGAAGGGCAATATGCCCAAAGAGCTGCCCGGACTACCGGGGCCGGAGAAGGGGTAGCCATGCCGATCAAGCCTGAAAACAAGGACCGTTACCCGGCGAACTGGAAGACGATCCGCAAGACAATCCTCGACCGGGCCGAGCATTGTTGCGAGTTCTGCGGCGTGGTCAATTACGCCGTTGGATTTCGGCTTCACGATGGCTCTTTCGTCCGAAAAGAGGACGAGGGCATAGCTTTCGGGGAGGGATGGCTACGCCCGGACGCCAAAGAGATCAAGATTGTGTTAACCGTCGCCCACCTGGACCACACGCCCGAAAACAACGACCTGGAGAACTTGCGCGCCCTCTGCCAGCGATGCCACCTGAGATACGACCGCGACGACAACTTAGCGCGCGCCGCTAGAACCCGGCATCTCAAGATAGAAAACGCACGCCTCAAAGTAGACCAAGGGATGTTCAACAAAGGCAAAAAGTGAGCCGCCACTACCTCAGCTGCCCGGTATTCTTGAACGACAAACTAAAGCGGCTTCGGGACCTCGACCTGACCGAATCCGATGATCCGCAACAAGTTCTGTGGGATAACGAGTGCGCCGGAATCTGTGGAGTCTGATATGACCGCGCCAACGCGCCCAGTTCTAAGGTACTACGGCGGCAAGTGGATGCTGGCACCCTGGATCATTTCCCACTTCCCTCCCCATCGCATTTACGTGGAGCCCTACGGGGGCGCCGCTTCTGTGCTACTACGCAAACCCCGCAGCTATGCCGAGATTTACAACGACCTCGAATCCCAGGTGGTCGAAGTGTTCAAGGTCCTACGGGACCCCGTGAAGGCCGCGCGCCTGCAGGCCCTCTTGAAACTCACGCCCTACGCTCGCGAAGAATGGGAGGCGGCCCAGAAGCCCGGGGGCAACCTGGTTGAAAGAGCGCGGCGGACCATTATCCGCAGTTTCATGGGCTACGGTTCGGATAGCGTAGCCCGGGAAGTGCGCACTGGATTCCGGCCCAAATCTCATCGCTCAGGCTCCGCACCCTGCCACGACTGGATGCGCTGGCCAGATACAATCCCCGCCTTTGTGGAAAGGCTACGGGGTGTCGTAATCGAGTGTCGGGATGCTCTGGACTGCTTTGCCTCCCATGACCGCCCGAACACTCTGTTTTACGTGGATCCGCCTTACGTCCAATCTTCCCGCCGTAGCGTCCAAGCCAAACACGGCTACACCCACGAAATGAACGACCAGGACCACCGGGAATTGGCGGAGGTCCTACACGCAGTCGAGGGCCTGGTGGTACTGAGCGGCTATCCTTCCGCCCTCTACGAAGAACTTTACGCCGACTGGACACAGCTAGAGCGGCCGGCGCTTGCAGATGGCGCGCGCCCTTCTACTGAGGTCCTCTGGATGAATCCCGCCGCCGAAGCGGGCCGCGCCCCACTTTTTGCAGCCTTGGAGAACCAATGACGCCTGAGCAGCTCGAAACCGCCGAACAGATTGTGGCCTACGGCATCGACAAGCTTCGCACGGTGGAGCTTCAGCACCAGGCGGACCCGAACCTGATCTTTGGCGAGCTGATCGGCCAGCTTGTCGTCGCCGAGTACAAGGTCCAGGCCTGCGCCCAAGCCGAGGCGCAGCTTGTCCAACTGATCGGCGCGATATGGGGAGGGCGCCCACCTGCCGGCGTTGACCACGCGAGCACACTCAAGCACGCAATCCTTCTGTGCGAAATCGTAGAGAATTCAGCCGGCAAACCGCAGACCCCCGAGGAAGCCGCGCACTGTGCCGGGGCCGTCGAAGGCCAAGCCGGGGAGGGAAGAGCCGATGGGAACTAGATACAGTTTAACAACCGATCCGGCAATGGACGCGCTGGCCGCGGCTGCTGCCCATCATAGTGAGGCCCTTTATCTTCAGCACTTAGTTGACTGTTGCCCAATGCCGCGACTGGAAAAAGACAGGGTACAGTTACGGCTAATTCTCGGCGAGCTGGTCTACGCCCGAGACGCATTAACCAAGGCGGTAACTGACCTGGAATACAAAATTGCGTCATTCAAGAATCCGGCTGAAGGCGCCGAAGGTGAGCAATGAGGGACCAGAGGAAGCCGCGCACGCAATATTATTTCAGCATTCGGGTCACGCACTCCGCTGACGGCAAAGCCCGCGAAGTCCTGATTGCGACTCAAGAGGGGGAGCCACTGCCTTTGTGGGCAATAGAGATGAGCGCCGAGTATCTGACCCACCTTGCCGCAACCCGCTCCCCTTCGGGATATGAAGCGACATTGGATACCATCCGCGCAAATGCCATGAATTTCAGGCACGCCGATCTCGAAGGGTTGGCACCGGACGAAAGTGCAGAAAGGCCGTAAATGCCTGACGACGAAAACGATTTGGAAGACGGGGAGGCCACGGACAACGCCGCCCCCGACGCCACCCACCAGGGGGAGGCACAGACCCCCTGGTGGGCCGTTCCGCTTGCGTTCGCCGGCGCGTTCGCTGTTAAATATCTCGCGCGCCGTGGGCAGGAAGCGCCGCCTCAAAAGCCGCCAGCGCCCGCTGGGAAGCCCCCCAAGGGTGAGCGGATCAAGGATGCCGATTTCAAGGTGAAAGAATGACTGATCTAAAGCTCACCGGACTCGAACTCAGGGAAGCCGTGGCGATGGAGGTTATGGGCTTCAAGAAGCCCCGACCGATATTCACCGATGACGACGGTGCGGTGCACGTCGGATACCCCCCCTACGAAACCTCCCTCCAGGCCGCTTGGAAAGTTGTCGAAGCCATGAGGGCGAAGGGATGGTACATGCTTATCGCCCAGCAGCCCGGAGAGTGGCGAGCGGCTATCAAGCATGAGGATTCGGGGACGGGGGACAACCTGAGGGTGTTCGCCCCAACCGCCCCAGAAGCAATCGCGCTTGCTGCATTGACCGCTATCAGGAGCATCCAATGACCAGCGCCGACAGGCTATCCGCCGCCGTTTCCTCTGGCCGTTTCACGGCCAACCAGGCGGCATTGCTTGACGCGGCCCTCGAATGCCCTGAGCCCTGGAGCGGCGCGGGGCTCTTGCGGCAACGCCCGGAACGCAGTCGCACGGCATTTTATCGGGCCCTGAAGTCCCTTCACGAACGGGGCGTCATAGTCGCCATCAGGCCCCACAGCGGCAAATGGAAGGGAAAGTGGAAGATCAACCCGGCCATTGACGAATGGAAAAACCGCGCCGGCGACGGGCCGCTCTTTGCGGAAAACAGCCCCGAGGCAATCGGCTTTAAGTACTACCTTGGGGATACCGGGGCGCGGACGGAAAAGCCCCTCAAACCCAAGAAACCCACGCGTTTGAAACCGGCAGTAGTGGAAACCATGCCGCGGCCCGGTACAGACGCCAACGGCGACCAGCCGGGGCAGCGGCACACGACCGACCCCAGCGGCACAGACTTCAACAAAAAGGAGCCCGATATATGGGAACGAACGGCAGCCCGGCTAAAAGCAGCCAACCGAAGGGACTAGCCCGCAAGCAGTGTCCCTACTGCGGATTCAATAACGAGTACGACCCGGACGCCGGGGCGCCGGCGCAGTGTGACGCCTGCCAGCGGAAGTTCGCCGACCCCATGGAAGCCCGGGCCGCGTATGACGCGATGTTCGGCCACGGCTTTTGGTTCAGGATGCGCCCCCACCTGAGAGCCCTTTTCCAAGGGCCCCGGACCCGCCTGGTTTTGTTGGGCGTGGCCTTCGGCGTAATCGGCGCCGAGATCGGACGGCGGCTATGGGCGGAGTAAGTTACCTGTGGCTGGGCGCCGGTCTCTACAGCTTGGGCGTTCTGGTATTTCTGGCACGCGATATTCCGACCCTCCTGAAGGATGCCAAGCGCGTCAAAATGCACGGCGCGCCCCCAGGGGAAATGCGGCCAGCCGTGGTAGGGGGAATGTTCGTAGCCGTCATTGGGCTTTCGCTGTTGTGGCCAATCTACGCCTTCGCGACCATCCTAAAGTTCGCCGGATTCGCGCCCCTTATTGTGCGATTGCTTCGGAAAGTCATGGCCCGCACGGGCCTTGAGATCGACGATTCAGACGAAACGGAAAAGCGATCATGAGCAAGCTCAAACTAAAGCCGTGCCCTTTCTGCGGGACGCCGAACCCCATGTGTGGAAGCGACAGGTACGTTTCTGTTGGCCAAAGCATCACCTGCCACGATGTAGACTGCGGCGCTCAAATGTGGGAAACGACGCCAGAGCTTGCCGCGCGCGCCTGGAACCGTCGCGCTGATCCGCCCGTGCTTGAATGCCGCGTCTGCGGGTGCAAGCACGTCCGGGTTTACGAGCTGGAGGGTCTGCCGGTCATCGAATGCGTAGACTGTAATCGAAGCTGGGGCCGCGACGGATGACGCAGGGGGAACCGCAAACATCTGAAGAGCCAGCCCCGCCGGGAGTTCACCGTTGCCACTCTTGCGCGTACGAATACAATACGGCATCGCAGAAGCACTTTTGCCCAGCCTGCGGCCACTTCTACCAACCCGCCACAGATCCGTTCAAGCTGACTTACTCGCCGCGGTTCCTGTACGAGAAGCTTCGCGAGCAGGCCGAGATCCTTCAAGCCGCCTGGAAGGCGCTGGCGGAAAAAGCTCCACCAACCTAAGGGAGACCATGGCCACAACGAAAATGAGTCTGGCAGACCGGATCGCTGCGGCCCTGGTTGCAGCGGACAAATGCTACCAGGCTGCTTCCGACGTTCGCGATCTTCTCGAAAACTGCCCCGAGCCGGAACTTGAATCGCTCCGGCGCCAATTAACGACCGTAATGGCTGATCTTGAGAGCGCCCGGCACACGGCGTACCAGGTAGTCCGCGCCATAGTCGGCACGCTGGGTGGGACTTAGGGCGAAACTGGAAAGTTGTCCCCAGACTTTTGATTTATTGTGGATGGCTTCCAAGGTTGGCAGGATGCGCAGACCTTAAACGAAAACGGCGCCCGAGAGAGAAAGTAGGCGCCGCCTCGTGTATCCCTAGCCAAGGAACATTCTCAGCCCGTGAAGCATAACCCAGACCAATCGCCCCACAAGACTCAAATCCCAGAAATCGCCTGTGGCGTCCGGGGAGGTACTACACCCCCGGAACGCCCCGCCATCGCGATCCTGAGTGATGCTGGGAAGCAGGCTAATGACGTAGGGCCCTCGGGCCCGGCTTTTTGACAACCGATGCACTTTAGTGCCCTAGTCGAACTGCGGTCCTATGACCCCGGTACAAGCTGTCGCGCATATCAGCCTCTTTGCGCCGGCGAAACCAGGTGAGGGCGGCCACGAAGGGTGCACACGAATGGGGGAGGGCTCGCCGACCCCACGGGCTTACCTAGTGACCGACGGCCCGTCGAGTGTGAGAGGCTGAACGAACGAGCGATGGCGATTCCCGACGGCGGAATCAGGGGCCTGTAGGCCCCGCTCAGGCTCAGAGTACCAAGGCACGCGAGCAAAGCGCATCGGTAGAATGCCCGAACAGGAAGCGCCCCGCGAGAGCCGTTTCCCGGGCCGCCCTTCGCTCAGGCTCAAGCCCTCAAGCGGTCGGGGGTGTTTGCGTCACTACGCGCAGTCGCGCGCTTGTAGTCCGGGAGCGAAGCGACCTCCTTCAGGTGATGGAAAAAGGCAGTGGCCGTAGGCCACTGGCCACCTTTCCTGCCGTTGCAGTTCAGGGCAGGCTTCGGGGCCGTTGCCGCCAGGCAACGAGCAACGGCCCGGCAAGCATCCGATCGGCTAAGGGGTGGGGGGTCAGGGGGAGGGAACTCCCTCCCCCAAAATTGGCCCCGCGCTCAAAGTCAGTTTGGAACTCCGGCGCCGGGAAGGTAAGGTGATTTGCGGGAAAGGTAAGGTGATCTAATGGACGGACCTCTACACGTAGAAAACCAGTTGGACAAGGATGGCAATCCGGCCGGCGGCACTGTCGATGGCGTCGGGCTTGAAATCGTGTGGCAGAAGGGCCCGCTCGGCAGGGGTAAGGACCGCAAGGAGCCTAACGGGGCTTTCGTTGAAAATGTTATTCGCGCCGCGTTGACGCGGCTCGAGTTCTACCAGGAAGGAAAATTCCGGTGCCGTGAAAACGCACTGGCCATCACCAAATTAGAAGAAGCGCTCCACTGGTG
>SDBV01013920.1_pt1 | contig 10190 bp, 13 predicted proteins | sample 2277081 | NCBI WGS metagenome assembly SDBV01 (sample SAMN10402039, study PRJNA504765) | marine sediment metagenome | isolation source: marine sediment core GS10_PC15, 223 cmbsf | place: Arctic Ocean: Southern Knipovich Ridge | collected 2010 | reverse complement strand
TAGTTATATTTCTGTTTTGTTGAATCACAATCCGATGATGAAAGTCGAGATTGCTAGACTGGAGAAACTCCTGGAAGATAAGATCATTGAAGCAGAGGTTGAGGACTTTGTCAAAGATGAATTTGTGGGTATGCTCCCGACTGCGCTGGAGATTATCCGAGAAAGTATAGGAGATGTCGGATTGCAGTTGCAGGGTAAAAGCGATCGTAAAGAACAAAGATCTGATGCTTGGGCTATTATCGATAGAGTAAGTCCGCAACTTGCTCGTGGTGATACAGCTGTTAACTTTAATTTGCAACTCCAGCAAGTTATTCAAGATAACAGAGGGAAGTCTGCCGCTGAGGTTATTACTAATTTGACATCGAAGATAAGAGAGAAGAAGGCTCTCCAGCGAGGTAAGTAATGGCCAGAAAGCGTGGTGCTCAACCAGGCCAAGGCAGACGTAATAGAGCGGTATTTCATGCTCAGAGAATGTGGCCTTGCAAGAACGTAACCGGGAGGTACAGGTACGGGGCTAAGAAAGGTCAGGATAAAGCATGTGGTATGATATCAGTAAATAGATTCAATTGTCCTGCTTGTCTTGAAAAACTTACTGATGAATATGAATTACCAGTAGTATCGAATGGAGGTGTAGTATGACTTGGATGTATTGGGTAGGTATTGTGATTGTATACTTCATTGGTTGTTACATGGGCGATTATGCGGCTCGCGAGAATAGGCCTCAATGAAGAAACCATATGTAAAACCTAAAATGGTTAAATTAGTCGAGATGACTTTTCCTGTCGAGATTATTAATTCAAAGGGCGAGAGGATGGTATGTCGACAATGTTCTTCATGCCATGGATGCAGGTAGCCGATGGATATGGTAACGAAGGAGGGTGTCAGGGTGTATGTTCAAGAGGCTCGGCAGGCGGGCAAGGCCTACCGTTCGAACTTACATGAGTGCCGTTTATGCCTAAAGGCTCCCGGTGTTCTTCATTTTCTTGATACTGGTGACGATTACTGCCTTCTGTGCTTTACCGAACAGGTAGTCCCTAACATAGGGGGTTCAGTCGATGAGCAAGCCTAGAACCATTGAAGATGACTATGCACATATTCAGAACAGAATGGCTTTCTTGTTAAGTGAGCTTGAGTCCTCGGCGATCCTGTACGGTTCATGTGATCGCTCGGATGGCATTCTAGATGGAGTGAATGTTCTAAAAACTCTTCAATCAGAAATGACTGTTGATTTGGTCCGCAAGGATTCTGCCCGTGATTTTGAGGGTTCTTAAACACAAAAGGAGATACCCATGATGGCAGTGCGATGTAATAAGTGTAATCATTTTTGGTTTAGCAAAGCGATTAAAGTCGAGAATCTTCGATGCAGCTCTTGTGGCAGTAACGAGAGCTTGTCTATTCGAGAGTAGTTGGAGGATATTGTAATGTCTGATGACGCTCCAATCAAAAAAATCAAAGATGACGATAACGTAATCGATTTTGAGCCTCACCGAAGAACTCTTCATGGTTTGTTAAAAAACTCCGAGGCTGGATTCTGTGTAGTCATGAACACAGATCATTCGATAACTGGTTATTGGTCTTTCTCTAATCTAACAGCCGTAGGCAAGATGCAGATGTTGGGTAGGTTAGAGATTATGAAACAACATCTAGCAATGGCTTATATAGAAGAAGAGATGGTTGATGCTGATGAGGAAGAGGTAGCTCCTGTATGAGCACGAATCTTCAAATCATAGCGAATGAATTAGAAATTAACGATCCTAAGGAAGCTCCTGTTCCAAATAAAATCGGAGGGAACCTAGAACTTCGAGCAAAGGTTCTGGAACTCGCTGAAAACGATATCGAATTTCAAGGTCGTATACGTGCTATAGCATATAGCGATTTCTCGTTCATGTGTAATCTCTTCTACTGGACACACGATCCACGTCAAGGCCACGAACCACACGAAAAACCGTTTGTGTTATACAATTTTCAGGAAGAAGATGTAATCACTCTCCAGGGTTGGCTTGATCGTGGTGAAGATGGTCACTGGGATAAGTCTCGGGACATGGGTGCGACATGGCTTATAATGTGCCTTTTCCTGTGGTACTGGGGTAAAGACGAAGTTGGTAACGATTTCAGAGTTGGCTCCCGTAAAATGGATTATGTTGATAAGAAGGGTGATCCAGATACGCTATTCTATAAACTCAAGTATAACATAGAACGATTACCATATTGGTTGTTACCTCCCGGATTTGATATAGAAAAGCATCTTAACAGTGCAAACCTCATAAATCCATCTAACAACAACAATATCGTCGGGGAAGCCAATAACGAGAACTTTGGTACAGGTGGACGACGCAAAGCGATACTGTTTGATGAATTTTCCAAATGGAAGGATACTGATCACGACGCATGGACTTCGGCTTTTATGGCTACTTATTGTAGAATAGCTCTTTCTACTCCATGGCATACAGCATTGAGAAAGTTTCATATGCTACATAAAGACGCTATGGCAGGTAAGATAAATCACCTTCGTCAATTGTGGAATAAACATCCTAGGAAGGATAAGGCATGGAGAGCTAGAGAGGCTGCTCGTTGTACACCTCTTGAAATGGCACAAGAAGTTGATATCTCATATGAAGGCGCTGCTGGCGATGTTTATTATGGAACATACAACCCCGATATTCACCAGAAAAATCTCGAGTCCATCTACGGTTCTACGCTTATACGAGGTTGGGATTTCGGTTATAGACATCCTTTGTGTTTCTTCTCTCAAATAAATCACCAGCTTGATCAATGGCTCTGGCTTAAAGTTATTCTTGGACAGAACGTCATTGCTCCCGAATTTGCAAAATATGTGCTACGTATGACTGAGGAATGGTTTCCTGATGTTGATGACTTCCTAGACATAGGAGATCCTGCGGGAGATTATTCTAGTGATAAGAGTTATGATTCATCTATAAAATTGATTCAAAACGAGTTCAAGAAGAGTAACGTTAACATCAAAATTCAAACCAGACGCAAAGGACGAAAAGGCGAACCTCTTAACATTGATCGTGTGAACAGTGCCAAGGGTCTGCGAAACATGTTTAGTGAAATGACTGCTGGGCATCCACGTATCTTAATAAACGATGAAGACCCTGATGATACAAAAGACAGACCTCTTATAATTGCTACGCAATCTATGCATTACGTTCATATAGGTTTGACTGGTGGTTGTCATTACGAGGATAAACCGTCAGGAAAAGATATTTATGAGAAGGATGGTTATTACGATCACTTCTTTGATGTTGCACGTTATGTATGGAAATTCTTCTTTGAAGTACCATCACAGTCTAAAGATGATGAGAAGAAAATGAGAGCAATAGTCGAAGAAAGAAATGCTAAGACTACTGAGGAGCGAGCGAATGTCAGTTACATCGGTTCACGATCCCGCCAGACTAGGAGTTTTTCTCCAAGAATTGAAAAGAGCAGAAGATTACACTAAGCCTTATCTGCTCCGAGCTGAAGATTCTTATAGGTCATTTAGGCAAATCTTGGACGATCCTACATGGCCATATGTGAACATGATTCATGCCCCTGACACTTTGATGTTTGTGTTAGAGGCTGTTGCCAAGTTTTTCAATGTCGTTTTTTCTCATGAAAAAGTATTTACTTGGGAGAGAAAGAAGGGAGAACAGGCAGAGAAGTTAGTCCCTGCTTTAGATGTTGTTACTGACTGGATGATAAATAGCTCAGAAGGAGAAATGCAATCAGAGACCTATGATACCTATTGGACTAAATGTATGTTTGGTAATGGGTATTTAGGAGTCTTTCCTTTTTATGATACCTTTAAGACTAATGAAAGGACATGTGTAGGAGCTGAATTTGTTAATGCCGATTATTGGGATTTATGGCCTGATCCTGGCATGTCAAGAATAGGTAGGCGTGGCACTCATTTATGGCATCGTGAATACATGGACGCTGCTATAGTTGAGCAAATGTTCAAAGATGAAGTATTTGCAGGAGATTTTAAAGAGGTTCCTCTTGGTCCCTTTGCTGACGAAAGCCCACATAAAAAGTTATTGAAACAACATGGTATAATTGGCTGGAGTCCTGAATATGAATCGGAGGTTGAGGTTTTTCATCGGTATGAGAAAGGTGAGGTAATTACATTTCTCAATCGTGTTTACATGGCGAGGGATACCAAAAGGACAGCACCAGGATTTTTACCCTACGATCTGCCTTTTGCTGGAACGAGGTATGTACAACTTGCTAATGAGTTTTTTGGGATAGGCGCTCCAGAAATTATCTATTCCATGCAATCGTTCAAGAACTTGCTTTTGAGTCAACACGCTGATAACATTGATCTTTCTTTGAATGCTGTGATTAAAGGAAGAATTGATGCTGGTATAGACTTTTCAAGTATAAAGGCTCATCCTCATGCATTGTGGTTATACCGAGATGATCCTAAAGATATTGATGTTGTCCAGTTCCCTGATATGACTAGCACTTCCATGATGGCTAATGCTCAGTTTGCAGAGGGACAGATGGAAAGAGGCTTGTCTCTTTGGAGGTATGTGTTAGGGCAGGAGCCTAAAACAGGAAGGGAAACAGGTAAAACAGTAGAAACTCTACAAAGGGCTGGAGCAAACAGAATTGATGCTCAAATAAAATTGGATGAATTTGTATTCTGGCGGCAAGTAGGAATGAAAATGGCTCTGTTGGCCGAGGATAAACTTAACGATGATGTTTTTGAACGGGTAACAGGAGATAAAAAGGAAGTTATTTTTGGCGCTACTGATGAGATCGATCTTAAGTATCGAGTAGATGCTATTGCAATGGGTAGTAGTGCTACTGCTATTCAAGAGATCAGAGCAGATCAGTTAATGAAGATGTTTCAGACACTGACTACGATGGATCCTAGATTGCCTGAAAGTGATCCTGATCCATTTAGGATTAGTCTGAAAGCGATCTTAGAACCTTTCTTTGTTGCTTTAGGAGTGCCTAAAAGGATTATTGATAAAACCTTAATCAGTTTAGAGAAGGGTGGTCCTGGTGGTGGTACTGGAGCAGAAGGTGGCGCATTCCCCATTCCACAGGGCGCATTGTCAGGAGATACAAGTGGAGCCGATCTCGCTCAAGCACTCGGAGAGGTGGAGCTATGATAGGTAAACGAAGTACAGGGCAAGCAGTAAAAACAAACGCTATTCGAAGAGCGACTGAAAAAGTTTCTGAGGATGTTCGAGACGGCGATAACTTAGATATTTATCGTGCTGAGATAGCTAGAGCAGAAAGGCTGGAAACCATTGTCAGGCATCCGCATTTTGGTGAGGTTGAAGCTTTACTTCTTGAGGATGTTTTTGCTCTTAGTTATGTTAAAGATGAAAATTTACTTGTACGTGCTTCGGCGGCGAGAGGATCGCTGAGAACATTGGATAGGATTTACGAAGCGATTAAAAGGGGCGAACAAGCAGCGACATATCTTGCGGAAATCGAAGAGACCGCTAAAAAGGAGAAGTCAGATGCCGAAAACAGAGGAAGAACTTCAAGCAGAACAGGAAGCCGCAAAGAAACTCGAAGAAGAACTTAAGGACGATCAAGGGGATGCTTACGAGGAGCTTTATACTCCTCCTCATCAGCAGCTTGGTTATGATACTGAGGAGGACATGGTAGCTACTCTTGAAACTGAGAACGCTGAGTTAAAAGAGAAGTTGAATGCAAGGGATGAACAAATCAAAAAAGGAGCGGAAAGAAAAGGATTTGATATCCCTGTGACGGCTGAGGAGTTTGCAGATGATCCAAAGGCTGCGACTCAGAAGATCGTAGAAGCGGCGATGTCTCAAGTACCACCGTCGACTTCTGATGGTGATCGGATCATTGAGCTTGATCAAGCATTAAACAAAGAAGTTCGAGCCGCTGGTCTGAAAGGATATGACGAGGATTTTGTTTTTAGTAAAATGCTCAGTCTATCCAAAGATCCAAAAAATGCCCGACTCAAAGAGAGTAAAGAGGGTATAGCTGATCTCGGCGAAATGGCAATGAAGGAGGTTGACAGAATGGTTAAAAGAAAGACTCCAGCGCCACCCGAGCATAGTAGAGCTCCAGGGACGTCCGGTGACTCGAGTAGGAGAACCGGGGATGATAAAATTGAAGGCGAGATCGATTACGATAAAGAGATCGCTGTAGCAGGGAACAAAGGTGATTTAGTTGAGGTAAATCGTCTCGCGTTCGAGAAGCACGCTAAGCAAGCAGGTAAGGCTCTTAGTGATGCTAAGAAATAAGTGAGGTAAGGCATGAGTCTTTTTCTTGAATTTACCGATTTCATGGCGGGGGGTGGTTTGTACGGCACACCTATCGACAAGATCGATATGGCCCCACAACTCGCTGCGATTTTCGTACAGATCAAGAATACGCTTGGTCTGATCAAATCTGGTCCGGTTGCAAGGAACGTAGAGTTCAACCATATTGAAGATGATTTGAACCCCTCAACGATAACCGGACAGTATACTACATCTTCAACAACTTTCGATCCTGCTGACACTGTCCAGGCTGATCTGAACAGGAAGCTCAGGATGACGGCTGTCTCTGGCGGCCTTAACGTTCATTTGCAGTCTGCTGATGGTCTTATGACGATCAGAAGGACCGTAGATACGCAAGCACTTATTGTCGGTGATTCCAATTGGGAATTGATTGCAGGGACCGGGGCTAACAAAGCTGCGGGTACTATCTTTTATATCTTGCTGCCCAAGCCGGACGAGGAAGCGGCCTCTCGAGATACGTCCAAGATCAGGACTCGCAGGAAGGGTTTCTGCCGAGTCTTCGAACGTGCTCTTGAGGAGACCAAAACAAGGATGGGCATCGATCTTTATGCCGTCCCGGCCGAGCTTCAGCACCAAGCAATGATGAGGACTATGGAAGCGGTAAACGAGATGAACGCTGCCATTATCCGTGATCATATTTACATCACGGGTGGGGTTCCGGTGCTCGAAGACAATCGTTTGATGACTGGTATTATTCAGCAGTTGAGAGATCCTGAACTGGATGGTACTGCTTCAGATCCTCTTACCTTCAATGCCACGTCGGTATGGGGTTCTACGTTCGGTAAGGTGCATCTGGATGGAATGATCAGGAAGCTCTTTGATGCTGGTGGTCTCGATGCTTCTGATCGTGATCACGCTTTCATCGTTCATCCGGATGAGAAGGAAAAGATTGCTATCCTGGATGAGAGTCTTCGGAGAGAGGGTGTTGATTGGAGGAAAGCTGGTTATACAGTTACTACTTTTATCAGCAAACTTACCGGGGAAGAGTATCCCATTCACGTTGATCGTGCGTGGCCTTCAGGTATGATGGGTCTTCTCGATTTCAATCGCATTGAACGTCGCGATTTTGATGGGGATACGTGGGGAATGGGTGAAGTTTCTCTCAACACTACAAGAGCCAGAAAGCAGCAGGTATCTGGTCAATTCGGAATGTCGGTCAAGAACGTGGATAAAAGTCACGTGCTGGCCCATACTGTTCCGTAAGGAGGTTTTTGATGAAGAGGTTCTTTAACATTCTCCTTGTGGCCATTATGGTCGTAGGACTGTCTTACGCAGTGGTGGAGATTCAGGCTGCGTTTTCGACAATCACGTCAGGGCCTGTTAAGAACAGTGGGTACTTGACACAGTATCTTAGAGAAGCCCGTGGTAGTAAGTTGATCTATGCTACGGCAGGGACAGCTACTGTTGGATCTCCGACGGTCGCAACTACAATGACTGGAATTGAGGCTGGAGATGTTATTCACGATATCATTAATCTTGGTGCTAGTGCCGGTACAATCAGTGCGAGTAATCTCACGAATATAAACGAGGCTATTTACACTATTGCGGCTGGTGAGGCATACCTCAATACATCGACAGGAGCGCCAACTGTTGGTGACAATCTGGTTATCCTATTTACTGATATGGACAACACTAGGTAAGGGGGTAAATCATGTCGAAACAAACTACGCTTAACAGAATTTGCCCCGGTGCAGCTGCCGTACCTTTGGGAAGTATGCTTGAAGCTTTGCGAGACGCTCTTGTAGAACTTCAGGCAGCTTCTCAACTATCGGATTTTAACGCTTTTAAGGCTGCGATGGATGCTACGGCAACAGCATTGACTGCTCTTGCTGATGACGGTATCTGGGACCTGGGTGCGTCATAGGACAACCCTCCACCGGGGTGGGGAGCTAGGCGAGGCTCCCTGCCCCTTCTTTCCATTAAGACAAAAAAGTTGTTCTAATGGATTAAGGAGATATTAAAATGAGCCAGGTACATAATTTGACTGCAGAAAGTGTTGCTGTATTCAGGGCTCTTTCTACCGGGAAGCTTATGGGCATGAATTTTTATAATGGCGCTGCTGTTCGATTAACAGTAAGGGAAGGATCTGCGACTGGTAGAATTCTTCTTGCTGCTGATTTAGGTGCAGCTGGATTTGTCTCGGCGGTAGTGCCTGGAGCTTCTCGAGATGGAGGAGCTGATTTCAACATAGATGGTTTATGGGTCAAAGTAGAATCAGGAGCTATTTCTTCGGCTTTGATTCAAGTTTACACAACATAGAAGGAAAAAGAGATGAAACGATCATTTGTTTTCTTTGTGGGATTATTGTTTCTGCTTGGATTTATTTCGGAGGCTTGGGCTCCTACAGGTATTCCTGTACCGAGATTTCGTTCTAAAGATGGTTGGATCTACCCTATTAAATCAGGGTTAGGCTTAGCCATTAATGGTACAGGAACCAGTGCACCTGCTTGGATTGATTCTACTGGAAACGCCTCGTTTAATAATTTGAGTGCAACGAGTATCTCTCCTGCGCCTCCTGCAGGTGCTCATGGACTTGTCGCAGGTCAGAGTGATGTTATAGCGGCTCCGGGACTTACTTCGGGTACGCAGTACGGGCTTTTGTATAGCTCGGACAGTAATTATTACTTGACTACGGTTAGTGCTACTGGAACAACATACAACGCTGGTAATGGATTGGACCTTGCGGGGACTACGTTTTCCGCCGATAACGCTGTCCTTCATTTCGACTCTGAGGCTTCTGCGCACGCAGCCTCAACCTCCGCTCATCATACCCAAGGGACTGGAGGAGATGGTTTCACTATAGCAGGAGTCAATCTCACAGGTACTGGTGATACAGTAGATGTAGATGATGCTCCTTCCTTTGCAGGTAATGTAACTACACCTGCACTTGTTAATCCACTAGACTCCACCGATACAATATCATGGTTTAATTCTAACGGCTTAGACATATATGAAGAAGATTCTAATGATGCTACTCGTTATGGATATCTAACAATAATATCCGATAGTGCACAGGCTACTGCTGATTTTTATAGTTGGGATGGTAGTAGTAAGGCTGGTATTGATTTAAACGGGACATTAGGAACTCTAACCCTTAATGCAACTAATACTGTTTCGAGTAATGCTCCAATTGACATGAACGAATACGACATACTTGATGTCAACCTTGTGCGCAATGCAATTTCTTCAACGCACGAAAATATCTTGTCTCTGGTGCGGGCTGAATATAATGCTGAAGATGGAATAGGTTTGTACGCATACGTAGACACGCCCCTTGGCAATTATGTTTACCCTGCTTTCCTTGAGGTTTTTGTGGGTAGTGGGGGAAGTGGTGAGTTTAGCTTCAGAGCTTTTGGTAACGTCGATCAGGGTGGTTCCGAAACTGCGGTTTATACGTCCAATAATGCTACTGAGGGCGTACTTGTTTTACAGGCTGGTGGGTCTAGTGGTCTTGCAGAGATTAGACTAAAAAGCGTTGACGAGGAAATACAACTAGGCGCTGACTTAATAACCGTCTATGGTGATGTCCTTCCTCAGATAGCCTCTACTTATGATCTTGGTTCTATTAGTTTCCCTATGCGGGCTGTTTATGCCAATTCAATAATCCCAAGTGAAATAGTATTCGATGTTGAGGACATGCCTAACTCAGCTACTACTAATCAATGGGTGCTTGCTACCGACGGGGCAGGAGATTCTTACTGGAAAGAGGATGCGACAGGTGGAGGTACCACGTATTCAGCTGGACTTGGGCTGGCACTGGTAGGCACAGAATTCTCTTTTGATGGAACGCTTGATGAGGTTAACGATCCCGCTAATGATGCTTCCTTTACCTTTGGGAACAATTCTATCCTCTTTAAATTTGATGGTCCTACCTCTAATGGTTTTGAGATAGATATTACTGGTGCTTTTACT